>Ga0116228_10005490_pt1 | contig 11307 bp, 10 predicted proteins | sample S1TSphfallax_2_FD_89694 | JGI IMG/M metagenome (GOLD analysis project Ga0116228, IMG submission 89694) | Host-associated microbial communities from peat moss isolated from Minnesota, USA - S1T2_Fc - Sphagnum fallax MG | ecosystem: Host-associated > Plants > Peat moss > Unclassified | place...
CAAAATTCTTTATATTGCAGCTAGACCTGCAATGCCTATATGTAGTGATATAACAGATAGCTTCAGGGATTCCAAAACGTCTGGAGGAGTTGTTCACATTTATGGACTTCTGGGGAACAACAGTGTCTTCCTTAGGTCCAAATGCAAATCAGAGAGAGGACTTCTTGGATAATGGTTTTCATACATGTTGGATTTCAACTAGGCATGTGGATTGGATGATTGCAGCATTTTGTCTAAACTTCCTGTTGACACTCACTGCAGGCTATTTAATAACTTGTGTGGTGGAAGCCTCTATATTGTTATATGTATTTGAGCATTTGCATTTGGCTCATGTGTGTGTAGATATTTAGGAGGCAATTATCATGATTTCCCCTTCTTGTTGTAAGCAGGGACTATGGAATACATCAGCAGAGGAAGTCTGTAAGTTGATGGAAAGCCTTTTAGTTTAGAATCAATCTAGGCTCCATTTGATGATGATTCTAGTACCTTGAAATATGATGTGTGGGGCTCATACTGCAGGTTCCAACAATTGCTTTGGTAATGGGACCAAAGGGAGTGATAGGCAGGATTCTGTGTCCTAAGTATGGAGGCTATTTGACTTTTGGGGCTTTGAGCAAAGGCCAGGAGTCAGCTCCAGGGCAGCCCACACTGGCAGACTTGTCGCATGTTTATAGGGTTGGCCAATTAGGACGAGATACCAAAGTCTTTGGGATTATTGGAAATCCTGTATACCACAGTAAGAGCCCAATTTTACACAATGCTGCTTTCGAGAAATGCAGCATTGATGCAGTTTATGTTCCGTTCCTTGTTGAGGATCTGGCCGAATTTTTGAGCGTTTATTCTGTTCCGGACTTCGGTGGCTTCAGGTATTTTGTGTTTGTTTTCTTATATGAACATATTGGTTCCTTGCTTTCCTTCACATCAAATGAAAGTCTGGTACTTGAAGTTGGTTTGCTAACTTTCTGGCAGTGTAACCATCCCCCATAAGGAGGCTGCACTAAAATGTTGCGACGAGGTGGATCCCATTGCAAAGGTTTGACATATTCTGCCCATCAGATTTTACCTGTTAAAAGTTTGATACACATATGATGACCATCAAAATCATAGTAAACCTGAATGTCTGGTCTTATGGGAATGACATCTGCAGTTGGATGTCTTCTGCTAGGCAATTGGTGCAGTCAATACTATTGTTCGGAAAAGTGATGGCAAATTAGTGGGATACAATACAGATTGTGATGGTGCTCTAACTGCCATTGAAGATGGCCTCCATGAGTCAGGTACTCCACAGTATTTTGTAACTCCATATCTTAGCAATTTGTTTATCATCAAACCTAATTATGTGAGTCTCAGACAACTTAAAAAGATGTTGAAGTCATCTAGGACTTACTTTTTCCAAGCAACTGTAGTATCTTCACTTCTATGGCTGAGTGTTTCAAGTTGTAGCAGAAACCTGTATTTGGAACTGGTAATGTGGTGATTTATAGCCATTCGAATGCCTTCCTTGGCTCAACCAAGGACAATGCTTGCAAAAACTGACTTGTGAGTTGATTAGGAGGTGTATAAGTCAGGATTGTCTGTTTGCTTAGGCCAATTGGCTGTTTTTTGAACAGGACTTGCTTCAGAAGGTGCCTCTTCTCCCCTTAAGGACAAGCTGTTTGTAGTTATTGGAGCTGGTGGGGCAGGAAAAGCTCTTGCTTTTGGAGCCCGAGAAAGAGGTGCACGTGTTGTGATTGCCAATCGTAATTTTGGTATGTGGTCCTAATGCCCTTTTCATTCAATAATAGCTGCTCTTTCATACAGAAGGTTATATTTGTAGTCTTCTTTGAAGGTTGAAGTCTGAGATACTTTTTTCTTTTGCAATAATTGATAGTGAGCCCCCCCTATTTTCTTGTGGATACCAATTTGTGCAGGATTTATTGTCTGCTCATTGGACAGTCTCTGTAAGGGTCTCTTGTTGTATTTGAAAGTAGACACGGGTGCAAGAGTTGATTGTGTTATCCAGATGGTTGAAATCTATGGCCTCCATGTAACTTGTGTGAATATGGGTGATTAGGACGAGCAAAGGAATTGGCTGATGCAGTAGGTGGGGAGGCAATTCAATTGGAGAAATTGAGTGAATTTCGTCCAGAAACAGGCATGGTCCTAGCCAACTCAACTTCCATAGGCATGCAGCCAGACATCAATCAGTCACCTCTTCCCAAGGTGTGCTAGTCTGAACTCAAGCTGCCTATCGTGTTACAAAAGTAGTGGCTAATATTGCCTGTTTTTATCCAGATAACATGAATGCATGGACATATCTCAAAGAGCCAAGTACAGAAGTTGTCATTGATAGAGGAAATGTTGTGTTACTTGGGTAAAGTAATGATTTTTACCAAGTCTTTTGAGGCAAAAGACAACCTTTTTAATGGAACCACAGTCTTTAGTGTCATATGAGTATGTTGGGTCAGTTTTGATTTTCTGTAAGGATGAACCAGGATGCATTGAGTGCATATTGCCTCGTGTTTGATGCGGTCTACACACCAAGAACTACGAAGCTCCTAAGAGAGGCAGCAGAGGTTGGTGCAGCAGTGGTCAGTGGGGTGGAGATGTTCATTAGGCAGGCATATGGCCAGTTTGAGCTTTTCACAGGCCAGCCTGGTGAGTTGCACCTCTTCATTTCTGTTTTTACAGGCTCACCCAGTGAGATGCAGAGAGGAAAGGCAGAATCTTAGTGATTATTTTTACACAGACAAAACATACACTCATCCTTTGTTTATGCAATTTCCAAGATACTGTGTTGAGGGGTAGCCCTATCAGAATCATCAAAGACATTGCCCCCACACTTTTGCATGCCAATTTTGCAACTCTTGAGACTCAGCCTTAAGCCATGGCTTGGTGAGAGTTATCTCTGGGTAACAAACTGCTGCTTGTGTGAAGATTTCAGAGGAAAACTTGTGTCTGTTATCATCTATAGTAGCCATATACGTCAAGTTTCTGACTACAAACAGTTTTACAGGACTGAAGATTAAACTTCAGTTTAAGTACAATTGCATGATGCAGGACTCATTTCTTCATCAAGATAAAGCTTGAATCATCTATACTGACATAAGTGTGTTTCATTTATATGTTAAATGCAGCTCCAAAAGAGCTCATGCGGGAGATTGTCATGGCTTCATACTAGGCATATCAACCTTATGAAGACTATTGGTATTTACTTTCAGGGACACCATTTTTGCTTCAATTATTATTCTAATGTTTTGCTTTTCATTTGGGCCTGTAACATGGAGAGCATGCTTAAAAGCTATAAGGGGAGACCTTCCATCCCATTAATATGTTTGCTGGTTTTTAAGAGCTTTACAGAAATTTATTTTGCCAAGATCCCAGGGCAATTTGAGAACTCTATTATTGTTAAGCAATAGGAGCACTGCAATTAGAATGGTTGAATAGTATTATCAGAGTATCTGCTATTGGTAATTTTTGCAGCTAAGCTTCCTCACAGGGTTAAAGTTTATCAAGTGGAGTTTCCCACCCCCAAGAGCTGTACTGGATGAAAGCACCTTAAAGTGCAGAAAATTCTCAAATTTTTGCAACATCCAAGGTTAGTGGAATTAAACTACAAAAGCTCATTGAGTGCTTGCAGTAGTAGTTCAATTCTCTTATGGGAAAGCTCAAGAGTGGGATGTAAATTGTTCTATTGATTTGTTGATAACAGGGCTAACTTTGTCTGTCTGAGCAAGGAACAATTGATTCGTAGGGTTCTTTTTCTTTTGAGGTTTTCCGCTTGGGCTTTACTCAATGTTTAGTAAGGGGGCTTTACTTATGTTTGAGCAGTGAAGAGTTGATTATCCATGATGATTTTTGTGGTCAGCTTGCGTTGACACTATGGTGTCTATCCCTAGTAATAGGGTTTAGTTTCAAATTGTATTGTATGTAAAGGAAAAATGAGTGTAGGAGAAAATTAAAGTCTAAGGTTTTAGGGCCCTGCTAATGTAGATGGATGTACAACATATGCCCTTTAACACAAGCCCTTTCATATTGTGTTCGGAACATTTGGGTTTAGGGTTTAGGGTTCCAAACCTTGTTGGAATTTGAGAAAATACCTAAAGTTTCTATGGTATTATGTGCACTTTGAAGTTGGTAGTTACACAAAATTTAGTTTTCACTCAAACAACAATAACAATGATTTTACAAACTCTACATCATTTTCCATTGCCTATTTTCTTGCACTAAATGTGAATGTTCAACTTTTGTGTTGAAAATTCTGAATTTCCTTGATTGCAATTTACCATTTTGTTTTATTTTGGATTCATCTTTAAAGGTTATTTTGAAACCATTATTTTACATATCCATGAAGAAATCATCTAAAATGGTGATGGCATTTGACCTTTTGATCTTCAAATGGAATGTTTCTAGGAATAATAATGATATATATATATATATTAATATATGACAATAACACACTTTACTACGCACATGTGTTTTAGTACACAATCATTTTTATTTAATGTCAATAAAATGATAAAACTACAAGACCCTCGATTTGAGTATTTCAAAATGTAATGACCCTTTCGACATTATTCACCATTCCAAATCCACACACACACACACTGTTTTAAACTTATAACATGAACATAATAAGTCATTGCCATGACTATCAACATGTGATGGTCAATGTAAAGTTAATCAAAACAATTCGGTTCTAAACTACACCAACGAATTACTAATTCATGTGAATGTGATCCACACTAATTCTAAACCTCGATTTATGACATGCTTACTTACACGCCTATTAATGTGAACAGCACAAATTTGCAACCCAAACTAAATATGTGTCTAGAGAATTCACATTGTCAACACAATCATTGGAATATTGATTAATGCTGAACATTGAATGTTAATTTGCTGTTGTGTGGACAAAGAACCAAATGTGCATAGATAATCAAAGTCACACACACAGCCTACACTAATAAACTTCAATTTTAAATTGCCTACGCACATGTCAGCCATATGTAATAATTTGCTCAATGTTAGTTAGAAATGGCAAGATGACTAATTTGATCACTCCTCAAAATGAATCCAAAAGCACAACTCAAAATTATTGAAGAAATCTAATCGAATTATATTTATCAAAATTAAGTTTTCCGTCATTCACTAAAACCATATTTTGGCTCATTTCGGGACCTATGACATGACAGTTACATGAATTTTGGCCTTGGATGTAGTCACCCTTAACTCTAATTGTCAGAGAAAGACCAGAATACACTGAGAAGCTGACAATATCAGTCTGCCCTGAGATTCAGGGGTTAAGTTGCAAGTGTATTTCTTATTAGCAGTTTATGGATGTTTTGAAGGTTGCTTAAAGCAAGGTTTTCTTCTCACGTATGTGTATAAATAAATCACCATATACAGAAGAAGGCTGTCTGCCAAGTACTTACCTGGTCACAAGTCATTTGCAGACCCTGGTCTGGTCAGATGAGTCTCTCCTTTGCTCAAATGTGAAGCTTGCTGCGTGGTGTAAAGATCGCTCTCCAGTTGTAGCCACAGACACTGGAGGCATCTGCAACTTCATCCAAGGTAAACTTCCACATTAGTTCTAGATCTAGAGAAGAGACTACTATGTCAAGCAGCCTTGGTCAATTGGGCCTTCAATGCAGTTGTCTCTGTAATCTATTGGCTGTCATCAGAAAATGTTAGAACTGATCAACAAAACTTGGCATGCCATTTCAGACTGAAACAGAAGAAGATCCAGAACCACTTCCCATAAATTCCAATAGGTGTGGTGAAGGGCCTTGACTTCACCTAACTGAGAAAATACACAGCATGGACATGGACTCATTTCTGAACTAATCACAGTATGCTCAGTTCTTTCACAGTAACACATCCCTTGTTTCTAAAGAGCCCAAAGGGAAGCCACCACTACCAACCATTCAAGGGCAACAATCTGCTCATTCACAAGAAAACCTCAACATTGTGCAAAAACTCAATTGCTTTCCAGTGAATGCACTCATCTAACAAGTTTTCCATACAAAAACCCAAAGAGTTTCTCAAATTCTGAGCCATTCAACCCAGTCCAGTCAGCAAAGCAGAGTTAAAGATATCCTAGGCACTGTGGAGTATATTGCCAAAGTACTAAGATTAATTTGATTCACTTACTCATACAAGTCACAGAACACAACAAGGGAAATCAACAATCCACTTGACTATTGAGGCACAAAAAACAAGGAAAACTGATTTACAGACAAGTTGCAGTTGCAGATTTGAAGAATCAGCCATAACAGAAGGGCAGGGAGTTGTCCACCAGATCCTACACAAGAAAATGGTGATGGCTTTTGCATATGCCCAGATGGCAGCTGCCTAACTCCTCTCCAACAAATTTATACATGTACCTCTATTGCTACAGATTGGCATGATTCAGGGTTTAGCCAAAAATATGAGTACCTGAACCACTTAAACTCTAGTTTACTTGTTTGGGCACATGCTACATGAAAAAGGCTGGGGCTCAAATCTAAAGTTAGGGTTAGGGTTAGGATTCAGGTTAGATTCGAAAATAAAGGTACAGGCTGTTGAAGGGATGTCATGCAGATTAATTTACAATGGATTTAAATTGCATGAGGTCAACTGGCTGCAACTTGCAAACCAACTCCATCCTCGCCCATACAAGCCTTTGTGTCCTGCCAAAAATTGGAAACAACACTTTGGTTACAACAATAAATCTCCCAACACACAGCAGACTAAAACCCCCAACAAACATAATCATGTGATGAGCATTCCCATTTGCTAGTTCACTGGGCGAGACATTCATTTATGACCCCTTGAATGAGTTTTACGTTGCTTCAGAAATTAGGGTCATGGAAGAATAGGCAGGAGAGGGCATGAAAGAAGTTACCTCAGTAGGAAGGATTGGTGTATTCCACTGCACTCAGAAAGAAGCAAAACCAATCTTAAAGGAAATGAGGAACCACAAACTGGGCTGGCATTGGAGCTGACAGTTGTGGGGAGGACTTTGTGCGTATCTGATGACCAGATTCCAAAGTGGTGCTGATGCCAGGTAACCAGGGGCCTGTTGGAACCCGTCCCAACTCATGTTGTCCTCTTGAGGTTGGTCCACAGCCCATCACATTCAACATCTTCAAACGATCCATTTCCTTTACTGCGATGGGAAAATTTAATCAGAATCTCTAGGTCAACTAACCTGCCCAGTCTGGCAACAAGAATCAATTACAGATTTGTTATGGTCTTCAGGCAGATGAAAACAGCTTGATGCAAGAAATCCTTTTCATTTCTGTGGGCCAACCTGTCAACCTGTCAGGCACAGAATGTAGAAAGAACATTGTACAAAAGAATGTCTACCTCAATCAAAAGTCAAGTTCTGCTGCTCATTAGCATAGAGAGACAAAGTCAAACTCAGACAGTACCTTCTTCAAGGGAGAGACCCAATGCCCGAGTCTCCAATTCAACTGCATGGCCACTTCGTGCAGCAGCTGAAAGTGATTGTAGAGCTGCCACCCACATGGACGAACACTCAGAATTTTTGAAAGAGGATTGGTGCCCCCAAAAAGAAAGGCATCAAAAGGAGAGATTAGGTGACGTGAGAAGTCAAGTGACTTGAACTCACCTTGCAAAAGATCTTGTTCATCATCATCACACTTCTTCAAGAATGCTTGCAGGCGGATGAAACGCTCTTGGTAGCCAAGAAGATTGTGCTCTGTCATAATTGACTCCGCCTCTACTGCTGGTAGTGTTGTTGCAGGCGTCTGTGAAAGTGCCAACATTTTGCCCCAATCCTCTTCTGGTGATGCAAGCACAGCTGAGCAAACGAAAACCAGACACCAACAAACAGTAAGCCATGAAAAAACCAGCTCAATCTTACAGAAAGAGAAACAAATGAATGATCAAGCCACCACATCCCATCATATACACTCGGGATGGCAAAAGGTTAAAAGAATCTGGTAACGAACATGGTTACATTGAACAAGTCTGCAAATGAAGGTTTTCAGACTTGACGTAACCTCCAGCATACATACAACAAATTTTGAGAAGAGAAGGCAGTTCAAAAGAGCAGCAGCATCCAGAAAAGATGGAAGACTAGAAGAAGCAGAATATTGGACAATTGCTGTTGCACATGACAACAACAAGGGGTACAGGCATTGCTGGCTGCACACAGAATTATTAACTGACCTGTGGAAGTCTTCAGACTTAACCCCATAGAACCAGCAGGGGGCATTGGTGAGAAATTTAGGGTTAGGAGAAGAGAGGGCTCGCTGGAGGACACCGTCTGCTTTGCAACAGGCATGGGAGAGTAAGCAGGCACAGCATGAAGCTTTGAGGATCCAGAGCACGCAAGAGGTATTGATTCCCTTCCATTCTCACTCCCCCCACCAGCTTCCACAAATACCATGTTCCCCTCCTCCTCCCAAGAAGCTTTCCTGCGGCCTTTTCCACCTCCTCTGGGATGGTATCCACATTCCATCATCATCATCCCAACTGAAGAAGAAGAAGAAGACTTGACCACTGGATTGGGAGTGGGAATCCCCAAAGGAGAGCTGTACAAGCTCCCTCCTGCAATCCGCCCTGAAAATCCCTCCACAACCTGAGGAGTCCGCATACCTAATAAACTACCACTACTTCCAGGATCCAACTCTTGTAGCAACCCCTGCTGCTGCTGCTGCTGCTGCACCTCCTTTCGCAGAGGAAAAGGGGTCCCAGGATCCACTCCTCCTCCTTGTTGTTGCAACATCTGTTGTGGACTTGATGATGATGATAAGAAGCAGCAGCTCCCAGGAAGAACTGTTTTTTCCTGCATCACTAACGATGACTGAGATGGTGGTTTCACAACTGAGGAGGAGCACACCATCTTGCTCTTTCTGTGGTCTGCATCTTCTGGTTCCCTCTGGGAAGTCCTCAAAGAGCAAATGCTGTTCACATTCCGCTTTGCAGCAAACACTCCCGTCCCACCACCTCCGTTGTCCTGCTGCGTTGTCGGTGGACAGAGACTGGCAGTAAAAGACCTCCGCTGAGACCTTTGCTGGTGCTGCTGGTGCTGCTGTCTCTCCTTCTCTTCTTGCTGCTGCAAGGTGGTACTGAAGCCCAAGTGAAACCTAGGTTTACAGTTACCAAGGTCCTCCTGCTGCCTCATCAGAGAGTCGTCCGCAGCGATGGGCATGTGTAGAATGTTGGCTTGAACCTTGTTCTCGTTGTTGTTGCCTTGGAACTCGGAGCTCGGAACTCTCCCCACATGGGTGCTACTACAACTGTAGTCTGAGCTTCTTCGTCTTTGCGGCTCTTCTTCTTCGTCTTGGCGGACACTGGGCTGGAGTTGCTGCTGGAAGTAGTTGCGGTGGTAGTCTCTTAAAAGAGGAGCTTGTTCTTCAGTATCTTCTTCTTCTTCTTCTTCCTCCTCCTCCTCCTCCATATCGTGGTGTGCGATTCCTTCATGCTCCTCCAGGAGCACCTTCTTCCTCTTGCCGCGTTTTTTGGTGGAACCCAAATGCTCTTGCACCCATTTCTCATCACTGTCTCCAATGCTCTTCTTACCGTTACTGAGCCTGAAAGGAGCACGAACCCTATTATCAGGCACCACCACAGTCGTCGTCGTCGTTGCAACCACCCCGCTGCCGACCACCTTCTTCTCGAGACAAGAGGAAGACGGTGGCTGCAACAAGCAGAGGTTGTGGTTGTTGTTTGTTACCGCAATTGTTGTTCCTCCCTCGCAAGGAGTCTTGGGGGCAAATGAGGGAACGACGTTGTTGTTATTGTTGTTATTGCCACTTCCACAAGAAGAAGAAGAACAAGGCGGCGTCTGCTGGTTCAGAGCTACGAAATGGGGATCACCACATCCTCCACCACCTCCTCCACCCACACAAGAGTGCATCCACATCGGCCTCATCAGCCTGGGACTCTGCACCACCACCGCTTGAACGGAGGCTGCTGATGAGTCCGCCATCACTAAGCACCCCAAATTCCGCCCCCACCCCCTCTCCCTCTCTTTCTGTCTCTCTCTCTCTCTCTTCAATGCTAGCGCTCACAACAAATGGATAGATATGTCACTGATCAACTAAGCTCGCTCTTTCGCCAACACGAACTTCTTTCGTTTCCACAGCTTCTCCTTCTGTGCACCCAACTTCTGCTGCCGATGCTGCTGCTGCTGCTGCTCTCTCTCTCTCTCTCTCTCTCTCTCTCTCTCTCTCTCTCTCTCAACAGCCTTCAAACTATGACAACAATACATTTTCCTCCAACTCCACCGGAGTCCTCACCCAGAAGAGAATACAATGGTACCAAGCCCGGATCCTCCTTGACTTCCACCATACTCATCATCCTCACGTGACCAGAAAGGAACCAACAAAACAAAACAAAACAAAGATCCACCCCTCCCCCTTCCCCCTCCCCCCCGCCCCCAAAAAAAAGGCAAGCGCGCAAGTGCGATCGAAAACCAAATGAATCCCGACAACCAACAAACCAACCAACCAAAACACAACACCCCGAATACTCCCCAACAACATACCAAATGAACACAAAAGAGCCCGTTGCAGCCCGCGTCGCCCAGCACCAGCAGAACAGCAAAGACGGCGTTGCGAGGGAGAGGAGGGAAGGAGGAGGGAGAGAGAGAGAGGACGACGGGCGTGCGAGCGAGCGAGCTAGCGCGCGCGTGCGGACAGAAACAGGGAGCGGAAAAAAAGGAGCCAAAAAGGGGAAGGAACGAATTCCCGCGCTTTTCTGTAACTCAAAACGGCCTCCGACCCAAATTTCAGCGGCTTTTTTTTTCCTTTTCTTTTCTTTTTTGTGGCGATCATCCACAGGAAGATTTAGCCAAAAACAATTTTTTTAAACAAAACAATTTGTAAGAAAGAAAATTTTGGCTAAATCTTGCAAATTTTAGCTAAACTTTTAGCTTTCACATTTAGGCTAAAAATTTTCCAAATTTTGGCTTTTAAAAAAAAGCCTAAATGTGAAAGTTATTATTTTATTTATTTTATTGAACATCCCTTCTTCTATCTATCTCTTCTTTTTGGCTAACGTGGTGTAACTTGAGAAACCATTTTATAGAAATATCTGTCGATTTTCCTCGATAGAATTTTTGATAGAATTTCTGGCTATTGAAAACCTTAAAAAACCACAACAACATTTTTTTGGACTTTCAAAAAAATAATAATATAGCCAATATATTTTCAATTTATTTATTATTTTTAATTGGGTGACTACTCCCAATTGAAAAGTTTCAAAGCCCAGGTTGGTTGGGGGGGGGGGGGGGGGGAGTAGTTATAAATATTTAAAATCGGTTTTTGTTTAAAGAGCAAAGAGGGGGGGGGGGGGGGTGGGAGTTGTTGTGCA
>Ga0116228_10005491_pt1 | contig 11307 bp, 12 predicted proteins | sample S1TSphfallax_2_FD_89694 | JGI IMG/M metagenome (GOLD analysis project Ga0116228, IMG submission 89694) | Host-associated microbial communities from peat moss isolated from Minnesota, USA - S1T2_Fc - Sphagnum fallax MG | ecosystem: Host-associated > Plants > Peat moss > Unclassified | place...
CTGAGCACATATGCAGAAGCAAAACCAATTTCCTGAGCTAAACCAGCATAATTTGACTTTTCTTCATTTGATTGATTTTAAGGTGCAGAGTCCACCGGTAGGGATGCTCTTAAGCCTCTACTCATGAAGAGAAGAGAGAGGGAGGGATCTTATTGCCACATACTAGGCCCCTTATATTTTGGGAAGGCCCCCACCCTGGGACTTTCAACTTTACCCTAAAAAATATGGTCATCTCTACAAGCATGAGAAAACATGGATCATGGACCGCCAAAGCTATTGTGCTTAGAACCCACGAAGCACTCAAGAAGTAAAAGCTTTCAATACATGATCATCTCTATCCAACATGTTCTTGCTTTTAGCGAAAAAAATTAAAAAATTAGATGACATTCCAAACCCCACCTTTAAAAAGAAAAAGAAAAAGAAAACAAACTTTCCAAATAGGCTAACCTTGCAATAACCTTTTTTTTCCGAGTAATAAAACTAAGCTAACTGTCCAATCTCCTTTCACCTAATAAATAAATAAAGGCTAACTTTCCAATTCCCTCCCCCCCCCCTTTTTTTTACTATCAAAATTAGGCTAACTTTCCAATCCCATTTGTTTCCTAGTAATAAAAAGTAGGTAAACCATCCAAACCCCTTTAAATTTCCTAGTAACAACAAAAATAGGCTAACTTTCCAATACCCATTTTTAGAATTTGTTAGTAATAAAAATAGATTATTATTTTTCCAATTCCCTTATTCCTAGAATTTTTTTAAAAACAAGGCTGACACATTCTACTAATAATGGATGAATGAATGGGCTGATCATCCACTTGTTTTTCTGTTCTTAAATAAAGTACTGGGAAAAAAAATTAGCTGACGTTCATCGTTCATCGTTCATCCCTATTTTTCCTTGGAATCCAGAGGACGACCCCGAAAGGATGGCCAGCCGTCGTCCAAAACGGACCATCACCGTCGGAACGCGACCCAGAACATGGCGTTATTGTCCGCTGCACGGCGACTTCCGGCGGTCGTCTTCGGCCTCTCGTTTCTCGTCGCCATTCCGCTCTTCGCAGCAGCGCTGCTTCTGGTGTTTTGCTCGAGCGCGGCGCCATCGCTGCGGTGCAATCCAGATCGCGTCTTCTGGTGTGTTCATTGCAGCAAGTACTCCTACTGGTCGCAAACAGTAGAAGGAGAGCAACAAGAGACGCACACGGAGGAAGAGATGGCGGAAGTGAGCAGGAGAGTCGTCATATGGCTGCACGGCCTGGGGGATTCTGGTCCTGCAAACGAAGGCCTGGCCTCCTTCTTCAAGGGACCGTCCTTCGCTGCTTTCAAATGGATTTTCCCTTCAGCTCCTGAGCAGCGCGTCACTTGCAACTGTACGTCTCTGTCTCTGTCTCGGTCAAAGGAGGTTATGCTATAGCAATTTGTAATGACTCCTTGCTTTGGCTGATTGAGTTTTATGTCCTTTGCATTTGCTGCAATTGTATTTCTCTTTTGTTTCACTCAATTTTGTAACCCTATGCGGTTTTCTAGGGTTTGAAGTCCGTTGGAATGAGGGTTTTTGCAATACTAGGCCTTCTGTGTGGAGATGGATCTGTGGCAGCATCTGTGTACCTATCGCTCCTTCTTGTTCTTCTCCTTCTTCTTCTGACATGTTGTCAAATTCCATGTTTGATGCATTTTCCCTTTCTTCGTGGTCTGCGTGGCTTGTCAGATCTTGTGTCTCCATGTCAAAGATCTTGAATTACGAGAAGCTCAACCAGAAGTAGGTTTTTGTGCTTTGGAAAGTTTTTTTTTCTGGTGCTATGGCCCTGGGACCAAGGCTGCATGCATGGCCAGTTGCATGCTGTAAGATATGGGTGGCAGTATCTACAGACTAATAACACATGTAGAAAGTTGTCAGGTCTCCTTCAAGGGTTAACTGTATAGAAATGTGCATGAATGAGAAAATGTGTTGCAGGGGGGTTGGAGTAAGTGTTTTGATATCATGGTTGATGTGCATGAAAATGGTGGCAGATGGTGCATTAATGCCAAGCTGGTTTGACTTAAAGGAGATCCCTGTCACTGCTGTGAGTCCTCTTGCCTTCTTTGCTTTCTCATTGACTCCACTGGAGTTGTTTAGTTTGTTGCTAGGGTTGTTTAGTTTGTTGCTAGGAGTTGTTTAGTTTGTTGCTAATTCACAAGTTCCATATGACGGCTACAGGAATCACCTAAAATGGAGCCGGGAGTAATCAATGCAGTGGAGTCAATACATAAGATGATAGATGAGGAGGTGGCTGCTGGTGTCAGTGCAGACCACATTTTCCTCTGCGGGTTCAGTCAAGGAGGCAGGTCTACCCTTAGTTCTCTGTTTTTGCATCAATTATGGGTGGGATGGTTATCAAGAGTGATAACAGCTGCTGTTGCTTTCTTGCACAGGTGCATTGACATTAGCAAGTGCCATGCTGTATCCTAAAAGATTGGCAGGGGCTGCTGTATTCAGTGGCTGGGTACCCTTGGATGAGGCTGGGTTTGTCAGCAAAATTACACCAGAGGCAAAGAAGGTAGGTTCTCTTGTCAAGGGTTTATTTTTTACCCCCTGCTGCTTGGAATGCTATCCTCAGGAGGATTTCAGGGCATGAAGCTTGGCTACTAATTGCAGGCTTCTTCCAATGTCAGATGTCGCCCTGGAAGTCTACATTAGAAGCTCTATTTATGAATCCTGATCAGAGATTGCTTCAGACCTACCTGGGATGGACCAAAACAAGTTCACCAATCTGAAATGGTAGTCCCTGGGAATGAAGGGTGCCATAGCTATCTGTTCCAGGGTGTTTTGCTGGATAGGAAAACCTTGTATGGATGCCTCTTGAGAATAGTCCATATCTCAGCTTTTAATCTTATCTGCACATATGAGCAATACCTTCACCTCTTGGGTTATGTGCAAGCTTGTGTGTGCTATGTGTGAGCTTGTATGTGGTTTTTGTGTTACTATGTTGTGAACAGGCTGATTTCTGATGTGCATGTGACAATGTGGTTGACCTGTGTTGCATGTTGTGAAGACACCAGTGCTGTGGTTGCATGGACTCAATGACCAGGTTGTGGATTTCAGTGCTGGTCAAGCAGCCCCTCCCTTGCTGGCTCGTGCAAATGTTGAATGTGATTTCAAGGTAAAATCCTAATGCATATTTGGATTATCCATGATAGAGATTCGTATGATCACTGTAGCAAGTGTATGACAGTGGGTGTACTTTGTGGTATGGCAATCGTGAGCAGGCATTTCCAGGAGTTGGTCATACCATTACAGCTGAAAAGCTGTCAACGCTTGAGCAATGGATGAAATCAAAGATGCAGTAGGGACTTTCTGGATATAGGTTTTGGAGCACCACCACTAAAATTTCACAAAAAGCTGGGAAAAATGTGATGAATACCAATGATGCACTTTTGCATCTCCCTACCTGGTTCAGTTCACTGTGCCTCAGTACTATAAACATTTGTGACAATGTTTTCCAAGACAGTTACAGTGCTGATTGGAAAATATTTGGGTGGATTTCTGGCCATTCTTGTCTCTCTTGCTGTTTGAAATCAGGAAGTTCACTCAGATTCATTGTATGCCTTCAATGGTAGCCAACATTATGGCAGTGTTCCTGTTGCTTCCTGAAATGCAACCCATTACCCATAGTTTTGGGCAGATTGTTATATAATTATCTGCAACCCAACTTCAGGAGCTAATGAAGTCACTGGAAGCTACTAACCTACTATTTGTAATAAAGGTGATGATCTGAAACCTTGTAAGTTATACTCACATGGTTTTCAATTGTGAACACTCCCATTCTTGTTATGCTAGCTTTGCACTTCACGGGAACTGTTTGCACCTTCAATGTTCCAGCAAATCACATGGACATATTAGTGTCTGTCTTTGATATCATGCCAGTTATAATGGCTTGTTACTACCATAAATGTTTCTGTCAAAGGTCACTGAATATCTTGGTGACTTAACATTGAGTTTGGGCTTTTTGGCATTGGAGTCTCCACTTTTTTCCAGATGATCCTGCGCTACTTCCTGCGTTCAACACTGCATTGAGTGTTGTTGCCACATGAGTCTTCTGGCATAGAAGAAAATAAAGATTGCTGCTGACATCAAAAGAAAATGCACCTGATGTGACCCAAAAGCTGCACCAAAAACCTTTGCACATCCCGAGCTCCTCTTGGAGTTGTGGAACTTTGGCTTGAGTGGGCAGCTGAAGAACTCCTGGTGATTTTCACTTCACTCCTCTTTTCTCCAATAGTAGCCTAAAAGATTGTTCTGAGGGGATATAAAACCCTGCTGATTATGGTTTAGGGTTTATCCACCAGTACTCTTGGAGACTCCATTTTAGCTTGATCATGATGGATGAATAGATGGTGCATGAGAAATGAGACATCCATCTTTTCTTTCTTGTGATTTCCATGTGAGAACACTGAGGACATGATGTTATCTATTATCTTTCTTCTGGTATCTGTACTAGACCAACCCACACGTTTTCTTTTGTCATGGTTTCCATATGAAAATACCAAGGACATGATGGTGTCATAGACTTACCTGTTCTAGTACGTACGGGAGACACCATGGTTGTTCAACACTTTGATTTCCATGTGATTGTCCTCAACAATCACCATGTTTTGTCATAGACTGTTTGTTGCAATCCCCATACGTCTGCCAGACTCTCTCACTGTGAAAGAAGTTACTCTTAGGTGTGTACCAATGATTTGGGCAGTTCTTTGATTTTGTTGTAGGTTATAACCTCCAGTCCTGATGTTTTTAAAAATTTCAGAATGAAACACCTTGTGAAAGTTCTGGCTTTTGGGAAAAATTCAAAGGACTGGTGGGTTTTCTGACACAACTGGTGGTTCATGAGGGTACATAATTTGACCGATTTTTTGAGTTTTTGAGAACCATGAGTTACAGCTCAAAACTGGCTCTTTGTTTTTATGAGAACCACCAGTCAAGGGTCTATAAACCTGACCCTGGCCTGCTGGTTCTTGCTTTGGAAGAGAGAGAACTGCCCCAACACTGGTGTATACTTAGAGAGGTGAAGCACACATGGATAGATGCACACAATATATGTATTCACTTTGGGTATAGTGACACAATGTATTTCCTTGTGTTGAGGCGTCACTTAAACCCAAGTTTATCAGAACATGAAACTGTCCATTGGAACATGCCTGAAACCCCAAAAACACTTGTCCATAGTCAGAAAAGCTCATGTCTAGAATATGTATTGGATCCAGAAGTTACAGATTAAACAGATTTAAAAATCTGGCTCTTCTGGAGAGGCATGCATACAAGGTTTTCCTATCCAGCAAAACTGGGATTGACTGGGATAACTTTAATTGATTTTTAAATCTGTTTAATTGATCATTGTTTTAATCTCCAGAAGTTGGGCATCTGATAAGATGATTTTTTTCTCATTCGCATACAAAATTTACATTAAAGAATTAGCATTCTTGGAACTCGCTGAATAACATCTTTGGGATACCTTGGCATAAATCAAGATAGAAAAGAACCAACAATGGGTCATTATCATACTTGGTTTTCCAAAAAATTCAAAATTTTGCTTATATGCAACATGGGAATGAGGAGCTAGGGCATGTAAATGTAGTTACAAAATCTTATCCTATGGAGACATGTTGATGTTCAAACACTTAAGCTTTCAAAGAGTTTAAAATCTTTGGACATAACTTAGTTGATTTCAGAGTTCAAAAATGTATTATGTACCTCCACTTGGCACATTCATCATCATGAAAATCACTCAAAATGGATAAAAAATGAGGAAGAACTAGGGTTTGGAAACATTATTTAATTTGGGACAATTATAAATACTAGTGTGAACCTAGTGCATAATGCACCCCATCGATCCCCCCCACCCGGTCCTTCGCATTTCCCACTCCAGTTCACTTCCACCTATTAAGACCCCTAGAACCCCACCTCCACCCCCTCCCCCTTCCACGAAAAAAATAAAAATCATGACCCTCCTAAACCCTTAGCCCAAAAAAAGTGCACCCAAATCTCCTCACCCACCCTCCAAATCCCAAAAATATCTCCCCCATCGACGACGACAGTTGCTGCGCGAAAATGGACGTAAAAATAAAAGTAAGAAGTAAGAACTCGACGTTTTGAATAGTTTTTGGGCCCTCGAGTTCGAGGGGACAGTTTTATTAAAAGTGATTTGGGTTTCAGGACCTCGACAGACTGATTGACATACTGACTTGCTGAATTAATATATAAGATTTGGTCTAGTAAAGTATGTGTTTGGAGCTTTATATTCTTGAACATAGTTCGGTTGTTTATAGAGTTCAAAGAGAAATCATAGAATTCAAGTTGATACACCCATTGTTTTTTAATCGTTGAAAATGGATAAGAAATGCAAAAAATATTAGGTCTAAAAGTTGGGGGGTTCTAATGCATTTGTTTACAAACAATTTGCACTCTAGACATGCACATTCTTTTTCATTGCTTAGATACCTTTAGATTTCACACATGTATTTTAAACCTTCATTTAGTGCACCTAGAGCCATGAAAATCATTATAAAAATGACAAGAAATGAAGAATATATGAATAAATGTTTGATTATTGACTTGTGTTTAATGGTGGGTGTGTCTACCCTAACAAGTTTAGGAGGGCAAATCTCGAAATCAATGATAAGTTTGCTTAATAATAGTGTTTCCCTGGTTTAATAACCAAGGTAAACATAATAGTTAATTTTCCTCTAATTAGGGGTTTTACATGGAATTGCCTTGCTAAGGAAATTTCACTTAGGAGGGCCACCTTCGAATACACTAGATGAATTTTTTTCAAGGTTTTTGCATTAGCATGTCCATTCGTTTTATGATATAGTTTTGGCAATTTAAACAAGTTTTGGATCAATTAACATGGAATTAAATTGTTTGTTAGGAATGGGGGTTTTGGGGTTTGGGAATCCTGGAGATTCTTGCAAGAAATTCATAACACCCAAATGTTAGATGTATTATCATCTTTCATTCAAATTTCTTTAAGTGAAATTTGGTGACAATACATGTACTTCTCCCAATTCTTTCTTTGGGGTGTTTTACCAAAAAATGAAGGTTAGGAAAACACAACTAGCTCTTGAACTAACACATGTCAAGGCATCATGCAAGATAGATAATATGTGATCATGAAACATATATTTGGCTTGTTCCTATTCCTTTCTCATACCCCATGATGATGATTAATTATGTAGCAACCAATGTTATGTGGGGTTTTTTTTTTATATATCCTTGGATATATATATATAATTTATTTAAATTTTCCATGGGTTTGCTAATTCTATAAAGGTATATTAAGATTTAAAATTTCCATGGGATAGGGTTTGGGTATACATAAATTGTTGTTTTTGATAGATGAGTAAGGTATGAGTACACCCTATCATATACCCCTATTTGGGTTTAGAAAGGTGTGTATTATTTATCAATTTAATTATGAATGAAAAAATGTCCACATTTTGAAAGCATTGATATAGTTTTTGAAGGACAAACTCAATAAGATCATGCACCAATTTCATGTCAAAATGAAGAAATCAATGTACAAACATCATCTTTAAGTACGAATATGCACAAACACATTTAAAAACCATGATTCATTCAATGATGAATGAAGCTTCAATTGCCTAATATTAAACATGCATACATAAAATGTTGTAGCTAAAGAAATATGTGAAGCTTTTGTGAATCAAACATCCACTCTCTATTCAATAGTTTGTTGACCTCACATTTCAACAAATTGGTGGAATTGAAAACATTAACAAATCAATATAATTAACACCATGAAGTGTGCTCTTATGTCAACAATTACAACCATTGTTGTCAACACACATACAACACGTAACACCAAAACACCCCAAATGGTACAACACATCCAAACTTGACTTGCTTGATTTTCCTAAATGGCCTGTAATGAACTTCCCTCATAACAACACCTTACAACGGTCTCTTATTTGTCATTTTGGTTGATAACGTGCAATTTTTTCCCAAAAAATTTAAGGCAATGCTTAGTGAATATAAATCTAGTCCCCTAACTAATATATCATAAGATGTAATATGGGTGATCACAATTCAAGCCCACAACGTGGTATAATCAAATGGGGATTAACTTGAATGACAATCTTTTATTTGGTTAACACCCAAGCTTTTTTTAACATGCCCATTGATGTCATAATTTGGTACATGCATGGTTCAAAATTAACACCTATCAATCCAAGACCTTCCATTATTCTTTTACCCAACATTAAGAGTTGAACATTTGAATCTAATAAAACCTTATAGGGTTGGTATATTTTATTCAAAACCCCTTCAACTATAAAACACCATATTTGTTATGCATTACCACCACACTGAAAATAACCCTTACCCTATTAATGGTGGAACATGTAGGAAGGTCTTACAACTTTTTGACAACAAAATGCCAAGTTAATACATCTAGATCTTGCAACTATTAACATTCAGAACAACCTAAAGAACTATGGTTAATATTAGATCCTTATGCCACACAACCCCCATAATGTCAATGTGAAACCATCAATCTTCCCATAATTTGATAGGGTTTTGGTTATTTATGCCATAATTCCAAGTGTAATTTGTAACAATGATTTGCATCATGCCTATAAGTATTACAATGGGAACATGACTAGATGGAATTAGGGTTGGAGGTAATGGCATGTAGTGGATTAAGGTAGTCCTCCTTAAATGAAGCCCACCACGCTTTTGGACAACATTTTTCTTCTCCCCCCATTTAGTAGAATATGATGTGGAACCACCTTATTTCAACTTGGCTCCCTTAGTCTTTTATAATGACCTTTATTGGTCTCACTACACTATTGTTGAATTAATGGTGTCAATATATTCTTCAAGTTATCTTTGTTAAAATTGATAGTCACCACATGTTCTTCCACCATGTTCAAATCAATGCATTTCAATAATTGAAACACACTTGCTAAGGTTGGTTGTGCAGGTTGAAATAACATTGCATCCTACTGTCTACACCTAATGCCTAGGCTCCTTATTCAAAATTCCATACAAAAAATTTACAATTTGTGTTTTCATAACACCTTGTGTCATAGTGATGAGCCTCTTCATCCATGCATATGCCTTTCATAAATTCTCATGCGCCTTATTGTTGAAACTTTTACAAACTTTATAGTTTTTTTGTCCAAACCCCCTAATAATTCCTTCACAACTCTCCAACAGGGCTAAACATCATGAACGAACCTTCTGTATTGGTGGAAGGATCACTACCATTGTTTCTAGTGGCTCCACCACTTCTAATGGTTCTACCACCATTAACATTTTCTATTTTAACAATTCTAAGATTTTTTATGGTTCCACCACCATTAATATTCCTACTTCTAATGGCTCCATCGCCATTAATAGCATCACTTTCAATTATCAAATTAATACTAGGAATTGTCAACATCCCACTTGGAATCATTATCATTATGGTGATGGAAACATAGTTTGGTGCTAAATATAGTTGCCATTCCTTGATTTCAATTTTGTGGGCGAACTTAAATTCATGATAATCATCCATAGGTGTCCCTCCAAATGTTGGAACAAACCCTTTTATGCCATGAAAGGTGTGAAGAGTTAGGGATTATGTATTTTATTGCATGTCACATCAATTCACAACTTCCTACATGAAATCATCCAACTCAAGGATGCCAACCACCTCCAAATACCAATGAAGCCTTTTGGTGGTTCCATAAATGTTGTTCATGTCCTATAACAATGGCAAGGTGGTTAATTGTGAAGGCGACTTTGCCTTTGAATTTAAAGAACCCTGCGCCCCCACCCCCAAACATAGATAATGGTTATGCAAATGACTAAATCACATTCCCTACCATGATCCATCTAAACACATTGATACATGTTGATTTATTGCCTATCCCTTCAAATCTTGTGCCCCCTTTGTGGTAAACCCTACCTTTAAATTTCAGTTTTCAAACCTTAAACCTAACGAGATGTTGGTACCTCTAAGTTTCCATAATTATAAAACCTTTGCAACCACAAAAACATTTCACAAGGCAAACAAATTTAGTCACATTGTGAACACAACAAATGTTGTTTACTAACCATTAGCCCAATTTTATCACCACAACTAATTAATGAAACAATTGGTGATCAAATCCATTATATTCGCAATAACGTCATCATTGTCACAACTTAACCCTTGCCACTAACTTTTAACCTTGTTTTGGGAAAATGCATAAATTGAACATGACTAACAAACGTCCAATGCAATAATTTGTGTCTAAAGAATTCATCTCAAAAGACAAACTATCCATGCAATATTTGAAACTTGCATCTTACAACTTGGTCATAGAATGTTAAGCCCAACCATGGCCAATATTTCTTAAACCAAGGTGCACCAACAAACACAAGTGGAGATGCATAATATATGAACCATAAATCTTCATTTTTGCAATTTATACTCAAAAATCATCATAGGAATTCAAATATTTGTTTAGATTTGTTGATGGTGTGATATTCTACCACCTATAATGTGTAGTTTTTTTGACTTGTTGACATTAATGTAAGTTGTTAACAATTGCCTTGCATTTGTCCCATGAACCCCATTAAAAAAAACCTCCAAATTTTTTGGAATTCCACAACAAAGACAACATTCAACATCATGAGAAAATGAGGTGATTTTCAACAAGCCTTGCAATTGGAGTTTTGAGTTGCAATGACCATTTTCAACTCATCACAATTTATTGTAACTTAGCATATTTTTACAAGAATCAATGCTATCAAACAAATCACATGATTTGCAATATTTGCAACTCACCATATGTGAAACTTATACATATTCAACTTGTGCAATTCAATTACAACTATGTAAGAACAACTATTGTGCAATTTTAATGCAACTAATTTACAACTACTATGGTAATGTCATGTTGATGTTACTTCTCATTAGTCCATCAAAATTTAACATGTGGCACTATGGGGATTTTTGGGTGAAAATTATTATTTTTTGAAATATTGATCTCACCATCCATTATTATTATTCATTTTTTACGGTCTTAGATTGTGACACATGGCAAAATTGAAAGTTATCATGTGGCATATTAATTAAAATTTGAAGAATAATTAAATTATAATAAATATATATTTAAATAGTTAAGTAGGTCAATACATAGGCATAAGTAAATAGGTTGGTAGCTCCTACCTACCTACCTAAGTACGTAGGTAAAATCAAATAAGTAGGACATACATACATACCTAGGCTACATACTTACATCACAAATTTTGAAGATCACAAATATCAATAGAATTTGTGTGAAAATAAC
>Ga0116228_10005493_pt1 | contig 11303 bp, 12 predicted proteins | sample S1TSphfallax_2_FD_89694 | JGI IMG/M metagenome (GOLD analysis project Ga0116228, IMG submission 89694) | Host-associated microbial communities from peat moss isolated from Minnesota, USA - S1T2_Fc - Sphagnum fallax MG | ecosystem: Host-associated > Plants > Peat moss > Unclassified | place...
CCTAATATAACTATTAAAGTGATATTAGAGCCTAGTGTAGCCACAATGATTGAGACACATTCTAAAGTTGTCATTGCAACTATAGGGTAGATAACTAGATGGTAGTTATCCAAGTACAAGTCGGGAAGAACATTATTGAGGATGTTCTATTAAATGGAGGAACAAATGTAAATATCATAAAAGAAAACATCATAACAAAATTAAGTTTACACAAACCTAAACCAACCCCATACCCCTTTAGAATGGCAAATTAGAGTATGACCAAACCTTTAAAAATCATCAGAAATTTGAAAATTCACATACATGGCATACCATATGTAGCCACATTTACTGTTTTACAAAATAATGTGGTAGAATCTAACTATTATATGTTATTGGGAAAACCTTGACTTAGAGATGCGAAGGTTACACATGACTAAAAGAAAATGTGATTACTATTCAAGGCAATGGAATAGTTAAAACAATATTCGTTAATAAAAAACTGGGAGCAGAATCCAAAAGGCCCCAAGTACTTGTTTGTTATGACTTGACGAAAGGTTTAACAAATGAAGAGGAAGATCTGATCTTTGAAATACAACTAGACATGTTCTCAATTGGCACAATCACTATCTCAAATGAAACAATTTCATTGCTAAATGTTAGAGTTTTAGAGATCAAAATCAATGGAAAATCTGAACCAAAACAAGGGATATCATATCAAGTAGCAACATAACTAATGGTTTCAACAATAAAAACAATTGAATTTAAGGTCAAACCAAAGATTCCACTAGAAAATAAGGTTTATCCAGAAACCTATTATCATCATAGCAAGCTGATATTGAAGTGGATGAGACACCAGCCAAAATTCAAGTACAAAATTTTGATTAAAGAATAATAACTTGTTAAGTTGAATCTTGGCACAAAAGCAAATCCATAGTGCATCACAATTAATTCACAATTAACAAAGGAGAAAACTAAAGAGCTTCAAACTTTATTCAAGGAGTTCAAAGATGTGTTTGCTTGGACTTATAAGGATTTGAAAGGCATACCTCTAGAGTTCACTCAACACAAAATTGAGCTAGACACCTTAATACCACTAGCACATCAAGCAAGGTACAAATTGAACGTTGATTATGCTATAGATGTTAAACATGACATTGACAAACTATTAATAGTAGGATTCATTCAACCAATAAAGGAGGCTACATGGTTATCACCTATAGTGGTAGTACTTAAAAGGAATGGAAAATTTAAAATTTGTGTAGATTTCAAGAATTTGAACAAGGCAACTAGAAAAAAACCTTATCCTTTACCATTTTCTGATGAAATATTGAACATTGTAGCAAGGTATGAAGCCTATTCATTTTTAGATGGATACTTAAGATACCATCAAATTTGTATAACCTTTGAAGATAGATACAAAATAACCTTTTGTAACAAACTAGGGAGCTTTTATTTGGATGGTGATGCCATTTGGTGTTAAAAATGGGTCACCAACATTCCAAAAAATAATCAACAAAGCTTTTAAAGATTACTTAAACCAATTCATGAAGATATTTTTAGATGATTTCATAGTCTACAGTGATATGGAGAATCACTTAATGAAGCTCAAACTTTGCTTTCAATAATGCAAAAAATACATAATCAATCTTAACCCAGAAAAATGTGTTTTTATGTTATTTTCAAGACTGATTTTAAGGTTCATAGTTTCCCGAGGAAGGAAAAATACTAGACCATAAGAAAGTTCAAGCAATTGTTAATATGCCAGTACTTACAAACCCACAACAAATTTAGGTATTTAATGGTATAGCTCAATTTTATAGATGTTTCCTCAAGAATTTTGATTTTTTCATGGCACCAATTACAAAGTTGATGAAGAAGATAGAACCCTTTATCTGGACCATAGAATGTCAAGAAACTTGGGATCGAATTAAGCAAAGATATATGGAAACACCAATTTTGATACCTCCAAATTGGTAGTTAGAGTTCCATGTGCACACATATGCATCTTTACTAGCAATAGGTGCAATGTTACCACAGAACCCAACTAGAAAGTATGACCAACCTATAGTATATGCTTCTAGATTACTAAAAAAAAAACAAAATTATACTACTACAAAGAAAGAAGTTTTAGTGATGGTTTATGCTTTGCATAAGTTCAAACATGTTTTGTTGGGAAACAAATTTATCTTTTATGTAGACCACATGGCTCTTGTATATCTAGTCAACAAACCACATGTGTCTAGAAAGGTAGCCAAATGGTTGTTATTTTTAGAGTATGAATTCACAGTAGTCTACAAGCTTAGTAAAGCACATGTGATAGTTGATGTTTTGTCCAAATTACCATATAGCTCAAAACCATTGGGAATCCCAGATTAGATTATAGATGCATCATTATTTTTTATAAACCCATATGGATGTAGGATGTGAAGAGCTACTTAGAAACATGTTAGATGTTAAAAAAATTGAACTTAGCTTAGAAACATAAATTAGCCAAAAAAACAAAACCTTTTATTCTGAAAGAGGGGAAAATGTACAAAGTTGGGCAAAATAACAAATTACGCAGATGTTTGACCACCCACTATAAGAAATCATGGATTTTCAAAAGGTTCAACTTGATTAAAATCTCCACATTGACCAAAAGGATGCTCATTTTGACTAAAGGCATGGGGCATGAAAGACATGTGGTTATTTTGGTTGGTTTTTTTTATTGAAATGACCATTTTGACCAAATGTTAAATCATACATCTAGTCAAAAAAGATTTTTTTTTAATGGTCCATCAAGATGTCCATGGCCTAGTCAAATTGGCCATACTAAATGGCCATCCTTAATCAAATTGGCCATATTAATTTGATTAGCTAGCCTACTTGTTATGCCTACTAAGCTACCTACCTACCTACTTATCGAAATATGTCCTACCTACCTACTACTATCTACCTACTATTTACCAAAGTTACATATTTATCTACCTACCTACCTACCTCTATTCTGTATATCTCTCTAAATACTTACTATCTACCTACATACCTACCTATAATCTACATAAGTAGGTATGACATTTAAAAACATAGGTAGGTAGGCACGTGTACCTACCTATTTACCTATTTGGGTACCTATTAACCTACTTATGAAAAAAAATCAAATTCAAATGTTGTTACACACATTGACAAAAAATGTCATGAAAGTTCAAGGATATATATTAAATCCATTTGATATCATATTGTTTTACAAAGTGGTGGGGTGGTTTGATGGCCAAAACATTGGTGTGGAACCCATGAAACCAAGGTTCAATCCCTTTACCAACATATATTATGTGAAATATGTATATTTGTAAGTATACCTTGTACATGTGTGTAAATGTATAGTACCTAGGTGGGTTGTGGATAGGTAGATAGGAGGCCATGGTGGGTAGGTAGGTACTTACTATTTATTTATTATTTACATTTTTTGTATGTGTAATTTGAGTTATTTTCAAAATTAAATTTGTTTGGCTACCCAATTTTTTGTCCGATTTGAATAGTTAAAAAGACCAATTTATGGTTAGTCAAAGAAACCACCAATCAAGTTGGACGTGTTCAATTGACTTGTCTAATATGATTAAGTGGTCAAATTGACCAAATGTCAAAATGGTTGATTTTCTGTTTACTTTTCTAGTCAAATAAACCGTGATTTCTTGTAATGACCTTAGAAGCACAAATTGTTCTAAAGGAGCTACATGAAGGAATGGTAAGAAGACATTGTTGCAAATATTACTACAAAGAAAATTATGGATGTAGGTTATTGGTGGCCAACTTTATTCAAAAATATTCATGAATTTTGCAAAAGTTTTGATAACTATTAGAAAATTGGAGGACTAAAAATAAAAAATTGGCCAAACTAGTAACAACACTTCCAAAGGAACCTTTTATGAAGTGGGGTCTAGATTATATAGGTCCAATTAAACCAACATGAAGATTAACAAGAAATAGATATATTTTAATAGCTCTAAATTATGCAACTAAATGGGTAGAGGTAAAGGCATTTAGAACCAATACTATAGAAGGCATAGCCAGATTTTTATATGAGTTTATTCTGACCAGATTTGGATGTCCTCTAACCATAGTCACAAATCAAGGAGTACATTTTATTAATGATATAATCAATAGATTGAAAGTTCGAAACAATGTTAGAGAAAACCAATGGAATATATTTTTGTGGAATCAACAAAAACACACAAAGAAAAATGTTTCAATTTGGAAATTATGTTCTATGGTTTCCGAAAGGAAAAAAACCACATTTGGGCAAATTCAAGAAAAGGTTATTTGGCCCATTCAGGGTATAGTATTGCTTACCTAATAACATTGTTCTTCTTGTTTCTATTTTGAACCAAACCTAGTTTTGGTCAATGTTAACAAGTTAAAACCTTATAAATACGTGGATAAGACATTAAAAGGGATTCAAAGTTCAGAAGATCAAAAGTTCTTAAAATCTATAAACTTTGAACACAAAAAAAAGAAATTTGATGAAGATTCAAAAGAAGAAAGAACATCAGAGATTATAAACACTAATCAAATACTTACATTATAAGAAACCTCAGTGAATCTAATGACTCAACAAGCTATGATACTACTAAAAAACCATGATTACACAATTTCACAACCAATAGACTATAGGTCAAACATGTTTATAACGTCAGAACAAAATTTTGTTAATCTAATGATTCAACACATGATAGAACAAATCTGTACTGTAGACAATGTTAGGTCATTAGAAGAACTTGTGTTATAAAAAAAACCCAATGCCATATCTGTAAAGTTGTTAAGTGAGCAAACATTAATTATAACCCATATTGTTATCAATATGAACTTGAACAAAAGATGATAAGTGTCAAAAAATAAGAAAAAACGACAAATCGTTAAGACATTAACCCTAAAGTGGAAAATGAAAGGTCAATATACAAAAAAAGGTGATGGCATTTCTACAGCCAGCAAAAAATAAAGCAACTCTTCATTTTTGTTTTCTACAAACAAGTCTTTATTGTTTTTTATCTCCAGAAAGAACGTAGAAAAAAGTTTTGTTAAGAAGTTACAAAGATAATCCAAAAAGAGATTATGGAAATTGCAAAAAAAAAAAGCAAGAGAGACAAAGAGAAGAGCAAAAAGTTTTTAACATTTTGCCTCTGTAGTTTAGGTCTCTAGAGAGAGGTCCGTTATTTTCATCTCCTATCTATTCTTCTTATTCTTCTAAGATATCTTCTTCGTTGTCTACATTTGAGAGGGCTTTTGAAGCAATTAGAAAGAACAATAGAGATTACAAAGAAACTTTGAAAAAGTATAGTTTAAAAAGCCTAAAAAAGATGCAGGTGCAAGTGAACAGGTCGGTCCAATTTTCAATTCTAATATTAAAAAGGAGCAGGAATGAAATGATTTGCAACAACATTAAGAAATACTATCAATAAAAAGAGTTTACATAAGAGAAAATTCTAGAAAAGGTTTGAATTCCAAATAGGAAGTGCAACAAGAAAATAATTTGACAATAAATGGTTGCTAATCTTTGAGGAAAAAGGGTCTAGATTCAAAAGGATGATGAAGTTAGGTATATTTTCATTCTTACAAAGTAGAGTTATAATAATAATCTGAAGAATATTATGCTCTAGATAAGCTCTGGAAAGGAGGAAAGAAAGTGGGTAAACAAAGGTAGTTTGGTAGATCTATTTGAGATTGAATAGAAGACACCCCATCATAATATTTTGGTTGAGTTTTTGAACAATTAGAAATTGGGGCAAAACCATAGGAGAAGAATTAGATTGAACAACCACAAAGTTATGATGGCAAAGGAATAGACAATTACATATAAACATTTACTAGTAGAAGTTTTTTAAATCTACCATATAGGTGAAACAAAAGTAAATCATGTAGAAATGTTAGATGTTAGAGTAATTTTGGTGGACATAGTTGTTAGGGTTCTAGATACTTACAACACCAATAAGGATGGGTTGTTAAGAAAATGAAACCAAAGTATGTCAATAGGATTGTTGCAATTATGCCCATTATCTATTAGAAAAATGAGGTGCAATACTTTAGCAACAAATCTGCCATGACGATCTCCAAAGAAAATCATCAAAAATCTATCAATTGGGATGTAATCATGTATTTTCAATTGGTCAAAGAGTTGTTAGATGGGAAAAATGTTAGAAGAACATGATTGACGAAACTACCAAGAAAGAGCCCAAGAAGGATGTATGCCATTTTGCTATTGTCTAAAAAGTTATGTTTCAAAAATGGTTTCCAATTCAAAGAGCAAAACCATAGGAGAAGAAGCAGACTGAATAGCCACAAGAGGATAAGAGAAGGAAAGAGACTCTAAAGGAGAGATTTATAAAAAACAAGAAACATCTGAACCCTACACATATTTTTCCTAAAAGGAAAACCAACCAGAAATAAGGACAATAAGAAGAGTAGTTCTGATGTCCCAATCTTCTGATGATGAAGAGAGGGAAACTTTGCTGAAGAGGCAGAGAAGATAAGAGGACATTACAATGAGGGGCAATGTTAATCCTCAACAAATAGTAGAATTGCTGAAAAAGTAATAACAATAGTAGGAGAGACAAAAAGAGAAGTCTATGTCTCCAACATCCAATATAAAACAATAAATTTCTCTAAAGCAAGAGAAGAAATCAAATGGGCAAGAGCATCAAAGATGGCTTCAAAGGGAACCACAATCTCAAGCTCAAAAGGGAATGGAGGAATAGATACAAGAATTAAAACCAAATTTGCCAAATGTGTAACAATTTATTCCAATACCACAGAATAATGAAAGTATGCTACCTTCAAGACCAAATTTTGCTACAAGATCAAACATTTTTGGAAAATCTGGAATTCATGTAAAAGTCCAAGTTTTTCATATAGTAATTCCAAGGAACAAACTCCTAGATTTCATACATTAGGGTATACGTAAGGACTAAAAGCAGAACTAGATGAACATAGGAGAACTACTAATATGTTTCCATAGACAATAGAATACAACACATAAATGAACAACATTTTGCTCAAACTCTTTGATATGGAAATAAGAAATAAACAGATCATAGAGGAGAAGGACAATTCAATTTAAATTTTGCAAAGGGCTTTAAAGAAGGAATAAAAGCTCAAAATAGAGTTGTAGGTGAAGGAGGATGAAAATAATGAGGTATTAGTGGAACCACAAATAGCCAAACAAAAGATCAATAACATAGAAAAACACAATAAGGATCTGGAGAAGATCAAAGTAGAGAAGCATTTTCTACAGGTAACTTTGATGTAAATAGATGCAAATTACTAAAAGCTGAAGATAGAAAAGGATTTTGAGTGTGGAACACAATGAACCTCAAAGATATTACAAGAATATGGAATAGATTATTTTGAAGTAACAAAAGGAGCTACAAGAGCTCAAAGAAGATATTGGAAATATATACTAATCCAAAAATTAAATACAAAGGCAATCTAAACAAAAACAGGCAAAGATGGACAAAAACCTGCAAATGCAAAGGATTGTTAATGAAAGGTTGTAGCAGATTTTGGAGTAGGCCCAAGGCATCAAACCTTTCAACTATGACAATGTCTTTAGAAAGAATAATGAACTCAAGAAGCAACATGGTTTATTTTAGGTAAAATTCAAGGCGTTGATTATGGAAAAGAAGGATGTAAATCTTTGGTGGGATGTGGCGTAGGATATAATCTATAAGGATATAGAAATTTTTTGTAGAATGTTTGAAAGAAATGAAAAGCTTTACATGCATAAGATATTTCAAATGGAAAAGGTTTTACCATCATTTTAGTATGAATCTTTAGTCCTGACTCAAGAACCATAAATGTCATATGAGGAAGAAGAAAGAAGATAGACTGATGGTGTAGGACCATTAGAAATAAAAACAACAAAGGAGGAACCAACAAACCTCAAAGGAGGAAAAGATGGTTTTTAAAAGGAAGATAATACTATGAAATATATAATAATAGACTCTGGAACCATTAAATTTGTTCCATAGGAAGGTAGTTCTTAGGAATATGGATTTACAACCATAGAAGTAGGAAAGCGAATACAAACTAAGAAACATAATTTGAGGAAGTATAGGAGGATCAAATGATCCAACATCAAAGCTACAACAACAAAAGAAAACTCACATCACATCAGATCTAAAGTCATAGTAGCAAATACAAGTCACATTAGAGTTACAGTTTTAAGAATAGACATCAATAGATCAACAAAAAAATGCACAACTACTAATGGAGGTATAACAAGTACAACAACAAATTTTGAACAAAATAAATAATCAACCTTTGATTCAATTTAAAGTACGACAAGCACAAATAGATCATATTGTGGTATATATAGATTAGATTGTAATACAACAAGATCAATAGTAGATTGCTAACCCATAGGATTAGGAACAACATTAGATTTAGCTTTCTTAACATACTTTGATATAGAGTATGGGTGGGGTAATGTTAAAGGAATAATTACTCATTGTAAATAGTTAGTTAATATTTACTTACGTAACTCTTTTTCTAATATTTATTAGCTAGTTTACATAGTTTTCATCATTATTTGAATTTGAATTAATCATAGGACTATTTTAAGATGATCATTTTTGGGAAGACACAATAGAACATTGAGGAGAATTCATTGCAAAACATTGAGTTTTGATTGAGTGTGAAACAAGAATAGATTGTTTTTTGAAAAAACTTCAATTCCATAGCCAAATTTGTTGTTTTGATGTTTTTCTCATACTTTCATGACCGGATTAAAATTTGAAGCCTAGATATGAGTAGATCTAAATGAGCATATTTTATTAGTATTAGTTTCATGATTTTTTTAGTTTAGAATTAAAACAGAATATAGAATAATAATTTTGTATTTACCATCCTTCCATTCCAATTGTTAATCAAAGCAAAAGGAAAATGAGTGGGCCTTTTGTTGATTACATTATATCAATCATAATGATTTGAAAAGAATATGTTGTAGTCTTATAACAAAAAACAAGAAAAAAGGAAAAATAAAAAAAATAAATGTCAAAAGAAAAAGGGTGAACATGAGAAAAATAAAGTTGAGAGACAAAGAATTAAAGTAGCTATGGAAAAAAATGAAGGTTGAAAAAGAAAAAAGAAAAGAGCAAAGAAAATTTTCAATGAACAATGGTTTGTAAAAAATAATTGGAATAATGGGTGATGATTTACACAATGAAATAAAATTTAGATTGCTTGTGGACCTTCAAGGGTACCATGCACCCTATTGTGGATTAACTCCATCTGGGTGCATGTACAATCATATATATTAATTCAGTAAGTCTCTATGTTTGTGACGGAGGTTTTGGGGGGTGGGGGAAGGGAGAGGCCGGTGAAGCAGCGGGCGATTTCTTCAATTAGTCTGTCTGTAGAGGTCTTGAAACCCAGATCCCGTTTGTCCGTTTGTCGAGGTCCTGAAACCCAAATCCCAAATTGTAAAAGTAAAATAACCGCCCAAAAACTTGCCTTGCTCCTCTTTTCCGGGTTTTCGTGAAACCCGGTAGTTCTGTGAGGTTTTTTTAAAATAACCAGAACTGGCAACGGTTCTTTGATTCTGAATTTTTTTCAAATACCCGAAACTTGTGATTCTTTGACTCCGAGTTTTAATTCTTTTAATTCCCATTCTACAAATACCCAGACGTGGAGGTTATTCAACATATCAAATACTTGCCCAACATTGCTTATATAATTATGCTTATATAATAGAAATATCCGTCAAAATGATCCCTTGGGGGGGGCTTCTTTCAACTCCAACCTCTTTTTCGATCTCTAAAAACATCGTTAATTTGCAAAGTAATGAGATTTTATTCAATATTAAAAATATAACATGTTGGAAGGCAAAAAATTGAATGCACCAAAAGATTCTAAAATATTTTATAGTTGGAGTACACAAACAGAACAACAACAAGAGTTATCAATTGGTTGAAACAATTAACGGGTACCCACTAGTGAAGGAATAACTATACAAAAAAGGAGGATGAAAGGCGTCAATAAGGATGTTTCACTTTTGCCTCCATTGGTGGACCCAACCATGTTTTATCAACCATAAGCATTTATGCTTGTCACACAATATGCTACACCAAATGTAACCAATCCTTAGTGACATTGAATTAATAGTTGGATTTTTTTAATTTATGCATTTTGGACTTGACATTACAAGGTTGAAAATAGAAAGACTCAAACCTTGTTCATTGAGTTTTTTGTTCAAATGCCTCCAATTTGCAAACAAGAAACCATGAAGGTTACTTGGATTATACATTTTGGAACATTTTTCTTTTTTTTGTGGACAATATTAGATGTTATTGTGAAACATTGTTTTAGATTAACACTAATTTTGGTGCATGCATATGTAATAGATTTGATTTCAAAAACACATCTTAGATAGAAAGTTAGATACAAATAGTAAGTTCAACAATATCACCATACATTTATATAAGTTAATTGAATGAATTCAACACATAAAACTATATGTTGGATATGGTGATCACTGCATAAAAGAGGTTTCTTTTTAAATCATAAATAAAAACCTAAAACTTACGTTGCAAATGTTGTTGAAGAAGTTATGTCTACCAACCTTCCTTATGATTTGAAAATGTTCCCAACTCATAGCTGTTAAGACATTGTTAAACACATTCACATGCATAATTTCAAATGAATTTCACACTCATATTTTTATGTGGAAAAACCATTTGCATTTAACAATAATCTTCTTAAGGAAAAAAACAAAATGTTATAAACAAAAGAAAAAAAAAACATGAAGAATCTCACCTTTTGACCTAATCCAATTTGTTGAAATATAAGCAGTCAAACCCTTAAACAAAATGAATTTAAGGGTTTCATAAAAAATTGCATACCACAATGGTCAACCAAGAGAAAGAATGTGAATCTAAAAGTTTACTACTTCCAAAAAGCAAAATAATGCTTCAACTTAGGAAGTCTCAAAGGTCCTCATTGTGTAAAGAATGTGATTGTTGTGAGGATCTCAATTGATTGTTGGAGGAGGGCAACTCAACAATGCAATGTTAATTGTTGGAATGCGACTATTGGAGGAAATGGAGGTAACCCTTACCTCCCACGGGTGCACATCCACATAATATAAGGTTAACATACAGCCAGTTATAAGATAAGGCACACTTGACCATCCAATATTTGACACATGTGTTAAAGAAAAAATTCACCAAAACCTTTGGATAGGGAAGTCAATGTTGATAAATTGAATTGACAACAATTTTGCTTCATGTTTGACCCAATTATGGGGTTGTGACGTGGGCTTAGGGTTGAGGTGTATTTGATTGTGTGTGGAA
>Ga0116228_10005495_pt1 | contig 11301 bp, 4 predicted proteins | sample S1TSphfallax_2_FD_89694 | JGI IMG/M metagenome (GOLD analysis project Ga0116228, IMG submission 89694) | Host-associated microbial communities from peat moss isolated from Minnesota, USA - S1T2_Fc - Sphagnum fallax MG | ecosystem: Host-associated > Plants > Peat moss > Unclassified | place: USA...
ACTCACACTATAGACATAGCTAAGATGACCTGAAAGAGTTTTGAGTTCTCGTCCATTCTTGTCCCAGAGTTTAACTGTTTTATCATCACTAGCAGTAGCAATAGTTTGACCATCAGGGCTGAAGCTAATATTCAAAACCCAACTGCTATGACCCTTAAGCTGAATCAGTTCCTGTCCGTTCACATCCCAGAGTTTGACTTTTCTGTCAAAACTAGCAGTAGCAATCATTTTTCCATTAGGACTGAAACTAACGCTTAAGACGGAACTAATGTGTCCGCTGAGAGTTTGGAGTTTCTTACCAGAATTATACCAAAGTTTAACTGTACTGTCAGAACTAGCAGTAGCGATCGTTTTCCCATCAGGACTAAAACTGAGATTATACACATAGCCACTGTGACCCTTGAGAGTTTGCAATTCCCGACCGTTGATATTCCAGAGTTTGGCTGTACCATCATCACTGGTTGTAGCGACGGTTTTCCCATCAGGACTAAAGCTAATACTGTATACATAACCGCTATGACCTTTTAGAGATTTTAGTTCCCGTCCCCCAATGTCCCAGAGTTTGACCATTTTGTCAGTACTAGCTGTGGCGAGAATTTTACCATTGGGACTGAAGCAGACGCTATTGACAGAACCACTATGTCCTAAAAAAGTCCTAATTTCTTCACCTTCTAGGTTCCAAAGTTTGACTGTGCTATCAGCACTGGCTGTAGCAATCATTTTCCCATCAGGACTGAGACTGATACTATAAACAGAACCACTATGTCCTAAAAGCGTTCTGATTTCCTGTCCCGAAATCTGCCAAATTTTCACCTTGTTATCATCGCCAGCGGTAAAAATAGTTTGACCATCGAGACTAAAGCAGACATTATAAACTCTACCATTATGGCATTGTAAACTTTCCAGTTGCTCACCGGAAATACTCCAAATCTGAACTCTACCATTGGAACTAGATGTGGCGATAGTTTGACCATCAGGACTAAAACTGGCGCTGTAGACTCTACCATGACATTGTAAAATTTGGCGTTCTCGACCGTCTATATACCAAAGTTTCACTGTTCCATCAGCACTAGATGTAGCGATCGTCTGACCATCAGGACTAAAACTGGCGCTATAGACATAACCACTATGCTTTTCCAAACGGTTACGTTCTCTAAATTTATTTTCATGTGGTTTCAAATAAACCGCCTGCTGTAAAACAGCAACTGTTTGCATCCATATATCCGAGGTAATTAATTCTGTATCCCTCAGGTTTCCACCAGCCTTTAAGCCTTCGATGAGCGCGTTAAAATCTTGCTCCAACAGAAAAAAAGCAGCACTAGAATTTGTTAGTGCTTTGATTTCACTGAGTTTTCTTTGATTTCTTTCCCTTTCCAGTTCCGCCATCAAGTCTTTTAATTTGGGTTCTTCTTGTTGACGGATAAAACCTGCTAAATAATCATGGACTAATTGATAACGATTAGCTGGATTTTCGCGTAACAAAACAACTAATCCAGATTTAACAAAAATTTCTAAAATTAAGTCTAATTGTTGATTATTTACTTTTACTTTAGTAGTTAATGCTTGAGTTAACCCTAGCAAATCTCTAACTAATTCAGACCGAGTCTTAAGGGGACGTGTACCCTTTTCATCGGTGAGCAAATATAGCAATAATTCAGCTACTTGCTTATTTTCTTCACCGCAATCATTAACTACTTCATTAAGATAGCGCTGGATTAATTCTTTTTTAGTCCCATGTTGCTGATATTCCGCTAAAGTCGTAATATTTTCTGCTTGTAATTGTGCACCTACTACTTGTAATTCAATCGGTCTGACTTCAGCAAATTCTCCTGCCAAATCCTGAACTAATTGGTTAATTAAATCAGGTTCTAAACGGAAACTAGTACTTTCCGTTAAACATTGAATAATTGACTTAGCATCATCAAGTGTAAAATTGCCTAATTCATAAAGCACTTTATTACTGAGAATATCATTGCCAATAATTTTCATACTAGATAAGTGATTGCACTCTAGTAAATAATGTAAATAATCCACCCGCAAAGATAAAATTACTTTTAAGGAAAGCACATTCATACACTCTCCCAGAAAATCAAAAAAATCTCTTCTTTCTTGAGGATTGGGACAAATAAAGAAAAATTCTTCAAATTGGTCAAAAATTAAAACTGTCCGCAAGTAGCGCTCTTCATTTTCACGTAATTGAGCCAGAAAAGAGATTAGACAAGATTCAGAATCATCTAGGTTGAAATCTTCCTGCTCTATCAATTCTGCTACTTTTTTGATCTTCCTTTCTTGCAGTGCTTCTCGCATTAAACGCTGTAATGTTTGGGCCCAGTTAGTATAATTGCTGATGGTAATAGGTAAATTATCTTGAATACCCATCGCTTTCTGTTTCAGTGCGGGTACAATTCCTGCATTAACCAAAGAGCTTTTACCTACACCAGATTGTCCGTAAATGACAATTAGTTTATAGTCAGGACGACCAACACGTTCAATTAGTCTTTCTACATCTAATCGGCGACTAGAAGCATTAATTTCTAAAGCAGTATTTTGATATACAGATAGATTGGATAAAGGAGCTAAACCGGTTTGTTTTCTAGCTTCTAATCTACCAGCACCGATAAAAGACCGCAAACCAAATTGTTGCTCAATAGAACGCTGTTTTTGTTTAATTTCATAGGCTTTCAGATATGCTTTTTCCTGAACATATAGTTGCTGTAGCTTAATGATTATTTTTAAATAGAGTTTGGAATTATCTTGGAGATAAGCAATATGTTCTGCTACTTCTAAATTAGCAATTGCGGCGGGAACATCACCTAAATTATATTGACATTGTGCTAAAATAAATTGATATAAACTCAAATCATGTAAGATTCCTCCTCGGCTACCATTTGCTGCAAATGTAGGAGGTATTGCTGATAAAATATCCCGAGACTTATGTACTAGTTCCTCAGCTTTAATCCAATCTTTTTCAGCTAAAGCTACTTCTGCCAAAAAACCATAATCTCTAGCTATTTCAACCAGTTGATTATGTTTTTCATGTATTTGCAAAGATGCTTCTGCAAAACTCTTTAAATTTTCCCAATCTTGCAAGTCTCTGAGTATATCGCCAAACCGAGAAATAAAACTATTAATTAGATCTTCCCTTTGAGAATCTCTGACAATATGAATGTATTCTAGAGTGATTCGTCTAGTAATCTGCCAATCAATACTATTAATGTCCACAGTATTCAAGGATTTAAGATAATGACAAAGTGCGATTTCACTGAGGATCTTAATTTGTCTATTTTCTTGATCTATTTGCTGCCAAATTTCTATAGCTAATTGGTAATTTTCGAGAGCAGAATCTATTTTAGAATTGACTCGTTTTACCCAACCTAATAGAGAGAATAAATTTGCTGTTGTTTCTAAATCAACTATTTGCGCATCACTAAATAAATATTTCTGTGCTGATTCTAATTCTAATTCTAAAATTGCATAATTATCGATATATAAATAACAATTATTGCCAAACCATTCAGTAGATGTTAAATTAATAAATCGGACTAAATCTTGCCTCTCCATCAGAAAATTCTTGGTAGTCGCCCAACTTTCTATATCAGGAGCAACTTGAATCATTTGCTTATGGATTTCATCATTGATCCATAAGACTATAGGAAAATTGAATTTTTTCCGAAATACTTCCCGCATTTGATTAGCAGAGTTGAGCATTAGGGGTAAATCCCGCAAAGATTCACAACCTGTAATCATCAAAACTGGCGTGACAGTATTCACTTCATCCAAAATCGCCGCATATAGATTTACAGTTGAATCTTTGAGGCGGATCACAGTAATTTTAGTTGGGCAAATTTGCTGTAATTTTTCTATGAGACTATTGCGTAAAGTCACAAAATTACATCTAGCTAAAATTAATTTAAATTCCACCTTAGCTGACTCAATCGCCCAAACTAATTGTTTTAGCTTTTTTTCATTACTGATTTCCTGCAAATCGGATAAATAATTCATAAGCCATTTTTACAGTGATAAAAGCTTTCTCAGCTTCAAGAGAACAAAGATGTATTAATATATCGATGAGTAGTTATGTTATGAATCAACTTGATAAATTTATGATGAATTTATAACGAATTTATTTAGTTGCTAGTGTTCTCTTAAACTCTTTAGCTATATACTGTTTTGCACTCCTGAAGAAAGTATACTGTCTTCTACAACAATTTTCTCTAAATTTCCGGATAATTCCGGGAAAAAATAGCATATTTTTGGGGAAAGCTGGGGGGGAAAGCCGATAATTCTTTTTCTAGAACTGAAGAATTATCCAAATCAAGATAATGGAGATGATTGCTAAACCAGTTATCAGGTTTTTGTTCCACAGATTCTGTTAAATATTTTTGGTCAACAGGAAAATTTCTTGTGGTTGCCCAACTCTCCAAATCAGGAGCGGATTGAATCATTTGTTTATAAATTTCATCATCTATCCATAATATTATTGGGAAACTAAAACTATTGCGGAATTCTTCCCGCATTTGATTAGCAGAAATAAGTATCTGTGTTAAGTCTTGTAAGTATTCCCATCCCACAATTATCAAGGCTGGTGAATAACAATTTAATTTTTGATGAATTGCATTATAAAGATTTTTTTCTGATTGGTGGAGATGTAGAACTGGAATATTTAGTTGGCAAATTTCCTGCAATCTTTGGAGCAGGAAGTTTTGTAGACTACTATGGTTACATCTCACTAAAATTAGTTTAAAATGTCCTTTTGCAGATTGAATTGCCCAAGCCAATTGTTTTAGTCTTTTTTCATTTTCCTGTAACTGTAATTCAGTCATGATGGTTTTGATGGATATTAATAATATCTATTCTGCTAGTTATTTCACTTTATTGTAACTCTTTCGCATCTGCGAGGATGGGATTGATATTAAACCAAGACTCGCCTTGATCCCGATATTCAAACACAAATCGACTGCGGATCAGTTTTTGATATCCTAAATCATCACTTACCTTTTTTTTCTCTTTAACATAACGCAGTAATTCCCATTCCTCATCGGAAATTGGCATCATCATTTCATTGCGACGAGAACGAATCACTTGCTCCAACGTTTCAGCAGAAAGTGGTAGTCCCATTTCCTCTTGAATCCAAGAGTTGAGTAAACGCAATATATCGCGGATATGGCCACCACTTAAAATACAGAGTCGGTCTAGGGAATCCGGACTGTCAAAAATCTCATGAATCTTGGTAAGGCGGTCTTGGGGAGGTAATTCTGGGAAAGCCCTGGCTAATACCATTTGTCGCATGAGTAGCATTCCCTCTTCATGAACTTTACCGTCTGACCACTGTAAAGGAACCATCGGTAAAACTTTAGGGTCTTCAGGAAATCTTTGAGTTAACATGCCATAATCGTTGGAAAATTTTAAAGACAAAGGCATAGTATAAACTAAATGGCAATTTAACTTGGTCAAAAATTCTCCCTGGTCTACAAACAAATATTCTTGTTGGGGACGCCCCCAAGATTTGACACGGTTGTCAATCCGATCAAGGTTGTCCACAATCACCAACAACCCTTTTTTACCAGCTTGTTTCAATTTGACAATTGCTGGGTTAATTAGTTCTTGGTTAATCGCTGCTAACAACTGAGTTTTTTGTGGACCTAGATATTGATTTAGCTTTTCCCGCAATATGGGGTCACTTTTAGCCTTGGCTGTAATTTCACCAATACCCAGAGCTAAAGACAAACTAGTTTCGTTGGCTTTCAGGTCAATCACACCTGGAATTTTGATTTTGACTTCACTCACATCGTAGTTTAAGACTTTCCACGCATCTTGAAGCAACTGATTGAACTGATTCGGTGGCTCGTCCAGAATGATTTTGTCTAGACTCTGACTGACACGGCGAGCGATCGCTAACAACACATCTGCGATATCAACATCCGTCATTTCTAAATCATCACTAGACTCAAAGTAAACTACATGAAAACCTTGCGCTTCTATTTCTGCTTTTAATTTTAATAATTCTGTAGATTTACCACAACCAATATGTCCAGTAAACAAAGTACAAGTAGGCTCGTTAGGCTGAAAAAATGTGATTTTTTGTTTCAGCTTACCAATAATATCGCCTCCTCTCACTGTGGAAAAATCAATATAATACCTTTTATCTGCCTCATTACTCATAAAAAGAGTCCGGCTGGGGTCAGATGCTTGATAAAATTCTAACAAGTCTATTGACATAATACTGTTAATGTGCTTAACTCAGACGGGTTATTTTGAAGCTCACTGATACCAAACATGATTCATTATACTGTAAATTTATGATCTTGCTACCCAGATCCCTTACCATGGATTACCAATCATTGTAAAAGCAGCCCAGAAATAAGGATGTTGTAATTCTCTATCGCCAAGTTGTTGGAGTATTGGTGGTAAATCTATCTTTCTTTGGCTGGTGATTAATTTACCACCACTCAAACGCACTTCTCCTTTAATCATCGCCATTTGGACTTGTCTCAAGGCTTCTGATTTAATCGGGGCTGTTTTTAATCGCTGATAAAACTCACTCATCAGACCTAATGTCCCTTCATCTGAGACATACCATAAACTAGCTAATGCTGATTTAGAACCTGCTTGAACAGCAAAGCCACTGAAACCCAACTCTGCTTCTTCATCTCCCAACGCAGTACGACAAGCACTCAATACCACTAGCTCTACAGGTGGGTTATTCCAACCCAGTTCCCGCAATTGATCCATTTTCAATTGTCCATCCCATAATTGAATATAGGACTCACCAGGTCTACCTGGCTTAAATTGAGCATGTGTCGCTAAATGGATAATACTATAAGGTTTTTGCTGGCGTTGTCCTCGCAGGTTGTCGAAAGTGAAACCTTGATTTAAGAAAGATTCACCCTTCCATATCCCAGTAACTGTGTCTAATTCTGTTGGTACCGCCAGCAAAGGCTGTTGAATTTTAAATTTCGACGCACCCATCGCCAAAACTTCTGCTTTTTTAATATCCACATACTTTGTATCAGTTAGTGATAAACTCGGCATCAATCCTACGCTATAACGTTCTACTAAATAATTTTTACCATCATAAAGAGCAGCGATAGGCAAAGAACGCAAACCAGTATCCGTGATAAAAACTAAATTTTGGATTTTTAGTGCTTGTAATTCGCTATCTATGGGCGCAATTATCCAGTTATACAAAGTTTTAGCAGCATTTAAATAGTTATGTTGCAACGTCGGACTAGTAATCCGGCTTTTGAAAGTTTGCGCCATAGCGATAACTTCTGATCGCTTCACATTAATAACTTTACGAATAGGCTGATGATGGGCGGTGACTACAACTAATTCGAGGCGATCATCACGTGAAGTAATAGATGTGTACTGAGTGGGTGAACTACTAGTTGAAACAGATGACGGGAGAAAATCGACATAAATTATTGCAGGTTTAATCCCAGTTTCATGTTCGATACTTTCTAGAATATCCTGAACTTGGTCATCAGTTTTGATCTGCTGTGTAATGGGAAGATTCAAGTATTGCTGATATTGGTTAGTAAATTTTTGCTCAATCCGGGTGACATCAGTTTGAGATGGAATTGCTAGAGAGGTTGGTAATGAAAGATGATTGGGAACTTTTTGTAGAATCTCTGGGTTAGGGGAATTACTCGGTATTACAGTAGGTGTGATTGGCGATGTAACGTTAATAGCGATCGCTTGTGGGGAAGAGTAAGAAACGCCATCACTCGCCTGAATAGTAAAAGCTGCTATCTTACCAGTAACATTAGTGGGTGGTGTGTACACCAAAACTGTTCCAGATGATAATTGAGTATTGTTCGTGACTGGAGTTCCATTTTGTAGTGTCAGGGTTCCAGACTGGATCGCATCAATAACAACAGTAGTATTATCTTGATTAACATCATTAACAGATGTATTCAAACTTCCAAAGGTAAACGTGATTGATTTATTCTCTTGAGTTGAAGGTAACTGTGTATTCCCCGTCAGAGTTGGTGGGGTGTTAATAGATGTAATCGTAATATTATTAGGAGTACCAGGCGCGGGTCCACCAGTTGGTAGTACGGGAAAAGGAGTGGTTGGTGTAATTGTTGAATCTCCAGAAGTAATACTTCCGGCTGTCCCATTTAGACTAGCATCGCCAACAATGAACGGTACATTATTTGGTCCACCATCATGCTGAATTTCCACAGAACCAGAAGAGGTTGTTCCTGTAGTTAGGATTGTATAAGGGTTATCGTCACCGGGGACGAATCCTGTTCCTTGAATAACTCCCATTGATGAAATCGTAACGTTACCACCTGATGCTACACCTGGTGCAGATGCACTAGTATCAATACTATTAAAGTTAATCTTACTGCCTGCTGCTTGGGTTGTTATTAAAGAAACTGCACCACCAGTAGCATTACTAGTGGTAGATCCTGAAGAAGTATCAATTATTCCTGTCGTTATATCGCTGACAGCAGTTAAACTTACAGATCCGCTTGTTGATGAAACATACCCACTAGATGAAGTTGAAAGGTCGCCTGTGATGATACTACTTCCAGCATTTAGGGTGATCCCTCCACCTACAACTGGACTAGAGGAATATGTGTTCAAAGAGGTATTAATACTACCAGTGTTGATACTGCCAAATGCTTGGATATCTACTGAGCCACTACTAGCACTATCTGTCTCAGTAAGAGAAGTATCAATGTTATTAGTTTGAACATTACCGGTTAAGGATTGTAAGATCACTCGACCTGAGGAAGAGCTATCACCATTATCATTAGTACTTATATTGCCAACTGTAATATTTGCGGCTGATGAAGTAGCTCCACTAGTAGTAAAACTTGTCCCTGATGTTGTTATAGGAATATTCGCAGAATTAGCTAATTGACTCAAACCGGCTCTTAAGATTACAGATGGTTCAGTAGATAAAATATATGTATCACTTCCTGGAGTACAACCATTGGGACAAAGCGTTGTGTCTGCACCAGTAATGGTAATATCTCCTCCGGTAATACTACCTTTAGACTCAACTTCTAAAGATGGTCCTGTATAGTCACCAAATGTTACATCGCTATTAGAACTAATAATCGGGTCATAAAGACTGATAAAGTTACCAGCGCCTCCTTGTGAGTTGAGAATTGAGAAATTTCCCCCACTTTGAAAGTGACTATCCAAAGAGATTTTGCCATTACTGACCAAAGTTAAATTACCACCACTGATAAAAGATGTTTGGTCAACATGGTTGAGCGCCAAGATATCAATCCCTTGGTTACCGAAAATATCAAGATTTCCTCCAGATTTAACCGTTAAAGCGGTTTTTATGTTATCCAATGCTTGGACTGTATTATTGGCTAATAAATTTAGATTACCAGTTGTAGAAATTTGGCTTGCTGGTAAGATCAGATCGTGATTAGCAGCGAGAGTAGCGCTACCAGCAGTAATCTTGTTAACTACGAGATCACCATTTTGTACCAATAAACCGGAACCAGTTAGTTCTACTTCACCATTCTGGTTAACGATTAATTGTGTAGCGTTACCACCATGACCGCCAGTTAGTATTGTTGCTAAAGAATTAGTTGATGAATTATTACTGCTTACAGATGAATTTAAAGGTTGAATTTCTAAACTTAAGGGATCTCCGGGTATGGTAAAACGCAGTAAACTTGTACCAGGAACCGTAGAAACGGTCACGTTACCACCTGGCGCAGTAAGTTCTCCCGTACTAGCAACTGTTCCAGCCAATAAAGTTAAGTTATTACCTGCTGTAACTACTAGATTTCCTTGATTGACAATTGCTCCCCCAATATTGGTGTCAAAAGCAAAGCTACTTGGTGTACCTGTTAGTGAAGTGTAGTTATTGCTGCTATTTGTACTTAACCAATAGTCACCAAACCCAATCCGATTAGCAGTTGTAGCGGTAAAAGCAGCAGGTAGATTTAAACTCGCTTTGGGTCCAAAGATAATTCCTGAGGGATTAACCAGATATAAGTTAGAATTACCTCCTGTAATTGTAATCAGACCATTAATTACAGAAGCGTTACCACCTTTAACTATTCCTAAGATATTTTGAATTGATGGACTAGAGAGGAAGTTAGCAGTTTGATTGGCGGTTAGTCCAAATTTGGCAAAACTTTGGAATAGATTAGTCCCATCACCACTAAGACTACCCCCACTAATATTGATTTTGTTACCTTGAGTAGTGATTACTGTACCAGTTCCATCCTGAGCAGGAGTAATTTGTCCTGCTTGTGCAAAGCTTGGTATGATTAATGTCAGCCAGGGTAAAATGCTAGTAGTTATTCTTGCTAGACGCGAATTTGCACTAAGTTTATAGTAAATTATGAAACCAGCTATCAATTTCAGACAGCGGACAGGAAACATATTTATAACCTTTATCGGTTGACAGTAGAGATTTTAAGTAACAACATCAATCCCTATTATACGCATTTGCCACAATACATTTATCAAACTTGTTGTAAATCTTTCCGTAATAAATAATAATATGCTCAATAAAAGAGGTCTATCCAGACCTCTTGACAAAACTGTCAAATAAACTTTGATTGATAGTAATTACAGCAATCCAGTATTAGTTCCTTGCTTACCAGTAGCCAATTCTACCTTAACAATTTTACCGCCAACTTTTTGAATCCGCTGTTGTTCGCGGAACCAATTTTCATAAGGAACTAACTTAGTGAAGTAAGTATTTTGTAACTCTCGTTGAGTACGAGTACGGCTGAGACTGGGAACACAAGCAGTAATTTTAAATAAACGGGCCATTTTGGGGAAATCTCCTGTAATTTCTTGGGAAACTTTTTTATGTCAAAATCTGGAGTGCTAAATTTTTAAATTCATCTCTCCAAGGCTGGAAAACAAGCGTCAATATCAGATCGCTGAACTCATATTCACTAAGCAATACAACGCTCTATTACTCACGTTTGCTTCCCAGACCTGAATAAATTTGCACCTAGATAATATAAGCGCAAACCCACTCCTAGCTCAAGCCAGAGGAGATATAGTCTAAGTAAACACCCATTTCTTTACCAGCGTCAGAACCAACCAAGCTAGCGGTTACTTCTTTGATTGCTTGGATAGCTTGTACGGTAGCTCCAATGGGTACACCCAAGGAGTTATAGGTTTCTTTTAAACCATTGAGTACGCGCTCATCTAGAATGGAGGTATCACCAGCTAGCATGGCATAAGTAGCATAGCGCAAGTAGTAGTCCAAATCGCGGATACAAGCTGCGTAGCGGCGGGTGGTGTACATATTACCACCGGGACGGGTGATATCAGAGTACAACAGAGATTTAGCTACAG
>Ga0116228_10005496_pt1 | contig 11301 bp, 15 predicted proteins | sample S1TSphfallax_2_FD_89694 | JGI IMG/M metagenome (GOLD analysis project Ga0116228, IMG submission 89694) | Host-associated microbial communities from peat moss isolated from Minnesota, USA - S1T2_Fc - Sphagnum fallax MG | ecosystem: Host-associated > Plants > Peat moss > Unclassified | place...
AGTGCAAGTGAATCCTTGTTGATTGACATGATGGATCTGGTTTTCTTAAGAGCCTCTAAGAGAGCATATTTGTGGAACACAGTTAGTATCTCCTAAACCAGTTTCTACTCTGGCAAGCTGAGTATCTCTAGATGGGAGATATGTAAGGAAGTCAACATGTGGATTGCAGGAGGCAAGCGGGATTCAAAGGAGATCAGTGTTTTCATTGGAGGCAGCTTCAACTGCAATTTGTTTGTTGATCCAACTAGAAAAGCATGTAACTGAGGAAGCTGGTATCACACCCTCTGTCTATACCCGAAAAGAACCTGTAAGCTGCTCCTCTTCAACCATTTATGCTCCTACTCATATCAAGCTTCCTAGCATTTCCTACTCTGCATATTCTCATCTGGTTTATTGTATTCTTATCTACACCCATGCATTGGGAACTGATGAAGTTGGCAGGGAGTCATGGCAACTCATCACTGCTATTCATGATGAAGATCATGGTCTGACACTTTGTGAGTGATGTCACTCATAAGTTATGACTGCACTCTTACTGATTATGGTAGTGGATTTTGATTATCCCATGACTACTCCATTGTTTTGTGGGCTCCTGCCAAGTGGGTGCATAAGTGTCATGTGTTGGATGGGTGTAGGTCCACTTGCTGGAAAGGGAGAAGCAGAAACTACAAGTATGGGCACGCATAATGCCATTTCGAGAGCCATTTGCATGGGCAACAGTTCTGCTCTTTGATGCTACTGTAACAGGTGGGGTTGGTGGTTTTACATCACCAAGTAGCCCATTGCCTCAGCTGATACTCTTGGGATCTGGTCTGATGGAAGGATCCCTTGATAGTGATGAAAGACTGGTTGCTGGTGATTCCAAACACCATGAGCCAAGGCAACATGAGCCTGTTCTTGTTGATGTCCCATACTTCAACCGTGTGAAGGAAAACTACACAGAGGAAACACTCCTGGTGGGCACATTTGTGAATTTTTCATGTCCATTTTCTCAAGTGTTGGTGATTGTGTTGGTATCTTCGAACAGGCTCTTGTCAAGTTTCAACCTACTGAATTCATGATATAGGAGTAGTCCATCATACTGATCAGACACCCCAAATCCTGAACCCTGTGATTTGACACCTTGTTCCAATGTTGAAAATGTGTCTTCGGAAGGATCCAAAACGTTTGACACACAAACCTGTGAAGGCAACACTGCGGTTGGAGGTGGAGAGACTCTCTGGAGGTGATTTGGAGACTGATGTTCTCTCTGAGTGCGGCAGCTTCAATGGATCTATTGACGGTGAGGGCCGTGAGACTTCCATGTCTAGACACTTACGAAATGGCTCAGCAGGGTATACAAAGGGTGGATTTAGTGGACGTTCCATATGGAGTGCTGGAGAAAAACATCGGTTTGGATATTCTGCCAGTGGAGGAAGCAGCTCTGAGTTTGGAAGGCCTGATGTAGGTGGTTCATGCCTTAACCTTGAGACCCATCAGACGCCGAGTTCTAAGCCCCTTAAAATTCAAGAATGTCATCTACAGTGTGTCACCAGCAGAGTCCTGTGTTTTGATTGGTTGTTATGGCTATGAAACATTATGTGAACTTGGCAATGGATGTGGTTTTGGAACAAGTTGTTGCAGAGGCTGCCCTATGTAGGGTTTTGAACAGTTGGTGTGGACCAGCACCTTCTAACTTGATGTGTTTCTTTCTGTGGGCATGATGCAGTTTAAGGCAGTTGAGTTTCGGACATTGTCAAAGGGTGAGCCATTGGCACAAATATTGCATTGTTTGTACATATATCCTCAGTCAGTGAATCTGAGCAAAAAGCGTAACCTCTTTATCCGTGTTGAACTCCGGAAGGATGATTCAGACATCCGGAAACCGCCACTTGAGGTAGTCATTCTTTGTTTCATTTTGTTTTACATAAACTCTTGGGAGATGTACAGTGTTTTTGACAACATCCTTGGTTTGCAAGAATTTCTTATAGCTCAAGTGATTCTTAGCTTCTTACTTTAGCTTTCAAAGCAAAGGTATTTGCAAGATGTTCGCAGGTAGGTCATTGGGTCTGATTAACATTGCACTGTACCAGGCTCTCTTCCCTCGGGATTCAGATAGTAGTATGCAGAAGTATGGACATTCCCAAGTGGATATCAGTACAAAGAATCCTCACTTCCATGATGAATTCAAAGTGCGACTCCCTGCAGTTTTGACACCCAGTCATCACCTCCTTTTCACCTTCTTTCATGTTGACCTTCAGATGAAACTGGAGGCACCAAAGCCAGTAAGTATTGGAACCTTGTCTTCAATATTGCGTATGATCCTGTGCCAGTCTGATTCTCAAGCAATTGGTTTGCCCTTTGCACCATTCAGATGTCTAGCCAAGGATGATCCTGCAGTTGCTTCAGAGTCATTATCTGACTTCTCTTTCATCTGCTTGGGTGACAGGTGGTTGTAGGTTTTTCTGTGCTTCCCTTAATGCTTGCAGTGCAGTACGTACTTCCTCTTATTGTCTCCCTGTGTACACAGGCTTATGGCCACTGAAGTCTCCTTACTGGTTTTGCTCTTTGTTGCTGAAGAGGCTTTGAAATTCAATGCTGGCCTGCATATTCTGGAGAAAATGATGCAGATGGCAGGAATCCATGTGCCAAAAATTGCCTTTTGTCACTGTTCCACGCAAATATTTTTGAACACTGAGTTCAAATGTCTCTGTTATTCTACAGCATGACACCTAGAAGGGGATTACTCTCATGAAATACTGTGTTTACGCTAATGCTTTTCTTTGGGCTGCAGGGTGCAGCGGTTAGATGGGACACTGCCTGTTGTGAAGGAACTACTTCCTAATTATCTTGATGAAAATGTCAAGGTACAAAGGCAATTGCTTTCTTTCATCTGCACACAAAATTGTGATTTTTAGGGGATTTTTTCTGATGTAGACAATTTTTCTTTCCTCCAAGGTTGCTTGCACAAGAAAACCTCAGAGGACAAAACAAGAAATATTCAACCTTGAATTGCCATACTGGTTTCTAAATACCATAGAGTTTTGGGTGCAGCAAAAAATGGAGTTTTTAGATGAAGGAAAAGTGGTGTTTAGACTGCGGTCACGTTTATGTTCATCCCTTTACTCTGTCAATGACAAAATACGGGATTTTTTTGTGGAGTATGACTGCTACATGTTGAAGGGTTCTACCACATGGGGGCCTGAACTCCTTGAGGTATGAATGTAGAACTATGTTCATCACTGAAGTAACAGTCTCTATAGTGGTTTGATGATTTTGGGGTGCTGAATCTTAATAAGCTAGGCAGATAGGCACTCAATTTGCTGGATATGGGGATGGATTTTCTGGAAGAAAGACATTCTATGCTAGATTCTAATTTTCTCATGTTGTGTTGAAAGGCAATCAATGGGTTGAAAAATGTGGAGTCTTCTGCTATCCCACAGTTTCTGCAGCCTATTCTCAATATGCTACTTCGCATGATAGGTGATGGGGGTGAGACACTTCAGGTAGGGCAACAAATGATTCATGATCAAAATCAATTGAGACTAGTAATACAGTTGAATCTTGCCTACTACTAATTGCTGGGATTCAGATGTGACAGTTGTCAGTTCTGAAGATGTGAAACCTGCAAAACATTGCTGGCACATTATTGTCCAGTTTCTGGCAGATCATGCTCTAATTTCCTTGGATAGTGACATCTTCAGGTTGCAGCTTTTCGTGCAATGGTGAATGTAATCACAAGGTAATGAGCTCATGCTAAGGATGTCAAGTTATTTTAAACCCTTTTCTGTTGTCTTTTTCTATGTTTTCAGAGTACATTGTCCCAAGAGTGTCCTTAATTTTTTGTAAGGTGATTCATCTCTGTGCTGCACAGTTTTCCTCTTCATCTTATGGTCTGTGAAAGGTCCTTTTCCAGTTTTATGCTCTCCTCCCAGTGGCATTGGTGTTCAGTCAGATCCACTATAAATGAAACCTGTTTATGTGCTCTACTAAATATACTGCTGCTTAAGGCTTATGTCAGAGGCATGCACATGATGAGAGGCTTTTACAGAAACTGGTGCTAGCGAGCAATTTGAATTGAGTGGGTAGACAACCAAAAAAATTTGAAAATTGTGCAGGGTACAACAAGAGTCTACTGATGGAGGGGATCGAAACAAGTTCTTGGTGCATTATGTGGACTATGCATTTGATGATTTCGGATGGCGCCGTGATCCTGTGTACCCAGGCCTTTGCAATGTTTGGCGTAGCCTTGCACGTAGCAAGGTGCCCGATTTGACAACTCCCTCTGTTACTGTTTGGTTTTCCCACAAGCCTTTCTAACATGTTAGAATACTTTTTTTCTGTGACTGTTTTGAAATTCAGATTCCTGGACCTTGATATGGGTTGTGCAGGCAAAAGGCTACAGAGTGGGTCCTGTATATGATGATGCACTATCTATGGCATGGGTGTTTCTAGAACTGATAGTGAAATCCATGGCCCTTCAGCAGTCTCGCACCTGCATTGATAATCTTCCACTTGGTAAGTGTTGAATTTCTGGGTGGTTGGTCAGAAAGAGTTGTGATGGGTAGCAACCACTGTAAGCATAGGAAAGACATCGTGAGGTGTGAGGTGTGGGAGTAGGGTCATAGTTGGGTTTCAGTGTTGCTGCTCAAGGTTCAACATTCATTTCTTATGGTGAATGCCGCAAAAAGAACCTAGTTGTATTACATGAGTGTTTTTTGTTACTGATGTTTTTGACCATTGTGGATGGTCTATGTTATGGACCCTTGGCATATGTTTAGGAGAGGATCTTCCACCATTGCAGCTACATGATGAAGTTTTTAAGAGCATTGGACAGCTTTATGATTGTTTGCTGACTGAGGTGCATGAGAGGTGCAAAAAGAACCTCCCACTTGCGAAACGGCTGAATGCCAGTATTGCATTTTTCTGCTATGATTTGCTCTCTGTCGTTGAACCTCGACAAGTTTTTCAGCTGGTAAGCAAATCAAAATGTTGTGACAATTCATGTTTCTCAGAACTTGGAATGTTAAGTGGAGTTTTAATGCCCTAACATGTGCATGCACTGCAGTCCAATTACAGCATCATAGTTGTACTCTTGGCCATCATGCTCTGTGCATACTCTTGGACATCATCCATAATGGTTCCATGAGTGCTTTCAATTCTCTATGTAGTAGTGGTCATAACTTTGTCTGCTTTGATGTGCTCTCAATTTAGTGAGATAGAAGGAAAATTAACCATAGGTAGGTGCAGGGTATCCTTAGTAAGCATTTGCAGTTTTGGCAGGTGGCATTGTATCTTGACAAGTTTGGCAGTGTGTGTCAAGGAATGCTCCATGATTGCAAACTTAATTTTGTACGAATTGTGTCTGATCATGATCTCTTTCTCGAGTTGCCAGGTCGAGATCCCTCTGAGAGGTTAGTTTCTTATCACTTTTCTCTCAGTACCTGAACTTTATTATCTTTTGGCAAACAAAGCCTGTCTTCCGAACTCAAATCTGATATGACAATCTAGGTGATTTACGCTTTTCATGTCTCCTAAAATATTATGATATTCTCAGTGAAAATGCATGATGCCGTTGCACCCTAGATGTGCTAATTGAGGGGAATTTGCAGGAACTATTTAGCATCTGTATTTGTGCATGAGCTTTTTATCACCTTTGATCATGAAGATCCTGGCATGAAATCCAAGGTATTGACTAACCTTTCATGGCATCATACCAATTGCCAAACTGAAACTTGTTTGTGCTTAAGACTATCAGTTATTCTTTTAAATGTTCCTAATAATGAAGTGGGTCATTGGGTGTGGCTACAATGAAGGCGGCCCGGATGTTAGCAGCTCTAATGTGCAAGCATGAGTATGACTTGCGTTACCAAAGCCTTGATGACAAACTCTATATTGCCCAGCTCTATTTTCCTCTCGTTGGCATGGTAAGCATCCCAATTGTGAGCAAACAGTTCACACATGGGAACTTTTGTTCAAACCATCTTTCCTATGATGGCTACATACCTGATCTGAAGTGCCTTTCAGTAAATATTTGTTCAGGCTCAAATCTGACATTCCATTCACCATTTTTTTATTGAAGTAAAGGTATTTCAGCTCTCAGTTATACTTGCAGCATTAAGCCTTGGCCTTTTCATTAGGGCTCATTATACCTTTGCAGGTCATTGTGGTCTCCAATCTGAATATCTAAGTTTCTATACTGTCAAACCCACAACATTAAGATGACTTGGTCAACCAATCATCGAAAGTATGATACACGTTGGCTTCTGAATCCTGTGGAGAAGATGGCACCCACATTGCTCTGTATGCTGTTGTTGGAACCTATTCACTTCTGAGTAAGGAAGCATAGCCCTAAAGGTGACAAGATATTGTCCGCAGATGTGGTCTTATTCTCATTCTCCCTCCTTTAATGTAGTCAACCCAGTTGGATTTTTCAGGAACAACACCTTGTTGCCTTGGGGATTGAACATCCCTTCTGAAAAGTTATACTCTGGATTTTATCTGTGATGTTGTATTCATAGCTTTGAAGCTGGATTGACCCGTAAAGTACACAAAGAGTCAGTGGAATAAGAAACTACAATTTGGGATGACAGATATTGGAAGAGATGCCAGTATTCTACAATATGAAGCCAATGGAGAAGCGGGAAGTGCTGGTGTGTGTGCTTCAGTATTTGCATCACTTGGATGATGTAACTCTCATCAAAGCCTGGCAACGAAGTGCAGCTCAAACCAAGCTCTTCTTCAAGCTTCTCGAAGAATGCCAGGACCTCTTTGAGGTAATACTCCATTTTGGGTACCAGGGTTGTATCCCAAAATTGAGAGAGTTCTCTGGGTGAGGTGCCTTGGCTGTATTCTATGTTCCTAGGGATCATCAGGATTTCCTGAAACCTCTTGTGCACTGTAAATATTTTTTGTTGATGATTTCACCTATTACGTTTGTGTACATGTCACAACTGGTTTTGTGCATCTGTGTGCTTGATACTGTATACTTGCAGTACAAAAAGGCAGGTGTGGATGGATTGATGGGAGCAATGACCTTGGCAGAACAAAGCACTGGGCCCATCCGATATTCTGAAAAATTATCGCCATCTGTCAATATCTCTCTTATGGAGGCTTCTTGCCATGATGGCCGGGTATGTTTTAACACTCCTGAACAACTTACTAAATCAGTTTCAGAGCTTGTCTGGGGCAGCCTTTGTTGCTTGAGACTGTGGGATAACTTTCTGGGGCCTACTGGAGTCATTTCCTTGTATGCTTGGCAGTAATGAAACATATTGGGAGGGTGGATGCACAGTGGTCAGGACCACACGCAACTCCAGAGGGAACAAGTTCATTTTGGAGGAGGGTGAGCCCACAGTTTGTATCACCTACAAACGGATACTCAATGAGGGACACTGTAGTTCAGGCCCAGGCAGCAGCAGCAGGGAAAAGCAATACTCCACTTCGCACCACCCTCCACCCTTTGCTCCGCCACAAACTGGTGCATCCTGACTTTTCCATACTCATCTTATAGTAATGTTCAACATTCATGTTTTTAATGGTATATTTATGAGCACTGTATTTAAGCATGCAAAGCAATTGGAGAAGTCACAGGACACAGAATAAAGTGGCAACCTTGGATAGCTTTTTCTTAGCAATTAACACAAATTTACTTGGTTTTGCACTAATGTCACAGGAATTATGGGAGGAAAATTTGAGTGCCTCAGTGACTCTTCAGATAATGGAAGTAATGGAGAAATTCTTGGAGGCAGTGGCTGCAGGCAAAGTTATGACTGATTATGTCAAACTGGATTGCATTACCACAATATTCACAGGGTTCTTAAGCCGAAGTCAACCGTTACCATTCTGGAAGGCATTTATTCCTGTTTTCAGCAAACTATTTAAAACTCATGGAGCCACTCTGATGGGCCGGGAAAATGATCGCTTTCTAAAGCAGGTTGTATTTCATCTGCTACGGCTTGCAGTTTTCCGGAATGATTCCATACGGGAAAGAGCTGTTGTTGGCCTCCAACTGCTTGTCAGAGTAGGTTTCTTCATCTCTCTTTGTTGCAAGGTCTGGGTTTAGTTCATGACTAGCACTGCCTGGATGGAATTCTCATATTTTCCTTTCAGGGAAAAAATGTCTGTTCCTTTGTTTTCTGTGTCCGTTGCAAAATTGACCAGGTGTCATAAGTAACTAACAACTGGTTTTCTTGTCACAGACATCATTCTACTATTTCCAGAACATTGCACGACTACGGGTGATGCTCACAATAACCCTGTCCGAATTGATGTCAGATGTTCAAGTAACTCAAACAAGGATGGATGGGCAGTTAGAGGAAAGTGCAGAGGCTCAAAGGCTGCGTAAATCACTCCAGCAAATGGGTGCTGAGAGTCTAAGTCCTCATCTCCTGGAGGAATGTGGTGTTTCTGGGAGTCCCCTGGAGGTGACGCCAGAGGGTTCATCAGAAGATTTATGGCACTGGTCAGAAATGGCTGACCTTGCTAACACTCTTCTCAAGGCTTTGGATGCTGCCACTCAGCATGCACTTCTTGTAAGCCACAGTATCCTGTCTTTACTTGGGACCCAAAACTAAGTTGTTCTTGCATGTATGAACTACCAACTTGTGTACTGCCAGATTAAAATAATTCCCAATTATGCTGTCACATGTCTATCCCACATGGGTTGTGCTAAATGCAGCCACACATTGCATCTTCCAAACAATGTTACATGTTATAGGATTTGTGGTTTGTGCACAATGTTTTGGAATTCTGGTTCAACTGATGGATTCTTGGTTGCAGGCATTAAGTTTTTTTTTCTGAGTCTTGGAAGCTAGAACACCTCTATGTGAACAATTGACAGGTTTCTTGCCTTGTCTCAAGTAAAATATACTGGCTATAATCTTTAGGTTAAGGTTGATGTTATCATAAATGTCTTTTGATCAGATGCTTTTGGTGTTGGCCTGGCACTGTGCATATTCTGTTAGTGTCACTTATTTGCTAATGGTGTGTTTTTGAAGGGGCAGTCACCAGGAACAATGACAGACAAGTATGGAATGACAGAGGGTTTTCATGGGCTGGCCTGGGCTTATGCACATGTACCTGATCTCCACATCATGTGGCTCCTATATCTTTGTGATGCTCATCAACAAAATCAATCCTGGGCAGAAGCTGCCCAATGTGCTGTTGCTGTTGCCGGTGTTATTATGCAGGTGAATCAGCACATTCTATCACTGCTTTACTGCTGCATGCTTATCTGTAAGGAGCTATACTGCTTTTTGTTAATCCAACTTTGAATCTTCATTGTAACCAGAGTTATGTACCCATGGCCCAAACTCAAGAATAAGTTTGAATGCGATTGGGTTCTTGCAGGCCATACTGGGCCAAAAGGACAACGTCTGGGGGAAAGAGCATGTAGAAGCCTTATGCCAAATATGCCCAATGCTGAAAGGTGCTGTGGTTGGAGAAGCAGCAGCAGCAGAAGTTGAAGGTTATGGTGCATCAAAGCTCACAGTTGAATCTGCTGTCAAATACTTGCAACTTGCAAACAAACTTTTTGTCCAAGCAGAACTTTTCCACTTCTGTGTGGACATTTTAGAGCTCATAATTCCAGTCCACAAAATGAGGCGAGCTTATGGACAACTGTCCAAGTGCCATACATCCTTATGTAGTATATATGAGTCTTTGCAAGAGCAAGAATCAAGCCCAATTCCATTCAAGGATGCAACATATTACCGTGTAGGATTCTATGGAAGTCGCTTTGGCAAACTTGATGGAAAAGAATATGTCTATCGAGAGGCACAAGATGTCCGCCTTGGGGACATCATGCAAGTGATGGGTAACATTTATGAAAGTATGGTCATTGAAGGTGGTCAAACCTTACACATTATTCCTGATTCTGGACAAGTAGTCGCACGAGACTTGAAAGCCGGAGTGTGTTATTTGCAAATTACATCAGTTGATCCAGTCCTTGATGATAGAGACTTGGATATTCGGAAAGAAAGAAAGTTGTCAAGGTCTGCTAGGGTGACTTCACAAGTCTTTGATCGGTTCCTCTTTGACACTCCTTTCACAAAGAATGGGCGCAATCAAGGTGGATTGGAGGACCAATGGAAGCGACGGACAGTTTTACAAACAGAATGTCCATTTCCAGCTCTTTTGAACCGTCTTCTGGTGGTGAGGTCAGAGTCACGGGAGTTTGCACCCATTGAGAATGCAATCGGAATGATAGAAACCCGTACTGCAGCACTGGCAGGAGAAGTTGAAGAGCATGACCGGCTTGATGGAGATCAAGTTCCTCGCTTGCAAAGCTTGCAACGAATTTTACAAGGGAGTGTTGCTGTGCAGGTATTTTCTTTTGAACCAGTGTGAAACATTTTTTTATTTTCCTTGTCTATAGAGTAAATTTGTTAATGTTATATATTGTTTTCTTGTGTTTTATTGTCCAATTTTGGTTTCCTTTTACTCTGTCTGTGCTTACTTCTGGCTTCTTTCTGGAAGTACAACAATGCATGAGCATTCAGGTGCAACCCAGTTCATATCAGAACCAAGATCTGCATTCTTTGATATGTGACTGAACCCACTCTCATCAAAACCAATGTTAGCTACCAATGAGTGATGAATAGAGAGATAGGACAGTTCATCATTTTGCACTGGACATGCATTGACCAAGTTCATTGGGAACTGACATACATTGTTTGGCAATTTGGCAGGTTAACAGTGGTGTGTTAGGAGTATGTACAGCATTCTTGTCAGAGGAGCCAGCCACAAGGTTACGATCTCAAGAGCTTCAAGAACTTATAGCAGCTTTGCTTGAGTTTATGGCTGTTTGCAAAAAAGCTATCCGCATTCATGCCCGTTTAATAGGTGAGGAGGACCAAGACTTCCACTCAAATCTTGTCATTGGCTTTCAATCTCTCACGGCTGAGCTTTCCCACTACATCCCTTCCATTCTCTCCGAACTTTGACGGACTGTCATCAATTGTCATCACAATTTGAACATAGGGATGTGGGGAGATCTAAAATTAGAGTTTTGGGTACAGAATTAGACGATTGGAAACACTTACATTTCTGGATGGACTGACTGCAAATGTCCTTGTCAAGAGCTTTCCAAACACGGTGATGGAAAAACCGATTGCTGTAAACAGCCATTGACATGAAAAGGGTCAGAAATCAGATCCTTACAGCAATTAAGTACCAAGAAGTGGGGGAGTATGATCAAGTATGAGATTGCAGGACAGAACAAAGAGGATACTGCTTCCATTAGGAAGTTATTAAAGGAGAGTGGGAAACAAACTGGCTGAATTGCAACTTGGGAACAGATTCCCTGGAGCATAAGGGGAC
>Ga0116228_10005497_pt1 | contig 11301 bp, 7 predicted proteins | sample S1TSphfallax_2_FD_89694 | JGI IMG/M metagenome (GOLD analysis project Ga0116228, IMG submission 89694) | Host-associated microbial communities from peat moss isolated from Minnesota, USA - S1T2_Fc - Sphagnum fallax MG | ecosystem: Host-associated > Plants > Peat moss > Unclassified | place: USA...
GACTGGAATCGCTTAGCGGAGGCGGCAGGTTGAGGCTGATACAAATGCTGTACAAACAAACAACCTAGAGCGGCCCGACGGACGCCGAAATGTTTCCAGTCAGGCTGAAGCCGCTCTAGTCGGCTGCCTCCGGCACCAGCAGGGTCCGCGTCCGCGTCCCCTGATCCGTCAGATCCGCGTCGGTCAGCCGACGCCAGGCGCCCCCCGCCAGAATTTCGCTCGGCCGAAAACGTGCCTTGTAAGCCATCTTCCGGCTCTCCGGCACCCAATAGCCGAGGTACACATACGGCAGCCCCAGCGTGCGGGCGCGCTCCACCAGCCACAAGATCGTCAAGGTCCCCAGCGACTGATGAGCCAGGGATGGCTCGAAAAAACTGTAAACCGCGGACATGCCGTCCCCCAGCCGATCCGCCAGGCACGCGCCGACCAGCCGGTCCTCGGCATCGCGGAACTCGATCAACTGTGTCTCGATCGGCGTGTCCTCAACCATCGCCCGGTAGTCGTAAAAACTCATGCTCGCCATGTCGCCGTCGCCATGCCGCGCCAACTGGTAGCGTTGAAACAGGGCGAATTGCTCCGCCGTCGCCCGCGGCGGCACCTCAAACCCCTCGGTGGCCGCATTGTCCCGCAAAATCCGCCGCTGCGTGCGGTCGGGCCGGAAGGCGCCGACATCGATTCGAATCGGCACACAGGCCGAGCAAGCCGGGCAGACCGGCGCGTAAGCAATGTTATGACTGCGGCGAAATCCGGCCCGCGACAGCCTGTCGTGCAGCGCGTCCGCGTCCGGGCCGGTGATTTCCGTCACCACCTTGCGCTCGACGCGGCCGGGCAAATAAGGGCAGGGCAGGGGCGCCGTGGTGTAGAAAAATTGCGGCCGGCGCGGCGGCTTATACGTCATGAACGATACGGCCCGTCCGGCATGCCCCACACATCCGCGGACGCCGGCGCCACCGCATCGGCGCGCGCCACCAGCAAGCCGCTGCAAATGTCGTGCAGGCACCGCGCCCGCCGCGTGAAAAACGCCGCCACCAGCCAGACCGCCCCCGCCCACATCGTCACGGCATATAATATTGCATAGACGCACGCCTCAGCCGGTAACGGCCGCCCCAAATCCTCGTCGCGCACCACCCGCAAACCCATCAACGCCTGGCCAGGCGTCGCCTGCCCCGGCGACGCGACGAATACCACGATATATGCTAACGGAAGCACCCAAAGGCCGCCGGCGAGAAACCAGCCCAGGCCAAACGTGAGAAATCCCACCAGCCAAAGCACCAGATGCAAAGCAGCAAGCGCAATGCCAATGATCGTGGCGTCAGCCAGCCACGCCACCACACGGCGGCCAACTACGCCCTCGGTCAGACCTGCATCGCTCACGAAACCACTCATCCCACCCCAGCATGATGATCCCGCCGCGCCGGCGCAAGCGTTGGATGCGTTTGTACGAAGAAGGCCAGGGGCTCCGCCCCCTGGACCCCCGCCAAGGACAAGTCCTTAGCACCTGTTACTTAAGAAAAGTCAGGGGATAAGGAGGGGGGCGTCACGGACGTTGCCACAGACGTGTCGCCCCCCTCCTTATCCCCTGACTACCCTTAAACAAAAATGGGGTCTGGGGACTTGTCCCCAGCTTGGTCCAGGGGGCAGGGCCCCCGGCCTTCTTCCTACAAATGCACCAATGACAACCACCCATGCGGGCCTTCGCCGAGGGTGAGCTGGCTCAGTGTTTGCGCGGTGCTGAAGGTGAGCGTTGTGCTTTGGCCGGATGCTTCGGTGATCGTCACGGTATTGCCGTTTGTGGTCAGCGACATACCGGCGGAGAAATCGAAGCCGTTCAGTTCCACCATATCGCCGGTCGCGAAGCCGCTGATTGCGCCGACGTAATCGGCTGGCGTGCCGAGATCGAGGATACCGCCGCCGCTGCCGAACGTGATGGTGTTGGTAATGGTTGTGCTGCCGAGCAGATCGAGCGTGGCGCCGTTCGACAGGGTGACGCTGCCGGTTCCGGTGAGCGAGCTCAGGAACTGCATTTCGCCATAGCTGAGCTGGATCTTGCCGTTATCCACCACGGCAGCGGCAATAATGTTGGCGGGATTTGGATTGATGCCGACGCCTTGCGCGATCAGCGTGCCGTCCACCACCACGGTGCCGGCGATGCTGTTGTTGGGTCCGCCGATATCGGCGCCGGCATCCATGGTGTATGTCCCGCCGGCGCCGATCGTCAGCGTCGGCGCGCTCGAGCCGGCGGTCAGGGTCACATTGCCGGTTTGGGTCGTATTGCCGCTCAACTCCAGTTGCGCGCCCTGCAGCAGGCTGAAACCCACGCTGCCCAGCACGGCCGATCCGGTGGACGACACCAGCCCCGGCCCTTCGATGGCGCCGGTTTCCAGTGACGTCACGCCGCTCAAGGTCAATGTATAGCCTTGCAGCGACACCGTGCCGCCTTCCTGCGACCAGTTGTCGGCGTAGCTCAGATTGCCGTCGAGCGTTGCCTGAACCTCGCCCAACTCGTTGGCATAATCGAGCACCACGGTGCCCACCGACAATTTGAGTCCGCTGGCGAACTGATAGGCGCCGGAAATATCCAGGGTTGCGCCGCCTGTGACAACGCCGCCCAGTTTGCCGACGCCGCTCAGGAACAGATCGCCGCTATCCACCGCCAGCGTGCCGGTGCTGACCACGTCGCTCTGCACCACGCTGGTGCCGGCGCCGTTCACCACCGCGAAGGTGCCCGCGTTGTCGATTTGCCCGTTGAAGCCGAATATCGAGGCGCCGCCCTTGACGTCCCAGTCATTGCCGGCGGCGACGGTGGCGATGACGATGGAGTCGTTCTCCAGCCCCAGATCCATGTTGCTGGTCTGGCTCACCGGCCCGTCGAAGGTGAATTGCAGGTTGCCCTCCAGATCCACGTTGCTGCCGAGGTTGACCAGGCCGCTGGTCAGAACGGTGCCGGTGCCTTTCAGCAGGCCGCCGTCGAACGCGGTCTCGCCTGTCAAGGTCAGGCTGCCCGGAGCCTGGCCCGGGCTGCCGACCACCAGCGTGCCCCCGGTCTGGTCCCAGTTGCCGCCATAGTTCAGCGCCGCGGTCAGCGTGATATTGGCGCTGTTGGTGAGCAGCAGGCGCGATACGTCCAGCGCCAGGCTGCTGGTGTTGCTGATCAGATAGTTGCCGGCATCGAACGACAGCGTGCCCGGCCCGGCAAAGGTTCCGGTCAGCGTACTGGTGAAACCGTTGCTGGGACCGCGGAAATCCAGCGTGCCCACCGCGATATCGACCGTGGCCGTGCTGGCGTTGCTGAAATTGCCCTCTATCACGCTTTCGCCATTGACCTGGCCGCCGCCCACCTTGACCAGCGTGCCGTCATTGACAAGTCCGCTGCCCGAAGTGGCATAGATGGTGCCGTTGTTGGTCAGCCGCAGGTCGCCTTTGTTGGCAATCGACAACGTGCCGGTGCCGGCGTCGCCGAGGAAAATGGCGCCGGTCTGGTTGTAGGTGCCGCTCATCGACATCAGAACGCCGTTATCCAGTAGCAGGCCGTTCAGATGGCCGCTGCCGGCGGCCTTGACCACGCCGCCATTGGTAATGTCGCCGTCCAGCCCAGCGGTGCCGCTGAGCGTGAGTGTGTTGCCGTTGAGATCGACCGTTCCGGCCTCATCCAGCGTGAAGGATTTCGCGTAGGTCAGCGACGTGTCGAGCGCGACAATCGCCGCCACCTCGAGCGCGCCGATGGTGGCGGCGAAACCGCTGGCCAGGGTAATGGTTTCCGGCTGGTTGTTGCTGACCGGCGCATCCAATACCAGGCGGCCATTGCCGCTGACCAGGCCGGTGAAGGTGCCTTGATCGTTGTCGAAAAATTCGCCGCGGCTGACCGTCAGCGTGCCGCCGGTTTCCGAGAAGGTGCCATACTGCGCCGCGGCGCCGCCGAGCAGAATGAGATCGCCGCCGGTTTCATTGACGTTGGCGGTGAAATTGTCGCCGTAATTGCCAGCCACCAGGCGAAGTTCGCCGCCGCTCAGCAGCAACCCGCCACCGAAGGAATAGCCGTTCGAGGTACCCAGCGTGCCGGCGGTGATGCTGAGCGTGTCGCCCGACGTCACCAGCGAATCGAGAAACAGGGTGCCGGTGGTATACGTAACGGTCACCGAGGGATTGTTGCCGGCGATGAGCTGTACGTCGTCGCCGGTCTGCGGCACGCCGGTGGTGCCCCAGTTGGACGCATTGGACCACAGTCCGTTTTGCGTTCCGGTCCATTTGATAAGAGCCATTGCCAGTTCCTCGTTGAACGCGCCTGGGGGCGGCGCGACGTGCCCGATCAGGTGTGGAGGATAGTTGCCAGGCCCTGCGGACCGGTTTCGTAATGAAAGTTCGTCAGCGTTTGCGCCGTGGAGAAGGTCAGGGTGACGGAGTCGCCCTGACCGTCGCTGAAGGTGATTTGGGTGTCGGCGCCGTTGGCATAGGTGCCGGTGAGCGAGGCTTCGTTGAAGTTCGCCAGCCCGATGCTGTCGCCGGTGGAGAAATTCACCAGGGTGGCGGCGAACGTTGCGGGATCGTCGAGCGTCAGCGCGCCCCCGCCGGCGGTGAAGTTGATGTCGTTGGAGCCGCCGAACGTTGCCGTATTGGCGAATTGCAGCAATCCACCGGTGCCGATGCTGAACACGCCGCTGCCGCCCACCGCGCTGAGAATATCCAGCGTGCCGAGATTGGCGGCGATCACGCCATTATCCACCACCGTGGTGGCCAACGTTCCGCTGCCGTCGCCGGACGCCACCAGCGTGCCCGCCACCAATAACGTTCCGTTGTTGAGGATCGAGGCGTTGGCATCGAGCGTGTAGGTCGCGCCGGCCGCCACCACCAGTTCCTCGGGGCTTGCCGGCTGCGTCAGGCCGGACTGTTCGCCGACGTAAACATTGCCGGATTGCTCTGCGGTGCCGGTGATGCTCAGCACCGCGCCCGACTGCACGATCAAACTGCTGAGCGTGGTGCTGCCGGATGCCACCAGCGTGCCGGTGCCCCCGCCGGTGAGGGGTCCGTCCAGAATGCCGCTGGAAATCGTCGTGGTGCCGGTCAACGAGAGCGTGTTCGTGCCCAGCTCGATTATTCCGCCATTGAGCTGGAAATCGCCGCCGTAGGATGCGCCGGCGGTCAACGCCAGCGTGATGTTGTTGCTGACCTGCAGGCCGCCGGTGGTAATGCCGAGGCCGGATTGGACCTGGTAGACGCTGCTGTTGCCATCGAGCTGCAAGGTGCCGGCACCGCTGATGCTGCCCGCAAGGTATCCGCCGTCGGCGAGTTGCAACGTCTGGTCGTTCACCCTGATCGTTCCGCTGCTGGCGGCAAACAGGATGGCATCGATCTGGCTGGTGCCGGTGCTCGATGCGGTGAATGTGCCGTTATTCACCACTGCGCCGCCGCCATAGATATAGTCGTCGTCATCGAGCGTGTAGCTGGCGCCGGCTTCGATCACCAAATCGCCTTCGCCTTGCTGCGGACCCAGATTCAAACTGCCGCTTTGCTCGGCGGTGCCGCTGATTTCGAGGCTGGACGCACCGCCCACGGCATAATTGCCGATCACCGTTGCGCCGGACGCAACCAGCGTGCCGCCGCCGGCCAATACCCCGCTATCCAGGCTGGTCCGTCCGGTGAGCGTCAAGGTATAGCCGTCAAGGTATAGCGCGCCGTTATTGCCGGATTCGATGAATATGTTCGCATATGACAGGTTGCCGGAGAGCGCGATGCTCGCATTGTCCACCGCCAGCGCCGCCACCGTCATGGCAACGCCGCTCGCCAGTTGGGTGGGCCCGGCGAGGTCGAGCAGCCCGGTGCCGTTCAGGGTGCCGCCGAGGGTGCTGATACCCGCCAAAGTCAGCGTGCTGTTGTCCACCGTGAGGGTGCCGCTGTTGACGAATTCGCACTGCACCAGCGCGTCGCCGCTGCCGTTCGGGTCGATGAAAGTGCCGCTATTGTTAATTAATCCAAACGAACCCAGAATCGCGCTGTCGCCTTCCAGAACCCAACTCGCGCCGGCGGCGATGTCGGCCGTGGGGTTGGACGAATAGCCGAAACCGATCGACGCCGTCTGGTCCACCGTGCCGTCGATCAGAAGCGTGGTGGGACCGCCGATGACGACATCGGCGAAATTGGCGGTGCCGTTAATCGCCATGGTGCCGCCGAAGCTGGTGAGCGTGCCGCCATCGAGGTTTACCAGACCCGCCAAGGTGAGTTTGGCGGCGGTGCCGTTCAGGTCCAGCACGCCGCCGGTCATGTCCCAGGTCCCGCCATAGGTGAGCGGGTGGTTCACCAGCAGCAGGCCGCCCTGCTGCGCGAAGGTCGCCACATTCAAGGCGATCTTGCTGGCCAGCGTGGTTTGGCCGCCCGAAACAGCCAGCGTGCCGGCGCCGCTCATGGTGCCGGCAAGGCTGTTGACCAAGCCGTCCAGCAGCAGCGTGCCGATCTGCACCGCGACGGTGCCGGTGCTGGTGCTGGTGAACGACGCGGTGATCAGCGACGTCTTGCCGCCGGCCTCCTTCTCGAACAATCCGGCATCGTTGATCGTGGCAACCGTGGCAGGATTGGAGAGCGACCAGTTGCTGTTGAGGAAGTACTTGCCGCTTTTGGCGACAACGATCCGGGCGCCGGAATCGTTGGCGCCCATGGCGATGTTGCCATTCTGCACGATCGTTCCGGTATCGTCGAGCACCAGCCCATTATCGAGATAGGTGGTGAAAGTCGGATTGCCCAGCGTCATCGTGGCGCTCTCGACCAGCTTGCCGTTGCCGACCACGCCTTCCAGCAGCGTCGGTCCGGTCAAGGTGAGCGTGTGGCCGAACAGATCGATTACGCCGTTTTGCAGCTCGGTAAAATTCTTGGCGTACGTGAAATTGGTGTCGAAGCCGAGCTGGCCGTTGTTCAAGCCGACCACGATGCTCGAAATCGTCGCGCTGAAACCGGCGTTGATGTAGGTGACGCCGCTCACCACGTCGAGCGCGCCGGCGCCGGTCAGCGTGCCGGAAAGCACGCCGCCGTCGATCAGTTCCACATTGCCGCTGAGCGCGTCGATCGTGCCGCCCGAGAAACTCACCGGATCATAGAAACTGGCGCCGTAGCCGGTCATCGTGTAGGTGCCGGCGCTCATGTCGAACGCGCCCCTGAAGGTGGCGCTCTGCACCGTGTACAGCGTGCCGCCGTCGATATCGAGCGTGCTGTTCGTCACCTCTATCGTTCCGGCGTCGGCGGCAACGCCGGTGCCCACCGTGACGGTAATGCCGGCGACGGCGATCTGCACATCATCGGTGGTCGTCGGCTCGCCATTGCTCCAATTGGCCGGGGTGCCCCAGCTACCGCCGCTGTTCGAACTCCAGAGATCCGCCGCAAATGGCGCCGCCAGGTTCATATCGGCGGGCTCGCCCCCGCCGAGGAAGCTGTCCGATATCCCGTGTTCTCTCGCCATGCCAACGGCCCCCCGAAAATTCCGTGTGCTGCACAATAAAAAGGCCGAGATTGTGGCCCGGCGCCCAGCAGGCGAAGACGCGCTTCGCAGGGCGGAGACAAATCTCCCGACCTCGTTTCGTAAGGTTTTCTATCTGTTCAGGCCGCGGCGGATGCCCGGTCTTTGAACGCGGCAAGCCACTATCACAGGCCCGAATCGCGCCGCAACGTCTTTATTCTGTAATTGCAGAATATCGACGATGGAAAATGCTTTTTTTAAATTCCCGGCGGCCGGCGGCGGGAGTGCGTTGCGTCAGTGCAACCTTGGCGTGCGCAGCATGCTCGCGCGGTCAACCGATGTGAGCGTCACGTGAAATAATTCATCCTCGCGCGCGACTGTCATGCGCACGCGTGCACCCGCGGTGCCGGCCGACCAAACGCGGCGCCACAGGCCGGCCAGATCAGGCACCTCGTCACCGTCCACCGAAACGACCCGGTCGCCGGCGCGCAGCCCCGAACGGTCTGCCGGGCCACCCTCGGAGACGCCGCCGATCACCACGGCATCGTCGTTCTCCATGGCGAACAATCCCAGCCACGGCCGCGGCGGACGCTCCAGCCGGCCGCGCCGCACCAGTTCATCCAGCACCGGCGTCAGCAGGCTGGTCGGCACCACCATGTTCATGTCCACGCGGCGGCCGCGTGCGTCGCCCTGCTGCAGGATCAGCGAGCCGATGCCGATGAGCCGGCCATCCGCGCCCAGCAACCCGGCGCCGCCCCAGAACGGGTGCGCCGGCGCGGTGAACAGCGCGTCATCGATGAGGTATTCCCAATAGCCGGCGAATTCCTGCCGCCCCACCAGCTTGGTTTCAATCGCCCGGTGCCGTCCGCCGGCGGCCGCCAGCAGCGCCTGCTGGCCCACCTCCAGCGCATTGCTGTCGCCGAACGCGATGGTCGGGATATCGAGCCTGCCCAGCGGCTGCACCAGGCCGAACCCCGACTCGAAATCCACCGCCAGCGCGTGGCCGGGAATGGCGCGTCCGTCGGCCGTGGTCAGCCAGATGCTTTCGGACTCCATGATCAGGTAGCCCATGGTCAGGATCAGCCCACCTTCCAGCCCCGAGCTCTCGATCGAAATGCCGCTGCCGAGCCGCTCCGTCCCCAGCGATTCGGCGGTGAAGGCGCCGCTCGGAATATCGGCGCGCAAGGTCACGATGCCGCGCAGTGTCGCCTCCAGATCGTAGCTGTAGTCCGCAGGGCGGGGCTGCAGGTTTTGCGGTATGTCGCGGTCTGACTTGGCCATGTTGCCTTGGGCGGTATCCTTGCGACGTGTTGCCGGTCGGCATGTTGCCGGCTTGGGGTGTTGCCGCGCCGGCTCGGCAGGCGGAAGATACGGCGGTGGTACAGGACGCCTCTGACGCCTCCCTAAACCTGTCAATGCACAGCGCGGCGTCAGGGATGCAAGAATGTGATGCGGCCTTGCGCTTTGGCACGCCGTCCGGCGGGGGGGCGCCCGACTCCTATGTGCCGGCGCTGGACGGTGTGCGCGCTGTTTCCATTCTGCTCGTGATCGTATCCCATCTCGGCCTCGATCATGTGGTGCCGGGCGCATTCGGGGTCACCCTGTTCTTCTTCATCAGCGGCTACCTGATCACGCGCCAGCTGATCGGCGCCCTGGCCTTGCGCGGACGCATCGATCTGGCGCGCTTTTATGCCCGCCGCGTGCTGCGCCTGATGCCGGCTGCCTCGGTGTTCGTGTTCGCCGCCGGCGCCGCCTACCTGGCGCTCGGCGGCCACCTCACCAGCGCTGCCTGGCTGGCGGCATTGTTTTATGGTGCGAATTATTTCGATCTCTGGTCAGGATACCACTCCACATTGCCGGCGGTGCGGCATCCCTTCAACATTCTCTGGTCGCTGGCCATCGAGGAACATTTCTACGCGGTCTGGCCGCTGGCACTCGGCGTGTTGTGGCGCCGCCATGCCGCCTTGTGGGCGGTTCTGGCGCTGTGCGCCGCCGTGCTGGCGTGGCGCTTCTGGCTGCTGGATGCCTGTTTCCAGCCCGGTTTGCACCCCGGCGTGCCGGCTCTGTGCGGGCCGTCGAACCCAAACCCGCTGTGGCGCTTCAACCGCCTCTATCTGGCGACCGACGCACGGCTCGATTCGCTGGGCTGGGGCGTCGCACTCGCCTTGCTCGAGCAGCGTGGCCGCATGCCGCCACGCTGGCTCGCCTGGCCGGCCGCCGCGCTGATGGCCGCCAGTTTCATCGGCGCCGGCCCGCTGGCGCGCGACGTGCTGCGCCCAACCCTGCAAGGCGTGGCGCTGCTGGCCGGGATGCCGGTATTGCTGGTGGGCCAGGGGAGCCTGGCGCGCATCCTCGCCGCCCGCCCCTGCGTGTTCGTCGGCCGCCTCAGCTACTCGCTTTATTTATGGCACTGGGGCGCGCTCATGCTCGCCGACGCCCTGTGCCCGCCGCGCTTCGGTGCGGCGTGGCTCATGGTGGGTGCAAGTCTTTCCGTCATATTGGCGCTAGGAAGTTTTTTCCTGGTGGAGACCCCGATGTTGGCGTTACGCCGCCGGTTCGGGTCAAGTGTGAAGTAGGCTTTTTGAAAGTTGAAAAGTTTTTTGGTTCTTTCTTTCAAAAAAAGAACTGCTTGCTTCCTGCCTTTGCCGAAATCCCCTCCTGCGCGCGATCATGCCAAATGGCCGACATCACGCTAACGCTCGTGACCGACGCCAACGCGCTTGCCGCGCGCTGGCGCGCGTTGGAGCAGGCCGCTCACCCCAGTCCATTCCTGACATGGGATTTCGTCGGTGCGGTTGCGGCACGGTGTACTGCGCCGCATGTGCTCGCGGTGCGCGAGGATGGACAGGATGTGGCGCTTGCCGTGTTGAACCGGGCGGCCGATGCGCTGCATCTTCACGCGACCGGAGACGCCACTCTCGATGCGGTGTTCATCGAGCATAACGGGTTGCTGGTGCGCGCAGGCGCGCTTGCGGTCATTGCGCCGGCGCTGCGATATCTGACCGGGATTGCCCGGGTGGTGATGCCGGGCGTGGATGCTGTCCACCTGGAAGCTGCGGGGCAGGCCGGGCCGATCACCCATCATCAGGCGCGGTTTGCGCCCGCCGTTGATCTGCGGGCGTTGCGGGGCCCCTACCTGGAAAGCCTCAGCGCCAATGGGCGCGCGCAGATCAGGCGCGCCATCCACCTCTGTGGTTCGGACCTCGCCATCCATCGCGCTGCTGACCGGGCGGCCGCCGCGGCCTATTTCGAGGAGATGGTCACGCTGCACCAGAAGTCGTGGCAGGCACGCGGGAAGCCGGGCGCGTTTGCGGCCGAGGCGATGCGCGCGTTCCACCGCGGACTGATTGCGGGGGGCGATGCGGCGGGCGCTGCCGACTTGCTGCGGATCACCGCCGCGGACCGGACGGTAGGCATTCTGTACATGCTGCGGCGCGACGGCCACGTCTGCTGCTACCAGAGCGGTTTCAGCCGAAGCGATGACGCGCGGCACAAGCCCGGCCTGGTATGTCACACCCGCGCGATCGAACTTTACCGATCCGAAGGTGCTGCTACTTATGATCTTCTGGCTGGCCCGGCGCGTTACAAGGCGACATTGGCCGGGACTGGCGGACAGATGCTGCACTGGTTCACCCTGCACCCACCCGGCGCGTTGGCGGCTTTGGGCGCGCGCGCCCGCGCCGCGGCCGAGCGCATGGCCGCCCGCCTGCGTCGCGCGAGCGGCACGTCGCGGCGTCGCATTCCGGCAGACGACATTCAGGCGGGCGGGGGTGGGGGCTGGCACCGATCAAACTGACCCACGGGCGGCTTGCCTTGACCCCGCCGCTCGGCGTATTGCCACGCGTCATTTCATCCGCCCGCTC
>Ga0116228_10005498_pt1 | contig 11301 bp, 9 predicted proteins | sample S1TSphfallax_2_FD_89694 | JGI IMG/M metagenome (GOLD analysis project Ga0116228, IMG submission 89694) | Host-associated microbial communities from peat moss isolated from Minnesota, USA - S1T2_Fc - Sphagnum fallax MG | ecosystem: Host-associated > Plants > Peat moss > Unclassified | place: USA...
AAAAAAAAAAAAAAAAAAAAAAAAAAAAAAAAAAAAAAAAAAAAAAAAAAAAAAAAAAAAAAAAAAAAAAAAAGATAAATGAAAGAAAGAAGAAACAAAAAAAAACACATAAAATTTTTAAAAAACAAAGAAAAAAATGAAAAATGTTTAAAAAATTGCTTGCCACTACACTCCAATTGCTTGCTAGTATAATGAGTTTTTTTGGGTCAAAACTGCCTATTACTTATGTCCCTGTGATTCTAGTGGCAAGATCATATGTATAGGTACTAATAGGGGTAGAAAGAGAATTCGCCTTGCAATTGCCAAATGCAAAGGAGAGAGACAAGCAGGAAGCTCTCGCAAATGATGAAGTGAACAGACCTCATCCATCTCATGAAATCCCACCCTCGATGAAGGCTTTAGAACTAGAACATGGCCACTTTCAACAATGCAATTGTAAGAAAAAACTTTAGCCAATTTAGTTTCGAACAAAGAGTTAGACATGCCACCTTATGGTCCATTGTTCATTGGTAAGGCAAATTTATTCACCTAGGTTTGGAAGTAGTGGTTTGTCAAATTTAGTTTATTTTAGGTTAATTTAACCAAGTTTAAATTCATTTAGCCAAGTTTAGGTTGATTTAATTAAATTTAATTTAATTTAGTTAAGATTGAATTAGTTAAACCAACCCCCACCACCCCTTAATGAATTTTAAAAAAAAACCCCCCTCCCCGTCCTCTCCCCTCCCCCTTTAAAAGGAAATGAATAAGAACCTTGATCCCCCCTTCCCTAGCCCCTTCAACAATGAAATTTTTTTTTTTAAGAAAACAAACTAACCCCCCTCCCTTTCCCCTTCCACAAGTCAAATGAAAGAGAAAAAAACTAACCTCCACCCACCCTAACCCTCTCCAACAGTAAAAAGAAAAAGAAAAAAATCAAGCCACAACCCTTCCCCCTCAACAATCAAAAAATAAATTTAAAAAACTGACGTTGTTCCCCTTCAACAATTTAAAAAAAAGGTTATAAAAGTTACAACTATTATAAAAAATAACAAAAAATAAAAAGAAGTCAACAAAAATAGTCTACCATTATGCTCAAATTGCCTACCACTACAATGAGTTGTTTTGAGTCAAATTTTTTATTGCTTTTGTCTTTGTGAGTGCAGTGTGAGTATCATATATATAAAGTTTTCAATGTTGGTGTCCTAAATTATATTTTTAAGTCTAAATGAAGGGTCTTCTTGTTCTTGTTACACCTGTAGGCTGATTCATGGAAAAGTGAAGAAAAAGAAAAATTCATGGAACAAGTGAAGAAAAAGAAAGAAAAAAAGCCTGGATATGAGGTGGAGGCCATGGATCTTTGACAATTAGAACAGCACAAGGATTCATAGGGTTGTGCCTTTAAATGTAAACTCAAATTCATTTTGTGGTTTATTTGGTTTGCTGCTGGGGGAAGAGATATGGCGATTGCTGACGGATATAGCGATTGCTGATGCACCTACAAAAGGGCCAAAGTTTGGTATCCTCACATTCAAGGATCATGTGGAATTTATTATAGAAACATTTTTTTCTTGCAAACCACCATGTGTTTCCAATGTAATCTGTTGAATATTTAAAATCCTAACAAAATAAAAAAAACTAAAAAAATTTATGAAAAATTCCACTGCTGAGAGTAGGAACTTTCCTAGTTTTTCAAATATTTAGACAAGGGGTAATGACACAGTTTCATCATGGGTTCTTTTAGTAGGTATACTAGAGATAGAAGACAGAATATACATATATAATTTTTTTTGGGGGGAGAATGTTCAACTTTCAAGAAGAGAACATAAGACTGTTCGGACAAAATATTTTGTAGACTGACATATAGACTGACTTATAAGCTGTAGGTTGTTTTTTAAAAGAAAAGCTCTTGGAAAGCTTTTTTTTTTGTTTTTTCTGTGGTGAATTTTCGCCATTTTGTGAAAAATATTTTAAAAAGAATATTCTGTTATAATTCCCCTATATTGCCAAAAACAATTCGCCAAAAATTGTCACAACTATCTCAAACCAGAGAGGGGTCTTGCTTTGTTTTTTTTCCTGTTTTTGTTTTTTTTGCCCTCTCAATTTGGTGGTTTGGAAATTTTGCAGCTTGTCCTGGGGGTTTTATTTTTTCGAATTCACATTGAAAAACGAAAATTTCGAAAATTTCGTTTTTTTTTTTCAAAGTAGCCATAGTGCGAAAACGCGCCCTAAAAGAAAAATCACCACCCAGTAAGTGCCTACATGAAAGGTGCTAAAGAATTTTGCTAAATAACGGGATGAATATTGCCAAATCTGGCTAAATAAACTGGTATGGTCAAAATTTGAGTAAATAGTCTGAATGAGGATCGCCGGTTCAGCAACATCAAGTGTTAGATATCACAAAATGGGGAAAAAATAACCCCTGGTCATTAAAACTTCAGAGTCCTATTTAGAGAGAGTGTTAAATATCACAAGTGTTAGATATCACAAAACGCGTCCATTTAGAGAGAGTTTGCCATGTGGAAGGGCTTTTATTAATCACCTACCCGCCTTTTCTTTCGACCTTCAAGTTGAAAGGGTGAAGCCCGGTGGGGTGGGTTAAGGGCTTCCATCAATCACTTATCAACATGGTGAATCATTATTTTTAAGTTAGAGGGGGTGAAGTGAGGAAGGTTGGAAAGGTTTCCATCAATCATTGGGTGATTGAATGCCAAGGCTAGAATGGCCATGTATTTAGATCTAAGATGGTAAAATTTTCTAAGGGCACAAAAGTGAAGAAAAATTATAAACTTAAATCACGAGTTAGAAAATGCAACTTCTAGCCAATTAGAAATACATGTCATTGTTTTACATGCCATACGATGTTAAATAGTTTTTTGCCCAACCACATAATTAATAGCATTTTAATTTCAATTATAAATTTCTATTTTATTGTTGATCACATATATGTGTACATAATTTTGAACCAAACACATTTTTAATTCATTCCTTTTAGGCTATGAAATGGTTTTTTTACCTAAAAATTGCAACCATAAAGCAAAGAGGTTTAAATGCAATTGACAATTTTTTTAGATCACATAAGTGTCGTGAGGACATCTCATTGTTTTATGTTTAAAATCAAAATATAAATAAGGCAATGAATTAGAAGAGGAAAAAAAAATACTACTATGGTTAGATTATTTCAAAACAAGGAATTCTAAACTCTTTGAAGTCATATAGCCCATAAGGAACTATTAACTCAAATCACAAATCAAGATATCCAAATTAAGGCCAATGAAAAAGACATGTTGTTACCTTGTGTTATCCAATGCAAACCATTATCAAGTGAATGTGGTGAAAGAAAAATGCAAGTGTTGTCATATTATCTAAGCACAAACAATTACAAGCCCTTTAAGACCAAATAGCTCATAAAAAACTTGATCATCAATGGTGATCAAGTTCTTTAATGCCATACGGCTTGTAAAAAAAATTAATTCAAATCACAATTCAAGAAATCCAAATTGAGGCCAACCAAAAAGTCATGTTGTTACCTTATGTTTATAATCAAAAACAATAAAGAACACAAGGAAACACAAAAAAGGAGGAAAACAAAATGCAAGAACCATCAAATTTTCAAAGCAAAGATAGTTGCAAGTTCTTTAATGCCATATAGCTCGTAAAGAACAATTAACTCAATGAATGCTACAATTGCTCTTAATCCTTGCTCTTCTACATCATGAACCCTTCCATGAGACCCCTAAACAAATATGGCAATAATGACATTAACAAACCTTGAAACACACGCAAAAATTTGGATTCATTGCAAGGCCGTAACTATCTGCTAGTTTTTGGAGTTGTAGAAGAAGAGATTGTTAGCACCTTGTTGAATTCCGTGTTAACTGTTTCAAATCTTGTGGACCTAACATCCACCTTCCACTAATGTTTATTGTTTGCAAGAAAGCCCAAGACACACATGCCACACCTACGTGGGTCTATTGTTATGTGCTCTCAAAATGTTCGTTTTTAAACCTCTATTGTTGTTTCCTACTACACCATTGCGATGCCTTCTTCATTGCTCAACAATTTTCTTTCTTTGGTTCTCACCCTCCTCTTTAGAGTAGCTTCCCCCCACATATAATCCACGCTTGCTAGACCCACAAATCCTAAAAACCCACAAAACTTGATGTTTCAAAAAAGCCCAATACCGCCCAATTAGGAAATAAATCCCCTAATTAGGAAATAAATCCACATTAGGGGATCTTGTCCATAACTACACACCCAATGAAAAGGAAGAGATGCCAATACATACCTGGCCCTCAACAATTCTCCACTTCATGCTAGTATTTCTCGATCCATTCTATCCGATGTGGCATTGTATGCCACAAGTAGTAGAGAGAGGAGTTTTTCCAATGTCACTAACTCCACGAGTGAAGCAAATGCACCATCTAGATGTCTTTTTAACTAGAACAAGAGTTTAACAAGCTTAACAAGCTCAAATTGTTTCTGTTCCATAAGCTGTAGTTCCATGGTTGTAGTTTTCCTCCACCATCCATGTTCCACTATTTGGGAAGAAGGACCACGTATTGCAATAACGCAAAACATTTGTGCAGTTGCTCATTTAATCCATCAAGTGACAACGTTGCCAATCTATGAATCCAAGTGAAAATCGCAAAGCTATAGGTCGATCTTGGACTTTTATTCTTGTGGTTACATCCTCAAGATAGGAAGATATGCATGACTACAAACAACTACTTGAAAAAACACTAGAAATGGAAGGACTTGTAGAAAGAAATCCATGGAAGTCGAGTGTTTTCATGACATAGAGACAAGAGAAATCACTTCTGTCTTCGGTCTCTTCATCACAATGGCCACTATATCCATCAGCAGCCCAGGATCAATTACCTGTTCAACAACCTTGGAGAGCAAGCCATGGTACACTACAACAACATTGATTAGTACTGGAAAATTCCACCTAAAGACCTTTGCACACATCTCTACAAGCAACAAAAAAATCTTCAAAACTTCTTGTGGCATTGCACAAAGGATAGCAAAAGCCAACTCTAATCATTTTTCTATTACACTCACCTCCTCCTCCTCAATCTTCTAGCAAGATTTAATCATTGCTACTAGTTGCCCATCATGATGCATCATTATTTCTGACAACTTGATGTGCAAGGGAAATGGATCTTCTTTGTCCAAGCTGAGGACAGTATGGGCGTGCAATAAGAGTGCCCAAAAAGGCGACCATTCAACCTGAGATGATCCTGGGTCTGTTGCACCACTGGGCTTGCTGATGCTAGCCATGAGTCATTATATAACTTTTTGCCTACTTCTTGCAATGAAGACAAATGGGAGTAGATATCTTTCATCCTAGTGCAAACAATAGACCATGCGAGCTTGTCTAGTCTTGCTTGCACATTGTCAGTTGCAATGAGAAAGAAAAACTACCAGACGAGAACCAATGGCAGCCCTCCTTTCTTCCATTGTCGATATTGCTAGTGCCATGTTCACCGAATGTTCGCAGCAGCTCAAAAACCTCATTGTGATGATGTAAATTGTTGCTATCAAAAAAATCTCTAAAGCAGACAAGGTCTTTCACACAAAGGTTCTCTCACATTGCAAGGGTTTCTTGCAAGGATCTTTAGGGTTGTACTGTTTTTTGCAGACACCATACGGTTAGTAGGCTATGAGAAGGAAAACAAAGCCTCACTTGGACTACCATCAGACCCTTAGAATCTTTGGTACCGGATCACCCCCTGAACCCTAGTCCATTGTCCTTTGCCAATGGGATGCCACAACAGCTGAGGGACAATGAGCATGAGAGGAACAACTGCGGTGGTTGTTCCCGCACCTGCTTCCCATGTAGACACTAATTTTGCACATTGTGGTGATGCTAAAACATATTGCAGCAACACCTTGCTACCCTTTAGAGTGGCCAACAGTGTGAGGAACTGATGCAAAGCTTGCTCTAGCTCTCCACTTCTCTAATGTTATAGTTTCTGCCATTCCATCAGGCTCTATTTGTTCCTTGTTAGCAGGCTTCTCCAAGGCCACAATTTCCACAAAACCTTATTTTCCCAATGTCTCCTTTGATTGTTCCATAAGAAGCGCTTCATGTTCAGCTACTATGCCAGCAAGATCCAACTCATACATTAACATTGCTTTCACTATGGGTGGTGCTATGGTAGCTTCAACTCCAACAATTGAGTGTGAATCTTTTTCATTTTTGTGGTCTCCAATTGCTAACTTAAGAAATTTTTTGGCAATAATCCCATGTCTTCTCCTTCACCTACATCTTGATCAGCAATGGTCTGCAAAGACTCTTCAAAGGTGGTTGTCTCCTGACTTTCTCCATGTTCAAGCTCGTTCTTTCTGACTGTTGCTTTTGGGGACTCCTCCTTCAATGTTACTGTTGATGAGATCTTTGATGTTAATTTCTCTAGAGCAACCACCTATAATGAAACCAAAGAAACCTCACTTATCACTAAAAAAGGATCCAAATCATGACATTGAATAGACCATAATTAGTATCAAATCTTTAGAAATCAACAAACAATGGGAATAATTATGTGTAACCTAACTTGCAAAGTTGCTTTGAAGATGGTTCCCCTTTCACTACCCACCTGATTCCTGTTGGCAGGAGGAGGAAGCTCATGACCTTGTTGTATGTGCCCAAGGTCTCATTGGCTGTCAAATTTGAGACTTTGCACATGAGCCAAACCATTCTCTACTAACATGGGAGGTGCCCATCAGAGTGGTTGGAGTCCAAATTCCTAGGACCAAACCGGTTGGAACTAAAATGGCCATTAAAGAAAGCTCTCCCCATGTCTAAGTTGTGTTGTTCCCACAATTCAGGTTATATAGTCCATTACTACATTTCAAAAAGGACATAGGTGGAGGAGGAGGGTTCTTCAAAACTCAGTCTGAAAAACTAGCAACAAAACATCAAAGGGGGGAAAGAGAGAAAGAGAGTTGTAGCATATATACATACCCGCAATAAGTGTTCTTCCAAAGATTACACATGTTGTACAACGGTACCTTTAATGTCAGCTTCTATTAGCACAGTTCTAATTGAGCAACACCGTTAATCTAAACTTGATGGTGTCCTGGGAGATCCTATCATTGAGATGGGTAAATGTGGTTCCTTTAGTATTCTTAGACTATAAATATTTTCTAGTGAATCCATCTAGACAACAAAAAGGGATAGCACACAGAGACAAAGTATGATCCATGAACATTAGTCAATAGCAAAGACAACATGCATCATGGATATTTAATCACAGGCTACAAAAAAAGCTCATGACATTCAAAACCCAGAGATGATACTTAATGAGGAGAGACATAACGGGGGAGGGAAATAAGCTATTTGCAGCTCAAGATTTTCCAAGCATTCTAGGAAAGAAGATCCCTCAACATAAATGAAGGGAGAAATTGCATTGTGCATTTGCTGAATTGACTCCAGAATGGATCTCAATCCACCTTTCGTAACTACAATCCTTTTTCTTCTCCTAATCTTCTGATCACGGTCACCATGTCTTGTGCATTATTAAGCTCCCTCCTCTGTTCTACAAGGAACATAACTTATTAGGTAGGGCTCTTCAAAAAAGACTAAGGAATAGCCAACATATCTTATGGAAAATTTGCAGAGACAAACTTCCAAAACAGAACCCTTGTGTCAATTTTTGCAAAACACAAAACAAACTAGGAGCATTTCTAGTAGTGCTCAATATGTGACCATACTGCAAAAATAAGTCTCACATCCAAGTTTTAGTTATTTACTTATTTCCAACCCCACCCATAAAACTAGAACTGGGACTACAAATAGGTATGAGACTACTAATAGCAACCCACCTGGACCAATCAAACTATATGGTCAATCAGAAACAAGGAGTAATCAATAAATAGATATTGATTGTATTTTCCTAATGGACATTTCCAAGGCTCCTCCAGGAAATGTGCATTTTTCCAAGGTCACATCAATCTTCCAGGGATCCACTGGATATGTATGACTGCTGCACCTCATCCAAAATTTTCAGTGCAAGGCCACATACTGAGCACTGATGGAGATACTCTAACATGACAAGACTAAAAAAAAGCAGCCTAGAAACACACACTGCATAGGGCATGAAGCTTTAAATCTGTTTTGGAGTGCAGTACTGGAGTTATGGGTTTAGAAGGCACACCCAAAAAACTATGAGTTGTGTTTTTGGGTCATCTTCCCAAAGATCAGAGCTGCAAAATCCTTGATGACACAAGGCCCCACAACACCCACAGTTCTTCATATCTCACCAAAGGTTATTTTGTGCCTGCATATCATCTCCTCTTCCATGCATTCTTAGGTTTTCACGATCTACACAAAAGGGCAAAAAACAAAAGCTAAACTTTAGGATGATGGAATTTGGAGTTTTGGGTTGTTGTTGCGGATTTTTTTTGGCAGCTCAGTGCTTGAATAGGTAGCAGGGAAGTTTAACCTGTTGCCAGATTTAATGTCTCTTCATCCACCTGCTCCGTAGCCATAAACTCGTTCACTCCTTCCTCCATGCTCCATTCCTCCACATCTGCAACCCAAATCCACGCCTGAAGCTTTAGGATTTAGGATTTAGGGTTTAGGGTTTTGCAATCTAGACATTAAACCTTGCAAAAACCAAACCCAATTAGCCCAACTCAGCAAGCCAAATTTCCAAACACAGCAAATCTTCCTTCACCTTGAACTCTTGAGACACAAAACATTAACATGGGTAGAAGGCAGAAAAACTTTGTGGTGATCAAAGTACCTTCTTCTTCAACATTAGATTGTACAATCTCCTCCCAACTTGTGTACTCACTGTCATGATGTAACTCTTGTTCCTCTTCTTTATCACTGTTTCCAACTTCCATTTGGGCTTTCATCGAAGAAGACTCCAAGCCTTTCTTCTTGTGTCCCATCATAATCTAGTCCAAGTTCAAATCAGATTTCTATCATTGGTACTACCAACTCTCCTTCTCCGTCTCCTCCTCCTCCCTCACTCCGTTGTCTAACCCAATCGCTTCTGCAACATGTAAGATAGTGCTAATTTGCATCTAACGAGCTCCTACAGATTTAGGGTTTCTATCATGCAACAACGCCCATTAAACCCTAAAACCCCCACTGATTTGTCCACTAGACAAACCCCACTAAACCCTAAACCCTAAAACCTTTGTAATTTTTTTGAACCTTGAGGTCAGAAAGAAACCACTATTAATCTCTTCAAAAGCTAATAGTTGAACTTTTGATTTTATTAAAAAAAATCCATAAAAAAAATTTCAAAATTTCGGCAAACTTTTGATTTCATTAAAATTTAGCACAAATAATAAATAACTTTTCAAAAGTTTCGCAAAACAAAAAAAATTAATTTATGTCGAAATGGTAAAGGTACTGTAGTAGTGTCAAACCCAAATGAAACACAAGTTATTGAATTCCCCACCAATTAATGTTTTCTTTTCCTTGACAAATTTTGTTGTTTTTAGTTTTATATATGTAAAATATTGGGAAAACTTGGGGGAAAAAATTAGTGCAAATTTGACCAATTTTGCTGAAAATTTTGATATCATAAAATTGAAGGAATTTTTTTTAAACCTAACACCAATGGAAGGTTATTCCTTTGAACCCTAAAGTTTTGAATTTATAATCCACTTGTTTAATGTATGTGAGATTTTTTGGATAGTTGTTATTCCCATGGTGTTTAGGGTTTAAGGTTGAAAATTACCAAAAGGTTCCCCAAGTTCTCAATGTGTTTTACAAGATGTTCCCAATAGCATTACACTTTTATCTTGTATCTTTTGGTAAGACGAGTGAGGGCAACCCGTGGCTACGCCACTCCAGTCACCCGTGGCACCTCGCCCGGGCCCTCGCAGCGACTGCCCTGGCCTCTCCTACCTACCTACCTACCTACCTTGACTTCTCACCCTGCTTTTCTACCTGCCTATCTGGCTCTCCTTCCTTCCTACCTATCTACCTACCTTGTGTTCTTACCCACAATTTCCACCTACCTGGCTGGCTCTCCTTTCTTCTTAGCTACTTACCTTGTCTCCTTACCCACCTTTTCTACTTACCTGGCTGCCTCTCCTTCCTACCTATCTATCTTGTCTTTTTACCCACTTTTTCTACCTACCTGGCTACCTCTCCTTCCTACCTCTCTTTCACACTTACCTACCTACCTACCTCCCTTCTTTTCCTACCAACTGTCTGACCCAACCAAAAATTTAAGGCAGTTAAGGAGGTAGGTTTAACTTTTACCACGGGAAATTTTAATTACGCCAAAGGCTCACACAGACAGACAGACACCACGTTCTGTCTGAAAACCTCGTTTCGGGTCCTCAATGACCGCGGGACCTCTCTGAGGACCTCGTTTCAGGACCCTAACGACGGATTTTCTCTCTGAGGACCTCGTTTCAGGTCCCCAACGACGGGTTTTCTTTCTGGGAACCTCGTTTCAGGTCCGTCTCGAGGTCTGGACCGGGTACTGAGAATCTCGATTCAGGTCCTTTATCTTTCTTTCTTTTCTTTTCTTTTTCTTTTAATTTAACATCAATACCCGGACCAGAGAGATCCATTAGACGACAATTACATAGTTGACTTGAGCAAAACACTCCTATTGTCTAGGCAAGAAACTAAATACAAAGCTACCGCTTTCTGATTAGCCGAATGCACCAATTCAGGAAGTAAGCTCCACGGTGTCAATTATTTCCCTAACTGTTGACTAAACTTGCAACGAATGTCATGGTGAGCAGGGCACACTAATAACAGGTGGTCTTCATCCTCAACAGCTCCTAGGGAACATAGACGACAAATCCTATCTCTCCTTGGGACACTCTCAGGCTTTGCATGCCTGCCACACTCTACCTCCAAACGATGGTTTGAACATCTGAACCTTGACAAAGATTACCTGAGCTGAACATTTGTGATCACTTGCAAATACCTCTGATGTGCATATGAGTATCCAGAGTCTGTTATACAGCTTGTGTTCATCAGCTGGTATGTACGTAATCTGCTACTTTTGGTTCTGGCCTGTTCACCATAAGTGGATTCTAGGTAAGAAGCCTATGCACTTGCTATAGCACACTTGATATTAGCATAGAGAACCTCAACACCTTGGTTTTTAAGCCACAACTGCACGTTTCGGAACCAACATTGTTGGTTATCATTGAGCATGCTGAGCATCTGGATCTGGGTCTGGTAGGCACAATACAACAGACGATCTGCGATGGATTTCCGTAGTCTATCATAATACTTGAGAGTTTGTTGCCACCAGAAATATTCTAATGGATACCTTCCAAACTCCCCCAACACAACAAAAGTGCTTGTTGTTTTATTGACCCCTAATATTC
>Ga0116228_10005499_pt1 | contig 11301 bp, 4 predicted proteins | sample S1TSphfallax_2_FD_89694 | JGI IMG/M metagenome (GOLD analysis project Ga0116228, IMG submission 89694) | Host-associated microbial communities from peat moss isolated from Minnesota, USA - S1T2_Fc - Sphagnum fallax MG | ecosystem: Host-associated > Plants > Peat moss > Unclassified | place: USA...
ATTCTATTGGTGGATATTGATGGTTATTATATTCATAATTATTGGTGCTTCTTTTATTAATGGCTATTGGTGCTTATTCTATTAATGGTTATTGGTGGTTATTATATTAATGGATATGAGTAGTTATTCTATTAATGGCTAATGGTTGCTATTCTATTAATGGTTATTGGTGATATTTTATAAATGACTAGTGGTGGTTATTCTATTAATGACTGTTAATGGTTATTCTATTAATGGCTATTGGTTGTTATTGTATTAATGGCTATTGGTTGCTATTATATTAATGGTTATTGGTGGTTATTATATTAATGGTTATTGCTGGATATTTTATTAGTGGATATTAGTGGTTATTAATGGTTATTGAATTAGTGACTATTGGTGACTATTCTATTAATGAATATTGGTGGATATTTTACTGGTGGTTATTGGTGGTTATTAATGGCTATTATATTAGTGGCTATTGGTGGATGTTCTATTATTGGATATTGATGGCTATTATATGAATGGTTATTCTATTGGTGGATATTGATGGTTATTGATGGCTATTATATGAATGGTTATTGATGGCTATTATATGAATGGCTATTGATGGATATTCTATTGGTGGATATTGATGGTTACTATATTAATGGTTATTGATGGATATTCTATTGGTGGATATTGATGGTTATTGATGGCTATTATATTAATGGTTATTGATAGATATTCTATTGGTGGATATTGATGGTTATTGATGGCTACTATATTAATGGTTAATTGTGGTTATTCCATTGTAAACCATTGGTGGCTATTTTATTAGTGGTTATTGATGTCTATTATACTGGTGGCTATTAGTGTTTATTTTATGAATGGTTATTGTATTATAAGTTATTGTTGCTTATTATATGTTATATTATAACTATTGGTGATTATTCTATTATAAATTATTATTGGATATTTTATGTTACAATACCATAGACTATTGGTAGTTGTTATATTGTAAGGTATTTTAAATTATTTTTCATAGGATATTACTTTCTATTATAAATTATTTTACCCTATATATTAACAACCTTTTATTAATTAAAAACTAACACATTATCATGAGGTCCATGTATACATAATTAATTTTGAATACCAAGGAAATTATTGTGCAAACAAATTTAGTTCAATGAATAATATTAATATGCACCTAATACAACAAACTATTTGAAAACCAATATTGAAACTATGCTATAAAATGTTTATTAAAGTAGACAATTAATAAGAATGTTGGCCGGCTATTACATATAGATCTTGTTAACTGGCCGAACCTTTAATTTTTCAGTTAAATAACCTACGTGGGTGGCCCAATTCTTTACTAATTGTCATCCAGGTAGGTTATTAATATTAAAAGAAAATATATTTTATGATATTTGGTTATCAACAGACTATGGGATAACTGACATTCACTTGCATATTAATTGGGTGGTTATTACTGTAAAATAACCAAGGAAGATCCAAAATGGGGTATGACAATGATTTGATAATTAATGGGTTTTATTTTTTTAACAATTAAAAAAACCCACAATAAATTAAAACAAGCAATTGGCCAACACTAGTAATTACCAATGCAATGCTTATTTTTTCCATAGCTAGAGCCCTAACAATTTGCAAAAAATAAAATAAAATCAATAAGGTAGTATAAATTATGTCACGTTGTCAAAAAATCTTACATCACACGCACACAATTTAAATGTCCAAGACTCAAATGGATGAAATAGGGTTTAAAACCTTTTCATCCATATAACATCATTTTTTGCAACCCAATTTAAGAAAGAGGCAAGAGGGAACATTTCAATTTATGGAAGTCATGATTTAAGGTTTTCATATGTCTTTTTCTCAAAGGGAGTTCTTTCCAACTTTTGGAAGTCACAAGCTAGGGTTTTCAAAAGGTTTTATCTCCTTTAATGTCGATGTGCTAAGATGTTTCCTTGTCTACTATTTTCAAATAATTCCTCCCTAGTCATAGTTTTGTTTATCTCCTTATTATCTCTTCCCAAGTTACTCCTCTTCTTTCATGAAACCAAGTTTTTTTACTTCATCTTTTTATTTGTCTCATTGATGTATTTTTTATTTCCAGTTTTGAAAACTCCAAACATGGCCTTCCACAACTGGAACATCCAAAAGTTGCAAAAGCAAACAACATTACATGGCATCCAAAAGCTACAAAAGCAAACAAGCTATTGTGAAAGTTTTTTGCACAATTCATTTCTCTTCAATTTTCTAGTTATCAATCCTACAAAATGTAATAATAAGTAAATTCCATGTTTGCATCCAATAAACATAATGATGGATTAGTCATTATATCATTCTTCATTTTGATTTCCTCCACACATCGTTTTCATTTAAAACCCTTAATCATTCATTCAATTGAGTAGCAAAGAACAAAAGTTTGGTATTGTGTTACTAGAAGTCATTAGGTAACAAGAAAATTGGCATCTATTTCTCATTTGTCTTAATTTCACCCCATGGACATTTTGCAATTTCAATTATTGTCCATGAAGCACGTTTTTTTCAATGTTCACTTATATTATATCGTAAGCTTATTACATTAATATTTCTCTAGTCATCTAAATTTTTATAGTTGATTCAATAACATGACATGATTTCACAAATTGAATTCCATCAAATTTTGATTTATTTATTACTTTAAAATTTCCAATTTTGCATATTTTTCACACCAAAATCGTGTAGGACATAATTGCATACAAAACAAAAAATGACTATTAGCAACGAGGTAAGCTTCCAAATTCCAATGAACTCCTATTTTGCATTTTCATCCCCAAATTTTAATCTTAGATGATATACTAATGTCTATCTGAAAATCATATATGAGACCCTTTGTTTTCGAAATCCTCATAATGCCAAATCACCATTATATGACTTGGCAACCCCCCAATTATCAATCTTAAAACAATGTGAAATCAAATGGTGTGATGGCCACCACGTTGATTTTCAAGTAGAGGGCTTCCTTGTAATAACAACTTGCCCATCGCCAAATAGTCCATTTCAAGAGCATCCCAAAAAAATGATCTAGCATCTGTTAGATCATCCATTTCTAAACCATTGTGAGAAAATGACCTAGCAGTCACCAAATTGTTCTTTCATTACCATTGTGAGAAAATGACCTAGTAGTTGCTAGATCGTCCTCTTGCTACCATTGCAAAAAAAACAACATGGTGGCTGCCAGATTGTCCTGTCACCACCATCGTGGAAAGAGAACCTAGTAGCCACTAAATTGTCCCTTATACAACCCTCATGAAAAAATGACCTAATGGCTATTAGATTGTCCTTTCATTACCTTTGCAAACAACAACTTAACGACCGCCATATCATCCTTATACATTAAACTTGAAAAAATGACCTAGTGGCCGCTAGATTGTCCTTTCATGGGAGTTGTATAAGGATTTGGAATTAAACTACATTTCTTTCTTAAATATGTTTTCGGGTATATTATATATTTTAAAACTGATAAAAGTCCTAATAGAAAAATATTCTAGTTTTTGTTTCCTTTGATTGAAATAACCAATATTTTTATAATATTATTTAATGATAAATTATAATGTCAAAATTGACATATTTAATTAAAGCAATTCATTTGATTTTTGTATCTTATGATTTTGCTTGATTATAAGCAATCTATTTCAAGATTGACACAAAACATGGAAATTTTAAAGGCCAGAGATCCAATTGATTTATGGGAATCATGGAATGATTGTGGAAAACTTCACATCGACTACAGTGTTTGTGTAGACATGTCTAGTCTTTCTATCTATGTAGCCTAGGGACAAGAGGAGGTGCATCATTGTCTCAATGAAGATTGTCTTCATCTCGTACCAGGAACGGGCACTCTTTAGCCCAACTCTAACTTTATGGAATTATGGATTAATTGTAGGATTTTTTTTTCTTTTATCCCTTAAGCCAAATGATTGCTAGATTGGAACATATTAGAGATGAGACTATCAATAATCTTATTATGAAAAGGGTGATTTGTCTAAGTGCAATTTGGAATGTTGGCATAACTAGAGAGGACCAAAATGATCAAGACTCTACCCAAAGGTTCCTTACATTTTTTGGGAATGATTATAACACCAAAAGTAGTGAACATCTTAGTGCTAATGAAGATAATGTGGCAAGTTTGCCTAATTTAGAAGACATGCTTCAAAATGAAGCTCTATTAATAAAGTGTAACAGTTGGCATGGAAAAGAATGTGATTTTCAATATCCTAAAGGTGTTTTCTCGTGAGAGGTTATGTGATGACATTTGACTTGAAGAAAGTAATTATGGACGACATTCTTTGAGATGATCATGTTGATTTGACCATTTTCTATTGTCTTAGAGTGATGCACCCCCAAGCTTTTTTGTAGATTCAATTACAAGTCCAAGGTGAAAACAATGAAAGGATAATGAGTTAGGTTTGCAACACTTTGGGGGTAAAGGGGCGTGCTTCAGCCTTGGGATGGGATTAAGGTGAGTGACAAGTGGGTCAATTCTTCCAATGGACCTACACAAACTAAACAATAAGTTGGTTAGTGCTTAGTTACAACATTTTTTGTGCATAAACGAACCATGGGCAAACAATCGACTCACAAGACTCACCAGAGCTCGAACTTGGGGAAAGTCATCACCTTCCCCCTTATAATATTTTTTATGCTTAATCATGGGGCTTGCACCCAAATGTCATTTTGTCTCAAATTCTGACAACTTTGGAAGCCCATAATTTTTTGTGCACACTTTTGATTGGGGTCTAAAGCAAACTTGTAGCCCTCATCAAGAGCCTTTTAATAATATGCAAAACACCACCTGCATGAAAATAAATCAAGGCGATTCTTGACTTTTAGTGGTCGAGAATTAAATTGAAAATCAAATTGGCAATTTTACTTTTGGCCCTTCTTTTAGCCATAACTTATGTTTTAAGTACCAAATGGGTCATGTGAGCTCATTTTAGACATGTAGGTCTCAAAAAAAATTTAATGGTATTAAAAACTCTTCAATATAATGAGTTTTGACCCTTGCAATTGCCTTTTGAAGATTCAAGAGTCCATCAAAACTCCAACTCCCAAAGTGGAAGCCCATGTGGGAATGTGTGGGTTCATTCCCTCACACTCTCTTACACTCTTAGGAACATGAAATGTGACCCCATGCTTCACTATTAACTTGCACCTTTACAAGCCCTTGCCTTGGTCGTGAGCCTAAGGCTAGGGTTGTGACATGGAGACATTTCAACGGTAATGACTATTTCAAAATGGTCATTAGTTTAGACAACTATGGAGGGATTTTCATTAAAGGAACTTTTGTTGTCCTATGATGGAAGCTATGTATTTGAAGTTGATGTAGAAGGAATGATTGGTGTGAAGAAAAATATATAGTTTCAGTAAGAGAAAACGAAAGGAAATTATGTTTGTAAATTTTATGTCAAAGATAGAGAAGGTGTTGAACAAGGAATCATGTTGTGGTGTTGGAACAACAATGTGTTGTTCCTTAAACTATTGTCAAAATTTCCTTCAACAAACCCTGGAACAAGTCATTTGACGAAAAAACCACCCACAAGTTAGATATTCCAAGAATGTCAAAACCCTAAGGTTGGGTTTGTGACCAAGGCAAGGGCTTGCAAAGGTGCATGCCAAGAATGAAGCCTAGGATCACATTTCATGTTCTTGGGAGTGTGGGAAAGTGTGAGGTGATGAACCCCCACACTCCCAAGTGAACTCTCACTTTGGGAATTGGAGTTTTGATGGATTCCCGAATTTTTAAAGAGAGATTGCAAGGGTCAAAACTCATTAGATTAAAGAGTTCCTAATACCATTGGAAAACTCTTAGAATGTAGATGTCTAAAATGAGTTTGCATGACCCATTTGGGCACTTAGAACATAAGTTATGGCCAAAAGAAGGGTCAAAAATCAAATTGTCAATTTGACTCCTGACCACTAAAAGTTGGGAATCGCCTTGATTTCTTTGCATGTAGGTGGCATGACACATATCATTGGAAATTTTTTAACGAGGCTACAACTTTGGTTTAGACCTCACCTTAATCAGAGGTCTACACACAAAGTTATGGGCCTTCAAAGTTGGAAGAGTCCCAATTTAGGGAATTTTGCGACTCCAACTTGGGAGTCATGGGACAAAATGACATTTGGGTGGTGGCCATGTGGCCAAGCATAGAAAATCCTATAAGGGGGAAGGTGGTGGCTTCCCCCAAGTTGGTCGTGGTGAGTCTTGTGAATTCGTGTTTGTCCATGGCTAATCTATGGACCAAAAATGCTTTAGCTTTGCATTAACCAACTTGTTGTTTGGTTTGTGTAGGTCCATGTGAATAATTGACCTACTTATCATTCGTCCTAATCTCCATCCCGGAGCTACAACACGCCCCTTTACCCCCAAAGTGCTACGAACCAGGGAGTGTGCCCCAACTCCTTGTCCTTCCACTATTTTCACCTTTGGACTTGCAATTGAATTTATCCAGGAGTTTGGGGATGCGTCAAATAAGGTTACATTGAAGATGAGATTACAATTGTGCAAAAATTTATGATGCTTCAAAAAAAGGATGTTTGCAAAACTCCTTGGTATAAATTTAAAATCATGGGGATTTTAAAGTCAATTTACATGAATTACAAGCTTGAAAGCAAAAGAGGGTGTAGGATTCAACCACATCAAAATAAGGGGAGTCAAAAGCATCAAGCCCCAATGATACAAGCCAAATCAAAAATTTAATCTTTGATTGAATAGTGTGTTGATGTAATCATGCATCAAATGAAGGGCATTAGATATGGGAGACAAGATGTTCGTCTTCTTCTTCCAAACACCTAGAGGACAATGTAAGAGTGTAATGACCAAATTAACTTGGATCGTTTCATTTTTGTTGTGTTGTATGAAAACATGTTATATTGTTCAATTAAAGCTTCAGTTGGTGGCCACCAAATCAAGTACTAATGTATTTATTGTCTTATTCAGTCTTTGTTTAAAAGTTGATTATTCACAAACTCTTTGATATCTTACAATGTTTGGACCATTTGTCAACCTAATGGCCACTATGTGTAGAAAATAACATGACCTTAATTAAAGTTGCCATAGATATTAAACGTTCATGTTTGTCATTCTAATAGTTGGTTTTTTCTACATGCTTGCAAATTAGTAAGGAGTGGCAAATTAAAAGTATCTTACAATTTGCTATTAACCAATTGAGGAAGAAAAAACATCTAAATGTACATGTGAGGAAGAGAAGATCTATTTTTGCCAAGTGTACTATTTGTGAATCCTTGAAGGATTTGATATCTAAAGCAAGATAAAACAACCCAAGTGTGAAGGAACATGAGATTAGATTATAGAAAGATAACATTCACCAAGAATCTTGTCAATGACTATATCACACCTAGAAAACTAAATTTGTGCAATATAAAGAAGATTTCTTATGCGTAATTCATGATAAGATGGACCCTTTTAAAACAACTTTTCCTTGGCTTCAAGTGAAGAACAAAATGGTGTTCGAGTTGGGGTAGTTACTAGTAACATTGACTGGAATGATTGTTCATGGCCATGGGTACAAAACCTTCACTCAATATTCTATTGAACTTTGGCCCAATAATCCTAATTTCATGATTGGGTCACATCTGTGTTTGTTTCATAGCCTTGAAAAGGAACTAGTTACGGAGTCATGGGTTTTGTTTGAGTTTAAACCACAAAATGCACTCTTACAACAAATCATGTAAGGAAATTCCCATTATTTGAATGCATTGAAGCTTACAGACAAAATTGTAGGTGTGAAGCCATTACCAAGGAAGCTATTTCTTTAGATGGACAATTACGTGAAAGATAACAAGAATCATCACCTATTAACGTTTCTTTCCTTGCTAACTACCCAATAAACTTTTGAAGAAGTTCAATCGGGGTTTCTTGTAATTGGGCACACACATGAAGATATTGACGAAATTTTTGGATATTCATCCAGAAATTTGAAAAAGAAGAATAATTATGTCATGGAAAATTTGATAAAAAATTCATGCTTTCCCAAGATTATCCATTCATTCCACAACTCATTTAAAAAATCCTTGATTTCAAATCTTGGGTCAATGGATATTTGAACAATGGTTTAGACGTCCTTATCAGTCATACATACATGCATTTGTTTCGATTTTTTGTGGACAAAGCAAGGTGGCCATTTATGCAATACAAAGTATCCCCTATTAATGTTTTTTGAAGCCTTAAAGATGGCCCAACCATACGATTGTGGAAAGAAGATGTTGCAAAATGCCCAAAACTATCAACATGGGTTCTAAATCTTGTTCCCTTTCACCCAATATGGGGAATTGATGAATTGAGGGCAAGTGAGAAAGAAAGGTTCATTAGTAGTGGGATTTTGAAGTATGTTGAGTTTTGGAAGCTTGGGATGTTGAAGGACAATTTGTATGCTAGAGTTATGGGTCCCTATGTGAAATACTAGGAGAGCATTTTGGAGTTGTTATTAAGACCTATCCCACGGTAGAGTTTTATTTTATTGGAAGGCTTTTGACCTCTAACAATTGGAGAACTAATTATGAACGCGCATCCATTCATACTTATGTGATGTTGACCTTGAAAATCCTTTCATCCCTCCATACTATGGGCCTAGAAACATGCGCCCTTCTTTGATACATGCCTTTTCGTGATTTGTTTGTTAATAATTTTGTTTTTGTGTGACCTTCAAACCCTACAATCTATCCTATTTGGATGGGAAAGGCCAAAAGTGATGTTGTAAGATATCAAGAAAATGAGAATTATAGGAAGGTACATATTCAATGGTGGGTTCTTGTGAAAAAAGGAGCCAACAATGATGAGGAATTGTATCATAATTGTTGGTGAACAAATGGAAGTGTAATCATGCAAACCCAAAATAATTGGTTGAGATTCCTCTGTTGCATTTTTTTTACCAGAAGGAATACCACAATTAATTCCATTATAAGTATTAGTGTGACCCATGCATCTAAGGAAAAAGCTAATTTTGATGTAGTTAACAATAATTCCTATGCATTGTAGTTGCAGATTGAATTTTTTATGAACATGAAGTAAAAAGTTAGTGATTTTTTATGTTTTCTAAAGTAGATTTAATTTTTCTTTCAAATGGGATTTTCATGCTCTAAAATATATTTAATGTGCATGTGTGGGTTCATTAAGAAAAATATTAATGTTTATCCTTTTTATAAACATTCCAATGTGTCGAACTTTTGTTAATATGGACATTTCTTGTTATAAAAGATCATTTTAAGTGTGCATGAAAAACTATTATAGAGGTGAAATGTTCAAAATTTTCTTTTTAATGTCATGGGTCTATGAAATTTTTGTGGACGTTTACTGGCATTAATGATACATATGAAAAAAAATGGCAATCATGTACTTAAGTTTATGATTTGTGGTTGGTAAGTTTTAACCTTCATTTCAACCAACTAGTTCAATTTATATTGAATTCAACAAATTTCATTTGAAGACATTGTTTGCAATTGATGGTAGGAGGATGGAAATTATTCAAATTTTGGTGAACACCACATCAATTTAACTATGAACTTTGAGGAGTTTGGTTCCAAACTCAAGTTCTTGTGCAAATTTTATGAAAATTAATTAAAATATAGTTGAAATTTTTGTAATTTAAAAGGCATTAAATAATCATATTGAGTTTGAATGAATTCAAAATTTTAATGAAAAATTATGAAATTAAGTGATAACATGGTGGCAATTCCTCTTATTTGGTGGCCATTTAATGAATTTCAACATTTGCAGCATGTTGAATTTTGTTTCAAATCTACTTTCTTGTCGAAATTTTATGAAATTACATGATAACTTGTTTGAAATTCCTCCTATTTGTTAACCACTAGATGGGTTTTGTTCCTTAGCATGTTGAATTTGGTGTCAAATTTAGCTTGTTGAAAATCTATGCATTTACATGAAATGATGGTTGAAATATGTCCTATTTGGTGGCCACTAGATGTGTTTTCACCCCCCTCACGTATTGAATTATGTCCAATATTAAAATTAAAGTCTATAATTAATTAAATATATGTTTTTGGATTCATGGAATGGAAGTTAAACAATATGGGATAAAAACTTTGAATGTAATCTAGTTACAACCTAATTGCAATTCAAATAGTTGTAATATAGTTATATAAGAGTATAAGTTTAATTAGGCCTAAACCTAAACTAATAATTTACCTAACCAAGGTTTAATTACTTACCTTAATTACTTGTAATAATTATTTATCAAAATTTTTAATTATATAGTTGTATAATTAAACAATTAAACATATTATCATTAAATAATATGGTGATTAGTTAGTTTTAGAAAAAACTGGCAATGAAATGTAATTATCTATTAAACAATTCATTATTAATTATTAGTAAATATTTTCAAAAATTCCAAATCCATTATAACTTCTTATTAACATTTTGTAACACAATGAATTAACTCAAATATAAATATTCAATAATAAATTTTTGAATGATGTTTTTGTTAACAAATAGGAGATCTACTCAAGTACAAACATAGAACTTTATTGAAAGGAAATTATAACACGATGCTCACAACACAAAACATAACATCAAGAACTCCTCAAGGTTCTTGTCACATGAAATACACAAACTTGTGCAATGAAGGAAAGAGAGACAAACCATCAACACCAAGGTATTTAACTATAAGACCAAACCACATATAACCAAACTAAAATAAGTAAAAAAAGTAATTCAACCTTGTGAAAGTAACTTAATTACTTTCCTATTCCAATAACTAATGAAACCTAATTAGTTGAGCTTGAATTCTCAACACTCCCCTTGAAGTTCAAATCCACTTCTAGTACACCAAGCATTTGTCGAAACTTCTTTAGCTTTTCTGTACCTAAAGCCTTTGTGAAAATGTCAACAATTTGATCTTCGGTACTGACATGAATAAGGTCAATTTCTTTTGCTAGAACTTTTTCTCTAATAAAGTGGTAGTGCACCTCAATGTGCTTTGTTTTAGCATGATAGACTAGGTTGTTAGCAAGTAATATGCTACTGATGTTATCACAATAAATGACAACAGGAACATCCATTGATTGTCCCGAATCTAAGAGTAGTTTTTGTAACCAAACTACTTCACATGTAGCAATTGTTGCACCTTGTGAGCCATGGATTATAATACCACAAACTATTAAACTTTAGTTCCATAGTTTTCCTTAGTATTAATGATTTGAATCTTGATAAACCTCCAAGTAATAATTATTAGGAGTTGGATTAGCCTTTGGATATTTCAACATAGAAGACTTTTTTATTTAAATTGA
>Ga0116228_10005502_pt1 | contig 11299 bp, 7 predicted proteins | sample S1TSphfallax_2_FD_89694 | JGI IMG/M metagenome (GOLD analysis project Ga0116228, IMG submission 89694) | Host-associated microbial communities from peat moss isolated from Minnesota, USA - S1T2_Fc - Sphagnum fallax MG | ecosystem: Host-associated > Plants > Peat moss > Unclassified | place: USA...
CATTTTTGTGTAAGCTCCTGGCTTCGTTAACCTTTTATTTCTTTGTCCTCCTATCTATCTCTCTGATTGGGTGAGCTTTAAACATCCCATTTTTGGGACTGAAGTGATTATGATCTCTGTGACAACATGTGTGTGGGGATTAACCGACCGTCTTGCTTTTTATCTGAGTCCAAATCCATGTTGGTATTTCATAGGGTATTTCATGTGGATGCAAATATGCAAATGTGCTCTCAAGGTGTCACATGTGTTCAATATTCTGGATTGCATGACATGTGCTCAGCTGGAAAATCTGCTGGTCACGAGGAATGAGGGCAATCAGCATGGGCAGTCAGTGAAGCTTTAGGAGCTTGGGTGGGTTCCATTGCCTAAGATTTGATACATGCTATCAGAAGAGATCTCTATTTATGTTTTTTAGATGGTCAAAATTTTATCGAGTTTCCAAATGATTAAAAGATTTGACTCCCTAACAAGAATTACTCTTTGAATGTTATAGCCATGCATATTTTTCCAACAAATTTTGATTGAATCATCATTGAGCTATCCAAAGTTGTAATTAGGCCTTGGATGAACAAAGTAACAAGCTTGTGATGAAACCTTATACTATGTTTGAGTCTAGCCAAGGATAAAAAAATTGTGCATGTTACAATTGGAAATATTTCTATGTTTGATAAAACCTTTGGGAAGAAGAAAGTATGCAAGAGAACTTGAAACCATAGGAGCCCACAAAGAAACTACATGAATCACAAAGTTAAAAAAACGTAAGAGACTTCCCTTACTTTGTTTTATTGTTGTTTCAATTATAACAAAATTACATGTTTCTCAATGTATTATATCACAATATCAATGCATTAGATATTGATATATTTATAACATTATTTTTAAGCATGAAAAATTTGGTGTAAAGTTGAAGCAATAATGTCATCAGACACCTTTGAATGACTTATAATTACGAAACTTAGCAAAGGATTTTGATACTCATGATTTTCAACATTTGCCATTTCCCATAGGTATATCAAGTACATTTATAAACTATACCTGTGAGAAATGGCAAATGTTAATAAGTCATGCAAATCAAGCTCCTTTGCCAAGTTCTATGATTATGAGTCATTCAAGGGTGCCCTATCACACTATTGCCTCAACTTGATACCAATCTTTTCATACTTAAAAAAAATGTTATAAATATATCGATATATGATGCATTGATATTTCAATCTAATACATTGATAATTAAAATATCAAAATAAAGGAGATCTCACACCTTCTCGTTGTTTGATGATTCATGTAGTTTTTTTGTCGAGGTCCTATGGTTTCAAGTTTTTTTGGATCCTTTCTTCTTTGCAAGGGATTTTTGAAGTGTAGTAATAATTCCAATCACAACATACACATTTTTAGTGTATTCACAATGGTCTTACATTGATATTTTATGTTTTAGATGTTCTTCACAAATTGGGGCAACAAATCCTAATGTTGTTTTTTTGAAAGACAACTACATTTTGAACTAAACATTAAAAATTCAGAATTTGCCAAGTTTGGCAACCTTAAACTTGGTTGGGGGATTTCATGAATTTCAACTATTATTCTAATAACCCTTTAGACATTCAAAAGGAAATATTTGTAGCAAGTGTTTCATCATTTCATTTTTGAAGAAGTTATGTTTTGGTATAGAGGTGGTACATAAATTATAGAAGTGGAAGCCATCATGGGATGGGCCAAATCTCACCTATTATGTAATGGAGATGAAAGTACATACATGACATTATGGTAATACATTATCATAGTGAGGCACATTGGAGTTTGTTGATGTTGGAACCTTCCAACACCTTTCATTTTCACTCCAATTAACATTAAGATACATAACTATTTGATATGTGACATTTTTATGCAATGGATCTATGGGGCGTTGTTGTTACAAAATGTCCATCCTAGTGATCCTACATTTAATGAACTAGTTAATAAGCCAATATTGAATGTCCCTATCTTTACACAGCTTGGGAGTTGGGAATGTGGAAATGCTACCTCACAAAACCTTTGCAAAAATAAGGCATGTTTGAATAATCAAAGGATTGAGGAACCTAATGTTGGTTTTCAACACCAATGTTATGTTTGTAATACATTCAAAACATAATAAATCAAATGTCAATGTAGTGTGTTTAAAAAAATAATGTAACATTGTACCATTGGATATGTGATATATCACCTTATGTGTTGATGTAGATCTTGAATGAGTCTTGGAGTGCACCATTTGATCCTCTAGAATATCAAAAGTAGAAACATCATGAAGCTTGTGGAGGAGCTTGAAGTTAAAGACACAAGTCATGGCTATTTGCCACCATATATACCATTGGTTGTCACACATACAAACCCTTCCCCTAGTAATGATTGTATTTTGTTGGATGTGACTTTAAATGTGTAGAATTCACATAGCCTTCACAATGTAGGTGAAGTGGCTTTCAAATGGCAAGAAGATTTGGTGTATCATAAATAAATAACAAGTTTAAATTGATTTTTGTGCACAAGGGCTGGGGGGGGAAATGGGGATATAAGATAGATTAGACAATTTTTTGGAAATTTTTATGAACTAAAAACTTCTATTAAACCCCATTTTGGCGCTCATGGTTGGGTGGTAACATGCATGTAAATATATTTTTGTGAATTATTAGTCAATTATATTGTAATGTTATGAAGTAACACTATGAGAATTGTGTCCACAACAACTAGACTACTTACAATTAGAGCTCTAAAACAACTAATATACAACTTCATTGCAATTGTCCAATAAAAATACAACAAATTAATAATTAAAATGTCATGTCAAAAACTCAAGGAATTATATTGTAATTGCAAGATATATATTTATACAATGCAATCTATGCATTATATATACGGTTGTAATCAACCATGTTTGACCTTGTTAACAAATTGCATTTTAATTGCATGTAATAACTACATCACAACTAGGATAAATTTAGTTACTTTGCAACAAATATACAACCTTGAATAACACATATGATCAAACTATGTGTATACATTTCCACCACCCAATATATATGACATTTCAACTTGTTTACAACTAGTATGCAATTGTATTTCAACTTCAACTTTGAAATTTAAATATCTGAAATTCGGGTGGGAAACCTTTAATTAAATGACACATGGTACCATATTAATAAATATATTCCAATGCATCAACGACCTTCATGTGTTTATGCTTATTGTCATGAAATTCAAGATGATTTTTTTTTAAATATATAAAAACATTTTATGTATTTCCTAGTCTTTTGGTGATGCAATTTTCATATCATGTGTTATAACTAAGATTATTTCTATTTGTTTAGTTTAGAACTAAAACCAGAAGGTTATTATAAATTTTTATTATTTATTTAAATAACTTGGAGACTAAAAACTTTTATTTTTTATTTTGGAGGTTCAAGGTTTTTGTTTTTGCTTTTCGAATGGTTAAAGACTTGTTTTTTCTCTTAGAGGTTCAAGGTTCTTATTCCTATTTTTAAAGAGGTTGAAGGTTTTTACTCTTAGAAAGGTTGAAGGTTTTTGTTTTTAAATGTTGAAAGTTTTTTTTATTTCTTTTAGATGTTGAAGGTTCTTACTTTTACTTTTTATTGTTAAAGGTTATTGATATTACTCTTGGATGTTCAAATTTCTTACTTTTGGTTTTAGATGTTGAAAATTCTTACTTTTTACTCTTGGATATTGAAGGTTTTTACTTTTGTTTTTGGATGTTGAAAGTTCTTGCTCTTACTCTTAAATGTTCAAGGTTTTTGTTTTTGTTCTTGGATGTTGAAGGTTATTACTTTTATTCTTGGTTGTTAAAGGTTATGATTATTGTTCTTTTGTTTATTTGCATATATTAAAAAAAAATGATGTGAAAGTATATTCCATTTTATTTAAAAGTTGATTATATAAATTTAGTTTAACTTATAATCATGAAAGATTTATGAAAGGTGATTTTTTAATGATAATCATGTTACATATGTCTTGTTTTGTGTTTAAACATTTATGATGACTTTTGTTGTTTTTATGTTATAGGGCCAAATTTTCATTATGTTTCAATCCATCAACATCAAAATTATGTATACAAAGTAAGATTCTTTCAAAAGTACTTAAAATTATAATTTAGTTTACTTGATTATAAACATAGTATTTGATTTTATTTGCAATCGTACAAATTATAGTTTAGTTTGTATCAATGTTCTGCATACTCTGCATTTTAGTGACAAATAAGTTGCATGTTAGTGATAGTATAGTTGTAAACTAGGGTTTATTCAAGTTGAAATGATTATTTAGATATTTTTAACAATACAATGTTATGATATGCTACTAATTTCATTTCACATGTGGAATTAAATATCATAACATGGCAAATTCCAAGTAGTTAAGGTGAATTGAACAAATTGCATGGCTCAAGTTCCATTTCAACAAAAATAAAATAAAACATTCATTTATGAAACATAATTTTTAAATGATAATATTTGATTGTTGTGGGTCATCATTTTTATGATCTGACCTTTTGTTTAAATAGAGACAAATGTTTGTTATAAATAGCTCGGGCATTATATTTAGACTCATAGTTAAATTATCTTTTGATATAAATTTTTTTATTTTTTTAATTGTAATGTATTTTTCAACATGGAATGTAAATTTATTTAAAGTTTCAAATCCATTTCATGTTTATAAATAGTGATGTCCAATGTAATTCAACATTATCTATTATAATTAGCACAATGTGATAATGGTTGTGTGAAATTTGTATAATTGCATTGTAAGTTACAATTTAGTTGTATAGTAATACTAAAATCAACTAACATACAATTGCTTTGAACCCCAAATTTAAACACCTAGTTGCAAATTGTCACTAAATATTTTATTTTCATTTCATTTTTAGTTATAAGTTAATTGCAATGGATAGGAACATAATCCATTGCTCAAATGGATGAATGAAATAATTAAAGAATATATTCATTAGATTAATTATAAAATAATTGTAAATAAGTTGCAAAAAATAAAGATATTTTAAATTCATTTATTAAATGGATGGATGAAACATGAAGGAATATATTCATCAAGCTAGTTATAAAATAGTTGTAAATAAGTTGCAAAGGATTGGGATAGAATCCATTCACATCAAATGGATGAATGAAATAATGAAAGAATATATTTGTTGAATTAGTTATAAAATAGTTATAGATATGTTTTAAAATATATGAACAAAATTCATTCATCAAATGGATGAATGAAATAATATATTTGTTGAATTAGTTGTAAAATAGTTGTAGATAAGTTATAAAATATAATAATAAAATTCATTCATCAAATGGATGAATGAAATAATTAAAGATTATATTTGTCAAACTAATTGTAAAATAATTATAAATAAGTTACAAAAGGTATTAACATACGTCATCCGTTAACAAAAGATGAAAAACCACATTGGCATTTTGTTCGCCATGTTGGAATGTGCATGAAAATCTAATGTGGAGATTAATTAGTCTGTCAATGTATTAATGTGATAATGTATTAGTGCATAAGTGTAGTAATTATGTGTTTGTTTATCATTATATTAATGTATGAATGTATCATTGTACTAGTGTGTCAATGTCTATGTTTATGTACAAATGTATTAATGTATCATTGTGTTAATGTGTCAATGCAATGTTTGTTTATCACTATGTTTATGTATGACTACATTATTGTCTCAATGTATTGGTGTGTTAATGTATTAATCCATGTTTAGGTATGAATGTATTAGTGTATATGCATTATCCTAATGTTTCACTACATTAATTAGTCAATGTAATAACATGTTTATCTTTCATTAAATTAATGTATGAATGTGTCATTGTATTAGTGTGTCAATGTGCCAATGTGTCTATATTTTAATGTGTCAATCTTCTAGTGTTTCAATGTATCATTGTAATAATGTATCTATGTGTTATTATATTGTATTAATGAATTAATTGCTTAACTAAACAATGGATGTGAATTTATGACAATGTATCAAATAGTATTTATTTAAATAATTATATCATTGTATCAAGCATCATATGACAACCAATTAAATCATTGTTAAGGATGTTAAAATTTGAAGCAAGATTCAACATTTAAAACTTTGTTGTATGGAAACAATTTTGCTCAAAAGGATTCAAGCCTTAAAAAAGATATTGTTAGCTTGAATTTATTTGATAATATCCAAGTCTATCACCTTTAGAATAAAATTCATTTAAACAAAAGTTGTGATAAGGTTATAAAAATTGATAAATATGATTAGTTTTAGACATTGTAAAATCAAGGAGGTTCTTTTAAGGAATGTTTTGATAAAATAATATATCGCTCAATCATTGAACATAAAATTAGTAAATATAAACTACACATTGTTTTAATATTACATGAATATTTCAAAACTTGATACATTGAGCTACATATTTGAAACATCGATCCATACCATGTCATTGGAAATTAGTATATTAATGTACCAATGTACTAATGTTTTAGTGTTTTGCCTATTGAAATGGTGCTAATGATAATCATTTTTTTGCAATTGGCTTATACCCATGAGCCAAAAGTTCAAATGTCATTTGAGGTTGAACCCTTGTCCATCTTTAATTGGTAAAACCATAAGGTTTGTGCCTATGGGGTTATGTAACCCATTATGTAACTTTGCCACAACCTTTGTTTGATTGCCCTATGGACGACAAACATTTGCCATCAAATGTACAAGGAAAATTCAATTCCCACTAATTGCATCCACCATATCCAATGTCATGCTTCAAAGTTGTTCCTTTAAAATGACATGTATTGGCATGGTCAACTTGCGAATTGATGTAGATGGAATTGTCATTATGTGGCCCCACATAATGACTACTCCATGGGGGGGTGTACCCACCTATGGACTAAGTAGGTTTTTTAGCCCACCTTGAGTAGTCCCTTTCAATGATCCACAAAAACAAACAATTGTGCCCTCTACAAGGTCAAGGTGAAAAAACATTAAAACCTTGAGTTGATGCTTGCAAATGTTTCCACGTTGTGCATTGATGCAATTACAACATGCCCACTCTATTGTTGGATTATGGATGGTGTATGGCAGATGGGTTTTTTAATAAGATGACATCACTAATGTTGGACCACCATCATAAGAAGGTAATGTCACATTTGTGTTAAGAATCAACCATGCCCCCATGAACAAGGCCCCAACCACAAACAATTGTTAATATTTGTTGTTCACGAACCCAAACTTCTTGTGTAAACTTTGATACTAATGTTGAATGAAGACATTTCCAATTAACTCATGGATGCACTGATCCACACAACGACCAACCAATCTACTTTTCCCTTACTTTAATCGGACCTTCAATGTCCCATGGTAACTTTCAATTGCAACAGTAGTGTATTAGCCCAACATATGGTAGATTTCAAAATCCAACCACCCACATGTGAGTTTTATGTCGCCAATTTTCTTCCATGTATTTTCAAAAAACATTAACTACAAGGTATTTACTAGTGATATATTGTAGCCTATTCATTGCCCACATTTCAGCACTTGTTCCAAATGGACCAAACCTATCATACATCATGTTCCCTAGTTTTTACAATACATTATTGCGTAGTGTTAGGTTCTTCATCTTGATACATGTTTGTTTTTGCCATGTTTTTCACATGTGGCACAAACATATGAAAATGGCAATGTTTGGCCATATAGTCATACAAGAAATAAAATGCATTATACTTGATACTTGGTGGATTTAAATATAATCAATGTTGATGCATGTTACATGTGCATTTGGGCAAGTGACATGAATAATACATAGTTGGCAATTTGTTGAATAGAAAGGGGGAAAGGGTAGGGATTTAACTTGATGCAATTGATTTTCCCTTGGGCACAATCAATAACGAAAGAGTTTGGATGCCATGATGGGTGAATATTATGAATGCTTTCATTGAAAGTGTGCATCCATGGTGTCAAGTCCTTTTGTCAACATTGTGATGTGATGCAATATGCTACAAGAATGCAATTGAACTTGGGTCAAACACCATCATGGTTTAAATGGGGAACTACCACAATTCACAATAGATCAATGTAATATCGTATGTTAGTTGAACATTGACAAGAGATATAATGAATGATCTATTAACATTTACAAATTTTTACATGTATTTATTTGTTCATTGATTTGTCCTGTTAATGTTTCAATGGCATTAGACTATGTATATACTAGTGTATTAAATCACATGTGCATATATTATGTATCAAACATAATGTATTTTTTTCTTCATTTGTCCCAAAGGTTACATCAACTGCAACACCTCCTTGGTGCCCATGTTCAATCATCATCTCCTCTTGCCGTGGTGTTTGGATACCCATTAAAAAGGCATGTTTTGCCTAGTGAAACCACCATCCACTTCTACCCTAATTTTTGATAGTAGAACATTGAATTAGTGTTTTGTTGAACCCACGTACACACACTTTTCGCATCATTCTTATGTAGCTAGTATGTTTCTTGAGCCAATTTCCTAAACAACACCTTAACATTTCGCTCAATGAAAAACATGTTTTTATTTCATTCACAGGTCCCTAACATGATGTTCTTCACATGTTGCCTATGTTTTTTCATGATTTGAAACACACTGAGTCTAAGCCTTAATTGTTCCATCACAAAATCCTCGATCTCTTATGATAAATGGGCAACAAATGCAAATGTATCATCCATCTTTAAATCCTCATGGACATGTAAACCATTTTTTATTAACATGATTTCATTGAATGAAAAATAATTTTGATACATGCTTGAGCAAGTACAATGTTTTAATGGTGAATTTAGCTCTACATCCTTTCTTTATAGAACCACCCCAGTTCTTCCTAGAATCTTGTGTACCCTTGAGGCCAATCCTTGATGGGATTACTTTCCCATTTCAATGTTCTATATTTTTGGAGATGCATTATGGTTTTGTGTAATATCCTCGACAACATTTGTGAAATCATTGGGACCATATTGACATTGGTACCTACAAACAACCATGTCAACCAATTTAGTGTTATGTACGAACATAAATTACATTACAAAACATATAATTAGTCACATATTTTATGTTTATAATATAAAATATTAAAATTAATTCATCAAATGGTGAACATCACATTTATACATGTGTAATACATATGCAAGTTTTGGGGTAGGAATGTAATAAAAGTTAAAATTTGAACCTTGAAAACCCATAAGCAATATTTATTCATGGTTGTTGCAAATCATTGTGAAGGTGGATGATGCACTTTTTGCAAATAAATAAACATGGTCCACTATCTTGACCTTATTCACCAACTATGAAATCAAACACCTGAGTTGTGCGGATGAATGCAACTTCAACAAAACGAAGGTTTTGTTGCATCCCAATGTGTCAAATGATAACTTGGACCCACATCATATTTTCATGATCAAAAGGCCCATTTGGCGATGTTTGAATTACATTTTTTAATGTTTGTAGTTCAACTTGATGGCCATTTTCATACAAGTGTAACAACTTCCCTTCAATGCTTGCAAAAACCATTGTAAAAGATATTAATTTTTATGCACCTTACATTCAAATTTGTGATAATCAACATACATGCTAGAAACATTGTAAATATTTCACTTACATAAAGTTAGGTCACAATGACATGTGAAAATATCATAAAAATGTTAAAAGTGTGCTCCAAAACACCTTTAGATTAACACAAGAAGGTCTTGTAGACGAAATTCATGTCACTTGATATGCAAAAATGAAAAATGTGAAAAATGTGACCCTAGACCCTAATCTATAAAATAATCCTCATTAAAAGTTCAATAGATATTTATAATAGATTGAAAAATGCAAATATCAACTATTTAAAGTTGAAAAATGGCAAAAAAATATAACATGTGTCAATTTTTAATATGTAACCATTCATTTTTCAAGTGTGGATTACTTGTAATACATTCAATGTATTGTTCACACCATGTGTTAATATCATATTGGTGTTTATAAATAAATTAAATTTATTCTTATTTTACCCAAAAAATTGGACATGTGGCAACTTCTTATAACCACATTTTGAAAAATTTCCCACTTTTTCTATGTGTAAGCATGTTGAAAATTTCCTTAATGTATACCATTTTGATTTGTTATGATTTGTTACGCATTACATAAAAATCCAATTTTGTTTTATTAATATCACTATTTGGTAATTGGTATTGGCAAAACTTGCTTAGCTCAGAGGTCAGAGCACCGCACTTGTAATGCGATGGTCATCGGTTCAACTCCGATAACATGCCAAATAATAATTAGTTATAGTTTTTAAATGGTAGGAAATGTATACCCTGTCTCATTTTTCCCCATATGTAGATATTTCTTTCTCCAGTGTCAAATACTAAAAAATGTATATATGATTCACACCATGTGTTACTAACATAGTGGTGCATTTCAATTAAATTTATTTATTTTTTACTTTACCTATACACTTCAAAATGTGGCAACCTTTTCTCCATTTATTTTGAAAATTTTCCTACTCTTTCTATGTTTAGATGGGCTTAAAAAACCTTGGTGTATCAAAAGACTTTCAATGTATCAACAATTTTTTAGTGTATCAATAACATATGGTTAATAATAGTTAGTTATAATAAAAAAATGATGATAAACATATGTTAGGTTTATTTCTCAAGTGTGAAAATATTAATCAATGTATTGCTCACCTAAAATTTCATACAAAACTACAACATATAGGCTCACTTTTGAAGTACATATATATTTTTTCATACTATGTGATGGGTATTAATTAATACCAAATATACTCATCATGGATTTTTAAAAATATTTTTTTCAATATTTTCAGAGATTTGACTAGGTCAAGTATTAAACTTTTTATATCTACCTAAAGTTCACATTATTTCTATCACATTTGGTGTCCACATCTTCATATAATTTTGAAATGTCGAAAAATTGTACTTTGTGACTGTAATTTTGAGGGACTTTAATGTGCTTTCACCCACCCAAGCAAGCCCAAGTGGGACTTGTCATTAGAGGGGGAGGTGATGTCATGAATGCCAATGCCATGGGGTTCATTCATTTGAATGTTCATCCATGACTTGTAATGAACTTGTACTTAATTCTTAAGTTAATTTCAATTCACTTTTAGTTAGCTTATAGTTAAGTTTAGTTCACTTTCAATTAACTCCTAATTCATTTCTAGTTAATTTGTAATTCAATTTTAGTTCATTATTAATTAACCTTTAGTTCACTTTCAATTCACTTATAGTTAATTTTTACTTAATTTCTA
>Ga0116228_10005504_pt1 | contig 11295 bp, 12 predicted proteins | sample S1TSphfallax_2_FD_89694 | JGI IMG/M metagenome (GOLD analysis project Ga0116228, IMG submission 89694) | Host-associated microbial communities from peat moss isolated from Minnesota, USA - S1T2_Fc - Sphagnum fallax MG | ecosystem: Host-associated > Plants > Peat moss > Unclassified | place...
ACTATTCCAGCTCTGCCTCGGGATCACCGGCGGCACGCCGGCCACCACGGCGGCGATGGTGGCCCTGCGCGACGCGTTGCCGCCGGGCGCGCATTGGGGTGCATTCGGCATTTCGCGCTCGGAGTTTCCGATGGTCGCCCAGGCGGCGATTCTCGGCGGCAATGTGCGCGTGGGACTGGAGGACAACCTGTACCTCGCGGCCGGACGCCTCGCCACCAACGGTGAACTGGTCGAGAAGGCGATGAAGATCCTTGCGCTGCTCGACATCGCCGTCATGACGCCCGAGGAAACCCGCGGCGCTCTCGGCTTGAAGCGGCACCATTGACGGACGCATGGGGCATGTCCGCAGAACTCGGTGTTGCGACGGTGGACGGCGTCACGCGCCTGACGCTGACGCGGCCGGAGACGCACAATTCGCTGACCCGTTCGGCGTGCGCAGCGATCCGCGAGGCGTTGACCGCGGCTGCGGCGGACCCCGGGTGTCGTGCGGTGGTGATTCTGGGCAGCGGCGGCGCGTTCGCGAGCGGTGCCGATCTCGCCGAGTTCGCGCAGCTGCGCGAGCAGCGTGCGTCGTTGCTAGCCAGCTATCGGGAGCTGCGCGCCACCCAGGAACTCTTGTACGCGCTCGAACTGCCCACGGTGGCGGCCATCGACGGATTCTGTATCGGCGCCGGCTTGAGTCTCGCACTGGCCTGTGACTTGGCGATCGGCACTCCCCGCAGCGTGTTCGCCGCACCTCCCGCGCGACTCGGCATGGTGTACAGCGATCGGGAAGTGTGGCGGTTGGCGCTGCGGATCGGATTCGCGCGCAGCCGCGATCTGTTGTTCACCGGTCGACGAGTGAGCGCTCAAGAGGCATTCGAGTTGGGGTTGCTCCAACGTCTGAGCGGTGCCGACGGGCTCGACGCCGTGGTGGATGAAGTCCTCGGGCAATTCGCCGCGTGTTCACCGGGCGCGCTGCGCAAGACCAAACGACAGCTACTGCGCTTCGAGCGTTCAGGCGCAGCGGCCGTCGGCGACGATACGCTCGCGGAAGATTCCTTGTTCGATGCGGACGCCATCGAGGGAATCGCCGCGTTTCTCGAACGCCGCCCGCCACGGTTCTTGCCATGAGCCCGGGCTCCACCGCGGAGATTCGCGAGGCCGTGCGCGCACTGTGCACGCGGTTTACCGGACCCTATTGGCGCGACCTCGATCGTGCGCGTGCCTATCCCACCGAGTTCGTGGCGGCCTTGACCGAGGCCGGGTTTCTGGGCGCATTGATCCCCGAAGAATATGGGGGCAGCGGCCTCGGGCTCACCGCGGCCGCCGCGGTGCTCGAGGAGATCCATGCCAGCGGCGGCAACGGTGGAGCGTGCCATGCGCAGATGTACATGATGGGTACGCTGCTGCGCCATGGGTCGACCGAGCAGAAGCGACGCTGGCTGCCGCAGATCGCGTCGGGCCAGGTGCGGCTACAGGCCTTCGGCGTCACCGAGCCCACCAGCGGCAGCGATACGCTCGCGCTACGCACCACCGCGGTTCGTCACGGGGATCACTACCTCATCAATGGCCAGAAGATCTGGACCTCTCGGGCCGAGCACTCGGATCTCATGTTGCTGCTTGCACGCACCACGCCGCGAGCCGAAGTGAGCGGGCGCACCGAAGGGTTGTCGGTGTTCTTGATCGACATGCGCAAGGCCGTGGGGGCGGGCCTGACCATCCGGCCGATCCGCACGATGATGAACCACTCGACCACCGAGGTGTTCTTCGACAACCTCGAGGTTCCGGCAGACTCTCTGGTGGGCGAGAGCGGGCGCGGCTTTCGCTACATTCTCGATGGCATGAACGCGGAACGTACGCTGATCGCGGCCGAATGCGTCGGCGATGGACGCTGGTTCATCGACCAAGCCACCGCCTATGCCCGCGAGCGCCAGGTGTTCGGCCGGCCGATCGGCCAGAACCAGGGAATCCAATTTCCGCTCGCCCGCGCCTATGCCGCGATTCGTGCGGCGGATCTCGCCGTGCAGCATGCGGCTGCACGGTTCGAATCGGGCGCCCGCATCGGCGAGGAGGCGAACATCGCCAAACTACTCGCCTCCGAAGCCTCGTGGCAGGCGGCCGAAGCCTGCGTGCAGACCTTCGGTGGCTTCGCGTTCGCCGAGGAGTACGACGTCGAACGCAAATATCGCGAAGCGCGACTTTATCAGGTGGCGCCGGTATCGACGAACTTGATCCTCGCGTATCTCGCCGAGCACGTGCTCGACTTGCCGCGGGCCTATTGACTGCAACGACCGACCAAAGGAATACGCATGGACCTGGAACTCAAAGATCGGGTGATACTCGTGACGGGCGCAAGCCGCGGCATCGGCGCCGCCGCCGCACGGCTGCTGTCCGCGGAAGGGGCCCGGCTGGCACTGGTGTCGCGCAATGCCGAAGCGCTCGAGACGCTGCAGGCAACCCTGCCGGGAGAGGCGCTCATCATCGCCTGTGACATGACTCTCGAGGATGCCGCAGCACGTATCGTGGAAGCGTGCCGTAGTCATTTCGGCCGCATCGACGGCTTGGTCAATTGCGCCGGTGCCACCGCCGGGGGCGATCCTCTCAAGCTGGCGGAGTCCGTCTGGCGCTCGAGCTTCGAACTGAAGTTCTTCTCGACGCTGCGTCTCATCACCGCGGTGTTGCCGCTGATGCGCGAGCAACGACGCGGCGTGGTCGTGACGGTGGGCGGCAACATCGGCCGCCAACCGAACCCTTACATGCTGCCGGGCTCGGCGGTCGGTGCCGCGCTGCACGTCATCAACAAGGGTCTCGCCGATGCCACCGCCGCCGATGGCATTCGCTTTCATATCCTGAATCCCGGACCGACGCGCACCGAGCGTTTGGTCGGCTATGCGGCGATGCTGGCCACCCAGTCGGCCATCACGGTCGAGCAGGCGGAGCAGCAGCTGGTGAAGGATGCCCCGCAGCGACGGATCGCCGACCCTGCGGAAATGGCTGGACTGATTGCCTGGATGTTGTCGGATCGTTTCGCCGCCGCCACCGGCAACAGCGTCACCGCGGACGGTGGCTGGGTCAAGGCGGCGTCCTGAGCGCGCGCGGCGGGAGACCCAGATGCAAGTTCGCGCGGCGCTACTCGGCAGCAGCGGTCAACCACGACCCTACGCGGTGAGCCGACCGCTCGTCCTCACGGACGTCACGCTGGATCCGCCGGGTCCGGGCGAAGTGCTGATTGCGGTACGCGCCGCGGGTCTGTGTCATTCGGATCTCTCGGTCATCGAAGGGGTCCGCCCGAGGCCGCTGCCGATGGTGCTGGGCCATGAGGCGGCCGGCGTGGTGGAGGCGCTGGGCTCGGGTGTGGCGGACTTCGCGGTGGGAGACCACGTGGTCACGGCGTTCGTCCCGAGTTGCGGGGTCTGTGAGCCCTGCTCGAAGTCGCGGCCGGCGCTGTGCGAGCCGGGAGCGGCGAGCAACACGCAAGGATCGCTGCTCGGCGGCGCGCGACGCTTGACCTGGTCGGGGGCCCCCGTGCATCACCATCTCGGGGTGTCGGCGTTTGCGACGCATGCCGTGGTCTCGCGCCATTCGCTGGTCAAGGTCGATCGCGCGTTGCCCTTCGATCAGGCGGCGCTGTTCGGTTGTGCGGTCATGACCGGCGTGGGTGCGGTGGTCAATACCGCGGACGTGTTTCCCGGGGCCCGGGTTGCGGTCATCGGTCTCGGTGGCGTCGGTCTCGCGGCACTGCTCGGCGCCAGGGCGTGCGGTGCCGAAGTCCTGGTCGCCGTCGATCTGGCCGAGCCCAAATTGGCGCTTGCGAAGCAACTCGGGGCCACGCTGTGTGTGAATGCGGCCGGTGCCGATAGTGTGGAGTCGATCCGTGATACGACGCGCGGCGGCGTCGATTTTGCGTTCGAAATGGCGGGCTCCGCGAAAGCCATGGACCTCGCCTATCGCATCACGCGGCGCGGTGGCATGACCGTGAGCGCCGGCTTGCCGCCGCCGCAGGCCCAGTTCGCCGTGCCGCACGTCGGTCTGGTGGCGGAGGAGCGCACCGTGAAGGGCAGTTATCTCGGCAGCTGCGTCCCGCAACGGGATATTCCGCGATACATCGAGTGGTTCCAACAGGGCCGATTACCGGTCGACCGGCTGGTATCCTCGCACGTCGCGTTCGAGCGGATCAACGAGGCCTTCGATGCGCTCGCGGATGCCAAAACAGTGCGTCAAGTCATCCTGATGTAGGTAAGCCATGAACGAAAGCCTGCAAGAGAATTATGCGCGCGGCGGCTTTGGATCGCGTCTCGCCGCGGGACGCAAGCCGGCGCTGTTGATAGTCGATTTCGTCGAGGCCTATCTCGCCCGGGAATCGCCGTTGTATGCCGGGGTCGAAGCGGTACGCGACGCCGCGGTGCAATTGCTCGGTGTGGCCCGTCGCGCGGGGTTGCCGGTGGTGCACACCTTCGTCGAATACGAACCGGGCGGCCGCAATGGCGGTATCTTTTTCCGCAAGGTGCCGGCGCTGCGCTGTTTCGAACGCGGCGCGCATCCGGAGTGGTGCGCATTCGGGCGCGGTCTCACACCGATCGCGGGGGAGACGGTGATCGGCAAGCAATATGCGAGCGCTTTTTTTGCGACTCCCCTGGCTTCGCTGCTGACCTCGCTCGGTGTCGACACCGTGCTGATTGCGGGAGTCTCCACGAGCGGGTGCATCCGGGCGAGCGCGGTGGATTGCTGTCAACACGGATTCATTCCCCTCGTGGTGCGCGAGGCGGTGGGCGATCGGGCTGCCGAGCCGCACGAGGCGAATCTGTTTGATCTGCAAGCCAAGTATGCCGAGGTGGTGAGCCTGGCCGAAGCTTCAGCCTATGTGGCCGCGCTTTAGTCGAGCGTAAGCTTGCGTCCGAAGGGTTGCACCGCCGCTGCATGGGCTTCCGGGACCGCCCATAGCACCGGCCATTTCGGGCGCCAATGCGCGGGCCCGTCGAGATCGGTAAGCACCACGGCGATGTCGGGATGGTGCTTGTCGGCTTCTTTCAGGAGCGGCGTGAAATCGGTGCCGCCACCGCCGTTGAACTCGATGTCGCGCAGCTCCGAGCGGCCTGGCGCAAAATGCACCACCTTGCGCACCGCGTCGTCGCCGATGATGAGCACGACGGCCGCCTCGAGTCGCCGCGTGATCGCGGCAATCTCACGGGCGAATTTTTCCATCAAGGCCCGCTCGATCGAGCCCGACACATCGACGATCACCACCAGATGAGGAACCGGCCGGACACCACCGAACCCGGGCGTCCATGGCAGTCGCCGGTGCGGCCCCGCCCGCCCTTGGTTCGCGATGTAGGAGCGTGCGGGCCGCGACCAGGAAAGCCCCGGTTTGGCCGCGAGACTGCGTGCCAGTTGCACACGCAGCACGTGTTCCCACGGCGTGCGCGTTCGCGGCACGTCCGCAATCAGCGTGCGCAGCATCGAATGCGCACCGTCGCCGGCGTGCGCGCGAATCAGCCGCTCACTCCACGTGCGCGTAATCTCCGCCTCGTCCTCGGGAGCCCTGGCCTCGCCGACTGACGGGAGCAGATCGCTCAGACCGTCGCGGCCCAGGGCTCGCACCAGGGCTGATCGCGGACCGTCTTCGCGATCGTCGCTACGCCCAGTGTCTTTGGACCCCGCACCGGCGGCGCCCGCACCGCCGCCCGATTGGTGCCGGTTCTGGGTACGACCGAAGCGCGCGCCCAGCCGCCGATCGTCGATGGCGCGATAGAGCTTTTCAACGTCCCACTCCAGCAGCGATTTTTCGACCGGCTGTTGCACGCTCAGGGCGACGGCGAGCAACCTGTCCAAGCACACCGAGGAGGACGGCAGTCGCATCCAGGTCAGATGAGAGAGCGCCGAATTGACCACGGCATCCGCACAGATGTTGAACAGTTCGAGATCCACATCACCGATCAGCTGACTTAAGTCGTGCAACCGCTGCGGGTGGCGCAACGCAATGTGCAGCACCTCGTGCGCCACCACCGCGGTCTGCTCGGCAAGCGCGAGCGCCTCGAACGCCGGCCCGTAGAAGATGCAGTTGCCGTCCGTGGCCACCGTAACGAGGGTGTCCGGCGGCAGATCCTCGTGCCGCACCCAAAGCGCCAAGCCCCCGGTGGACGGAGCGAACTCCACCATGCGTTGAATCGCGCGCGTGCCGCGGTGGACGAACAAGCCGCCGCTGTCAGGCATCCGCGGCGTCCCGGCGATGCTCCGCGGCGTAGCGTCGGTAGGCGTCGCTGTCCAAGATCGCTGCCTCGAGGCCGGCGTCCAAAGCCTTTTGCATGATCAATTCCATGGCGAGCGTCTGCGCCTCACGCAGCGGCAGCTTGGCGCCCGCGCGGATGTCCGGCAGTTGTTCGATGATCTCGAGCGTGCGGCCGACCCGCTGCTCGTCGGTGCAGGCGGCAAGCAGCCCGTAAATCATGCCGTACAGGCCGTCGAGAGTGCCCGGCAGCAACGCCGCCGTCTCCTTGCCGCGGGCGGCCGCGAGCAGGCGCACGACGTCGGCACCTGCCTGGATTTCCTTGAGCACGCCGAAGAACTCCGCCGCGTTGGCCGCCCCGATACGTCCCTGCACGAACACGCGCTTGGCCGCATCCGACAGAGCGGATTTCAGCACGTTGGAGATGTCCTCCCAGCCGCGCGGGCTCGCGCCGATCAGATAGTCGTTGGCCAGCTGCGACTGGGTGTCGTCGAGTTTGTCCGGCCGCACCTTGAGATAGGCCATGACCTCGGGCGCGAAGCCGGATTCCGCCGCATGGGCGAGGAACGCCTCGATCACCGTCTGCACGTTGAAGTGAAACATCCGGTCGGCGAGCGCCGTGCCCATGTCGTGGCTCACCGCGCCATGAAAACTCGCATTGCCCGCGGCGATGATCTGCCAGCCGTCGGGCAGCCGGTAATTGCCGACGCGCCGGTCGAGGATCAAGGAGTAGGCCGAGATTTGCAGCCGCTGATCGGCCGCGGTGAGCTCGTCGAGGAAGAGTATGCCCTCGGCATCGTCCGGCGCCGGCAGGAACTCGGGCGGGAACCACACCGTCTTCGCGAGTACGTCGTCGGCATAGATCGCGCCGCGGATGTCGACGGGTTCGATGGTGGTGAGACGCAGATCGACCAGCGGCACCGCGAAATGCGCCGCCACCTGGCGCACGATCGAGGACTTGCCGACGCCGCGCGTGCCCCAGAGCATGGTAGCGCGTCGGCGTAGCGTCGCATCAGCAAACTGTTCGATGAGCGCCGCCTTCGCCGCATCGATCGAGAGCGGTGGAATGTTCATGGGATTGCCGATCAAGGCAGCGCCGCCTCGCCGCTGCGCCACGCTGCCGCGGCGGGACGGCGGGGCGGCGGCGGAATTTCGATGATCGGCACTTCGCGCAGGCAGAAGAAGAGGATGAGCAGCAGAGGAGGGGAATTGACGATCAGCATGCGCAGCCCCGAGGTTTCGGCGAGATGCAGCTTGGGCACGGCAGCCGCACACAGAATCAATGCCGCGAGCATGCCCACCGGGATCAGCCGGCGGAAGAACACCCGCCAGCGCGCGAGCCACCAGCGCTCGTGGAAACGCGCGGGCGACTCGGTGAGCATGCGTGCCAGGTGGGCGGCGGCCGCTTCGAATGCGGCCTCCGCATCGTAGGTGCGCCGCGGCTCGCCGCCGCGCACGTCGAAATAGCCCGCCCAGCCCTCCGCGGTGGGCTTGATCCGGGTCCACTGGCGTCCGAGTACCGCGAGCGCGTCTTCCGGCAGCGGGATGGTTTCGCCGGGAGAGGGGATCAGCGTCACGGAGGCCCGCCCGCGCGTCACCGTGGCCGCCTCCAACGTCAGGGTCAGTCCCGCGACCTGGGCATCGGCACGTTGAAACACCAACTGGGTGGGGGGGTCATCGCCTCGCAGCAGATGGCTCGTGGCGAGCGTGAATCCCGTTCCGGCATGTATCTGCCGCTGCGGCGGGATGGATTCGATGCGGGCCAGCAACTCGCCGGCCTCTTTGCCAAGCGCCACGAGGCGCGCCGTGGGTCCGCCAGGTAAGGTCAGCTCGCGGGTTAGACGAAGGACTCCGGCACCGACATCCTCGAGCACCAGAGTTTCGCGGAGGCCCGCAAGCTCGACCGGTTTGAACTCGAGGCGCCGCTCCAGCCGGCTGCTCGCCGCCAAATCGACATGTCGGCCACGCCGCGTGAAAGGCTCGATCAGCGCCAAGATCTCGTGATGCGTCAGCGGTTTCACGACCCAACGATAGGGCAGCGCATGGTAAATGCCAAATTTACGATGCTCGGACGCGCGCTCCGTGGGCGCGCAGCGCGCCTGGCGCGGCCTGCGTATCGGCAGCGGCGTCGCCGTCTTGAGACTCTATTCCCACAAATTGTGACTTAGCTTCAGGGCGTCGCTAGGCAATTACCTTAATCTCGAATCCGCGCACTGGGCGACGCGAACGCCCGAGCGCGGAGGGGCGGCCGTCCGTCCCTTTCTTCAATTGCTCACCTGTGCAGGATCTATGACATCACGCGCGGCCTTGATCGTCTGGGCGCTTCTGCACGGGATGGCCGTCATGGCCGGCACTGCCTCTACCCAGATGACGGTGCGGACCACGGTGGTGACCGGTTGCACGGTGAGTGCCGCGCCCGTTGCCTTCGGCAACTATACGCCCGGTGCCGGAGCGAGCGCGTCGAGCGCCGCGATCAAGGTGTCGTGCACCAACGGCACGCCGTTCGGCGTGGGCTTGAGTGCTGGGACGACCAGCGGCGCAACGTACGCGCAACGCCTGCTCAGCGACGGTACTTCTAACTTGCAATACAACCTCTACACGTCGAGTGCCTACGCGTCGGTCTGGGGCGATGGCACAGGCGGCACGCAGATCCGCACTGGCAGTGGCGCCGGTATCGGAACGGCAGTGACCTTGACCGTCTATGGACTCTTGCCGGATAGCGCGGTCAATCAGGCCGTGGTCGCGGGCAGTTACGTGGACACGATTGTCGTGGTGTTGACCTACTGATTGTCGTTGCCGCGTTGCTGCGCGGCCGCCGCACGCTGCTCTTAGTGAGAAGGGCCCGGCAGATCCACGCAAAACTTGAGTCCGATCGCCGCGTTCTGCGAACGCGGTCACGACGGCCGCATGATATGTCGCAACAATGGCGTCGGTCTTGAGGGATTCCCTTAAGTCCCGTCAAGCAAAACCACTTCTCCAGGAGCTTTCATGCGCAAGTTTTTATCGGCGACTTTGGCGGTTGGCATCATGACTGCCGGCGTTGCGAATGCCGGCACCGCCACCAGCAGCTTCCAAGTCACCGCGACCGTGCTGTCGACCTGTTCGGCGACGGCGACGGCGGTGGCGTTTCCCAATTACACGCCGGGCGGCGGCGCGGTGACCGCGAACGGCACCATCAGCGTGAAGTGCACCAACACTTCGCCCTATCACGTCGCGCTGAATGCCGGTTCGAGCACGAACGATGCCTTCACCCAGCGCTTGATGACGTTGGCTGCGGGTACTGCGACGCTGCAATACAACCTGTATACCACGGCGGGCTTTGCCACCGTGTTCGGCGACGGCACCGGTACCACGGCGACGATTGCCGGAACGGGGGCGGGTCTCGCCACTCCGGTGACCACGACCGTCTATGGTCAGTTGCTGGACAGTACGGCCAATCAGGCGGTCGCGCCCGGGAACTACAGCGACACGATCACGGTGACGATCTCGTATTGAGACGTTGGGTACGTTGGGGCGCACCCTGCCGGCGTGGCGGGTGCGCCATCGATTTCGCATTGGTGACAACATGACAATGAAAAACAGGATGGCGGCCACGCTGGCCGCAGCGTCTCTTGCCGGCGCCGGGGCGAATGCCGGCACCGCGACGACGACTTTCGCCGTCACCACGACCGTGCTGTCGACGTGCTCCGCGTCCGCGACGGCGGTGGCTTTTCCCAACTACACGCCGGGTGGCGGCGCAGTGACCGCGAACGGCACCATCAGCGTGAAGTGCACCAACACCTCACCCTATCACGTGGCGTTGAATGCCGGTTCGAGCACGGGCGACGCCTTCACGCAGCGCTTGATGACGTTGGCTGCGGGTACGGCGACGCTGCAATACAACTTGTACACCACGGCGGGCTTTGCCACGGTGTTCGGTGATGGCACCGGCACCACGGCGACCATGCCCGGAACGGGTGCCGGTCTTGCCACGCCCACGACCGTGACCGTGTACGGCCGTGTGTTGGATAGCGCCGCCAACCAGGCGATCGCGCCCGGAAGCTACAGCGACACCATCACCGTCACGGTGAGTTACTGACTCATGCGCAGCCGAAGATTGTTGACTCTTTGCCGCCGCTACGGTGCGCTCGGGCTGTTGTCGGCGATGATCGGTAATGCCGCTGCCAGTACCTTCAACATCTCGCCCATCCGCGCCGATTTGAGTGCCGGCCGGCACACCGCCGTACTCCGTATCACCAATGCCGAGGATGATCCCGTGGTGGTTGAAGTGCGGGTGGTCGCCTGGTCGCAGCAAAGCGGTGAGGAGCATCTCGTCGACACCCGGGAGTTGCTGGCGACGCCGCCGGTGATGCAGATACCGGCGAATACCGAGCAGGTGGTGCGCATCGCGTTGCGGCGCGAGCCGGATCCCACGCAAGAGCTCACCTATCGGGTGATCTTCGAGGAAGTGCCGCAGGCGGCGCCGAAGAACTTCACCGGCCTGCGCATGGCACTGCGCCTCAGCATTCCGGTATTCGTGGCGCCGGCGCACGGCCGCTCGAGTGCGGACATGAGCTGGGACGCTCACTGGCTTCCCGGTGGCGATCTCGAGGTCGTGGCCGAAAATCATGGCAACGGCCACTATCAAGTGATCGATTTCGATGCGCAAATTGCCGGTAGCGACAGCACTCTGCGCGGCCTGACCTCGAAGTATGTATTGCCGGGCAGCCGCGTGAACTGGCGACTGAAACCGGACGCCGTCCCAGAGCACCCGGGCCTCATCGTCATTCATGGCCACAGCGACCAGGGCGAATTTTCCGCTGATGTCGCGAACAACGTTCGTTAACGGATTTGGTTGGTGTTTGACACTGTTCCTGATCGCCTGCGCCGCGCGTCCGGCTGCCGCGGTGGCCACGCCGGGCGCATGGATGGAATCCGTGCTCGAGGTGTCCTTGAGTTCGGATGCGCGCGGCGAGACCATCGTGGTATTGCGTGATCCGCACGGCGTGCTCTACCTGGAGGAGGAGGACTTCCGCCGGCTGCGGTTACGCCTGCCGCCGCAGGCTGCGCACGAACAGGATGGCCGGCGCTACTACGCGCCTACCGCCATC
>Ga0116228_10005505_pt1 | contig 11292 bp, 4 predicted proteins | sample S1TSphfallax_2_FD_89694 | JGI IMG/M metagenome (GOLD analysis project Ga0116228, IMG submission 89694) | Host-associated microbial communities from peat moss isolated from Minnesota, USA - S1T2_Fc - Sphagnum fallax MG | ecosystem: Host-associated > Plants > Peat moss > Unclassified | place: USA...
CATCGCAGGGAACGTGGTGACGGGTGGCCCGGGTGCCGACCGGATCGGCGCAGATACCAACCCGTTGCCGGTCACCGGTGTGGTGTACGGAAACACGGGCGGCCCGGTCAGCGGCCATGTCGGCACGGGTGTCACGGGCACCTACGGCACGCTTACGCTGAATGCCGATGGCAGCTACAGCTACGTGCTGGACAACGCCAATCCCACGGTCAACGCGCTCAAGGATGGCGACACGCTGACCGAGGTCTACACGTACACCATCGTCGATGGCGATGGCGACACCAGTACCACGACGCTGACCATTACCATCCACGGCCACACGGACGGTGGTCCGTCGATGAAGCCGCACGAAGGCAATGGCACCAACGCGGCCGGCGAAAACACGGTATGGGAGTCGGGCCTGACCAGCGATGGTCCGGATCACCAGGGTCGCACCACGACCGGATCGATCGACATCACCGCGCCCGATGGCCTGGCCTCGATCAGCGTGGGCGGCATGGTGCTGAACACGGCGCAACTCGCGGCGCTGGGCGATGGCAGCCCGGTCACGGTCATGACGCCCTATGGCACGCTCACGCTCGCCGGCTTCCAGCCGACGCGGACCGTGGGTGGCATCACGGTCGAAGGCTCGCTGAACTACACCTACGAGTTGAACGGTGCCGTGACCCAGCCGGGCATCGATCGCACCGCCGATGCCATCGCACTCACGGTGACGGATGCGGGTGGCGGTTCGTCCACGGGACAGCTCACGATCAACATCGTCAACGATGCACCCACGGCCCGTCCGGACACGGCGGACGTGAATGAAGACGGCGCACCCGTGAGCGGCAACGTCGTCACGGGCGGTGCCGGTGCGGACCGTATCGGTGCCGATGTCAACGCGCTGCCGGTGGCCGGTGTGGTGCATGGCACCGCGAGCGGTCCGGTGAGCGGCAATGTCGGCAGTGGTGTGGCCGGCACGTACGGCACGCTCACGTTGAATGCCGATGGCAGCTATACCTATGCCGTCGACAACGCCAATCCGACGGTCAATGCGCTGAAGGATGGCCAGACACTTACGGAAACCTATAGCTACACCATCGTCGATGCCGACGGCGACAGCAGCACCACGACGCTGACCATCACCATCCATGGCCATACCGATGGCACGCCGTCCATCGTGCCGGTGGATGGCAACGGTGCGGCGACGGGGCATGCAACGGTTATCGAAGCTGGCCTGGCAAACCACGACGGCACGCAGACGACCGGTGGCAGCATCGACCTGACGGCGGCCGATGGCCTTGCCGGGGTGACGATCGGCGGCACCTCGCTGACGCTCGCGCAGCTGGACGCACTGAACAACGGCCAGCCGGTCACGATCCACGCGCCGGATGGCACGCTGGTGCTCACGGGTTTCAACCCGACGACATCGGTGGGTGGCGTACCCACGGCAGGCACGCTGACCTACACGTACACGCTCGATCATTCCGTGCCGCGCCAGGGTGGCGGCACGGACACCATCGCACTGCAGGTCATCGATGCCGGCGGTGGCACGGCGAGCGGCGCGCTCGTGGTGAACATCGTGGACGACGTGCCCACGGCACGCCCGGATACGGCGACGGTGCATGAGGACGGTGCGCCGGTCACGGGTAACGTGATCACGGGCGGTGCCGGTGCGGATCGTATCGGCGCCGACGCTAATCCATTGCCTGTGGCCGGGGTGGTCCATGGTGCGTCGAATGGTCCGGTCAGCGGCAACGTCGGCAGTGGCGTGGCCGGTACCTATGGCACGCTCACGCTGAATGCCGACGGCAGCTACACCTATGCATTGGACAACGCCAACCCCACGGTCAATGCGCTCAAGGACGGCGACACGCTGACCGAGACCTATACCTACACCATCGTCGATGGCGACGGGGACAGCAGCACCACCACGCTGACCATCACCATCGCCGGTCATACCGACGGTACGCCTGCCATCGTCCCTCGCGACGGCAACGGCGAAGGCAACGGACCGCTCACCACCGGCCACACCACCGTATGGGAATCGGGCCTGACCAGCGATGGTCCGGCCGGGCAGGGTAAGAGCGCCTCCGACACCATCGTCGTCTCCGCGCCGGATGGCCTGACGTCGATCACGGTCGGTGGCGTCACGCTCACGGCGGATCAGCTGACGACGCTGGGCAACGGAAAGCCGGTGACGGTCGTGACCGGCAACGGCACGCTGGTGCTCACCGGCTTCGAGCCGACGGCCACCGTGGGTGGTGTCGTGACGCAGGGCACGCTGTCGTACACCTATACGCTGGGTGGCGCGGTGGGCCAGCCCGGTACCGATCGCAGCACCGACATCATCGCGTTGTCCGTGAACGACGCCGGTGGCGGCAAGGCCACGGGTAGCCTGGTCATCGATATCGTCAACGACGTGCCGACGGCACACGACGATGCGGCATCGATCGATCGCGATGCCGCGCAGGGTAGTGCCTCGGACAATGTGTTCACCGGGGGCCCATCGCATACGGGAGCTGACCGCATCGGTGCGGATGGTCCTGCAAAGGGCGGCCCGGTGACGGGCGTCACCTCCGATAATCTCGGCCAGCGTGGCAGCATCGGCAATGCAAGCCCGGGGCAGTACGGCACGCTCGTGCTCAACGCCGATGGCAGCTACACATATGTGGTGGACCCGCGCAATCCGAAGGTCAGCGCCCTGGATGCCAGCCGGACGCTGAGCGAAGTGTTCGTCTACACGATTACCGATGCGGACGGCGATACCAGCGAGGCACGCCTGGTCATCACCATCCGTGGTGCCACGCCGCCGATCCAGGCGCGTTGGGGCGACCAGATCTTCCCGCTGTCCCGCGAGTGGCCCGGCCGCGATATCCGCCAGGGCTACGAGCCCGGCCTGTTCATCCTGCCCACCGTCGATGGCGTGCAGCGGGATACCCAGGCCTGGCAGCTCGGCAGGATGACCGGTGCCATTCATGGACTGGAAGCGGGCACGACGGATCTCGATCCGGACAACGTGCAGTACGTGCTGCGTGACGGCGTGGCCTTCTCGCGGCAGCTGCTCGTGGAAGTGCGCAGCCAGTCGCGTGTGGCCAGCCGCGACGCGGGCCTGGGCTCGCGCGTGCTGTGGGACGACTTCTCGCCCTTTGCCCCGCAACGCATCGAGCAGACCCTCCGCCACGATCAGGACGAACGCGGCAAGGCAGACAAGGCTCAGCCTTCGCACACCGTCAGGCTGCCGCGCGCGGACGCGCCTCCGGCCGGCGCGCCGTCCCTGTCCACCCGTCTCGCCCGGCTGGCCCACGGCGCTCCCGCGCCGGTCGCCGCTCCGAAGCTGCCCCATCACTAATCGCGCCCCGGTGGCGGCGAACGCCACCGGAACCGTATACGAGGAACGAACCGACATGTCTCATCTCCATGCCCTGAAGCCGCTTCCGCTGGTGACCGCTCTCGCCGCCGCCGTCTTCCTCGCCGGTTGCGGCGCGGTGAAGCCGCGCCCGCTCACCCATGACGACGTGAGCAACCGTGCGCGCAGCGACCAGCAGGCGATGTACAAGGACCAGGAGCCGGTCACTGGCCCCATCACGCTGTCCGATGCGATGGCGCGTTCGCTGAAGTACAACCTCGACCATCGCCTGAAGCTGATGGAAACCTCGCTCTCGCGTGGCCTGCTCGACGTCTCCCAGCTCGACATGCTGCCGAAGCTGATGGCGGATGCCGGCTACCGCTGGCGCAGCAACGATTCGGGCGGTACCAGCATCGGCATCCAGGACCGCATCGTCAGCCTGCGCCCTTCTACCTCGGAAGAGCGCGTGCATTACCTGGCCGACGCAACGCTGTCGTGGGACGTGCTCGACTTCGGCCTCAGCTATTACCGTGCGAAGCAGCAGGCCGATGACGTCAACATCACCGACGAGCGTCGTCGCAAGGTGTTGCAGAACATCGTGCAGGACGTGCGCGATGCGTACTGGCGCGCCCTGGGTGCGCAGCGCCTGCTGGGCGAGACCGAGACCCTGGCCGAAGGCATCCAGTCCGCACTGGAAAAGAGCCGCGAGGCCGAGCGGGCCGGCGTGCTGCCGCCCGTGGAAGGCCTGGAATACCAGCGGGCGCTGCTCGATGCGATGACCCTGGTGAACCAGAAGCGCCAGGAAATGGAATTCGCCCGTCGCGAACTCGCCGCGCTGATGAACCTGCCGCCTGGCACGGTGTTCACGCTGGCCGACGTGAGCGAGACGACCCTGACCCAGGTGCCGGGCAATGTGGACCAACTGGAACAGCTGGCCCTGGAGCAGCGCCCCGAACTGCGCGAGGAAGACTACAAGACGCGCATCGACGCCATCGAGACGAAAAAGCAGATTGCCGCGCTGTTCCCGAACCTCAACCTGTTCGTGGGCGCGGGTCACGACTCCAACAAGTACCTCTACAACGAGAGCTGGTCGCAGGGTGGCGTCAGCATGTCGATGAACCTCATGCGCCTTGCGGGCCTGCCGGCCATCCGGCGCACCAACGACGCCCGCATGAAGGTGGACGATGCGCGCCGCATGGCGTTGAGCATGGCCGTGCTGACTCAGGTACGCGTTTCGGTGGAACGCTACAAGCTGGCGGTGTACGACCACCAGCTCGCCGAGCAGTCCGCACAGGTGGACCAGCGCCTGGCCAGCGTGGCGAAGGCGGGCTCGGGCAACCAGCTCACCAGCGAACTGGAAACACTGCGCACGCAGGCCCGCGCGATGGTGTCGCGTTTCCAGGAAGCCTCGTCGTATGCCGCCGCGCAGTCGGCATACGGCCGCGTGCTGAACTCGGTAGGTATCGACCTCATGCCCGAAGAGGTCGCCGGCAGCGATATCCCCGCACTGTCCAAAGCGATCCAGGCAAGCCTCGTCGAGGGCGAGAAGCAGGTGTTCACCGAGATGGCCGATGCGGTGCAGGTGGAGCGTCCGTTGCATCTCAGCGTGAGCGGCCTGCCGGCAAAGGTCGATGGCGAGGCGGTGCGTGGCGCACTGACCCACGTGATGACCGGCAACCATATCGCCATGGGCGAGGGTGCCGATGGCCTGGCCATGGCACTGCGTTTCAGCTCCGCACCCGGTCGCTCGTCCACGAAGGCCCAGTGGGACATGACGGTGCAGGATGCCAGCGGCAAACGCCTGCTGGAGCGCAGCTACCTCAGCTTCGTGCCCAACGAGGTCACCACGCGGGCGGTCGCCGCGCTGGCCGAAGCCGCCGCGCTGTCGATCCTTGCCGATATCCGTCGCCTGGCCGCCGCGCCTGAAACCGCGGATGCGTCGAAGCCGTGAAGCTCGCCATGATCAGACATACGCTTGCCTTTGCCGCGCTCGTCGCAGCGTTTCCCGTCATCGCGCAGCAGGCGCCGGTACGCTTTCTCGTGGTGGCCAATCGCGAGAGCCCGTTGTCGGCCGTGGTGCCGGGCCGTATCGCGCGGATCAACGTGCAGCTTGGCGACAGCGTAGCGGCAGGCAAGGTACTGGCATCGCTGGATTGCAGCGACCTGGAAGCACGCCGGGCCAGCGCGAATGCCGAATACAACGCGGCGCAGCTGCGCTATGAGGCCAAGGCCAAGCTTCAGGGCCTGCAATCGGCTGCCGCGCTCGAAGTCGAACTGACCGCGGCCGATGTCGATCGCACCCGCAGCCAGGTGCGTATTTTCGATGCGCAGCTGGCCCAGTGCCGTTTCGTCGCCCCGTTCGAGGGCCGTGTTGCACGCGTGCATGTCAAGGAGGGGCAGGGCGTGGCGGCCGGTGCGCCCGTGATCGACCTGGTGGGCACGGGCGTGCCCAAGGCACGTCTCAACGTACCGTCGAACTGGATCAGCTGGCTGAAGCCGGGCGCGCATCTTGACGCCGTGGTGGACGAAACCGGTGCTCACTACACGCTCGCCGTGACCCGTATCAGCGGTCGCGTGGATGCGGTGAGCCAGACCGTGGAAATCGAGGCGGATTTCCAGGGTGATACCGCGCAGGTATGGCCGGGCATGAGTGGCCGCGCGCAGGCCCCGAAGCCGGCAGCGCAGGGCTGAGACGATGACCGCGCACGCTTCCGTTCCTCCTTCCGCGTCCGCGCGGTTCTATGCCGTGGCCGCCCGGGTGGAAGCGGCCACGCGTGCCGCGGAACTCGGCTTCACCATCTGCAACGAAACGCGCACGCTCGTCGATTACCGCCAGGCGGCTCTGGTCGAACTGTCGCCGGGCCGCCCGGCTCGACTGGTTGCGCATTCGGGGCTGGCAGAGACCGATGCCAACACGCCCTACGCCTTGTGGTTGTCGGCTGCTGCCGCGCGCATCGCGAAGCGCTGCGAAACGCTGCCGCCCACGGCGCGCGTGCTTCCGCTGTCGCCCGCTGCGCTCGGCGAGGAACTGGCGGCCGGCTGGGATGAATGGCTGCCGGCGCATGTCTGGGTGCTGCCACTGGTGGCGCCCGATGGCACGGTGAATGCCTTGCTCTTCCTTGCGCGAGAGCAGGCGTGGCCGGAAACCTTGTCGATGGACAGCGCGGAGTTTGCCCTGTTGCAACTGGTGAACCTCTACGGGTTCGCGTGGTGGTCGCTGGTGGCCCGGCCTTCGCTGTGGCGGCGCGGCTGGAAGGCGGCCTTCACCGGGCGACGGTTGCGCTACGCCCTGGTGGGGCTGCTGCTCATCATGCTGTTGCCGATCCGCGAATACACGCTGGTGCCGGCGGAAGTGATTTCCACCGAAAGCCAGGTCATCGCATCGCCCCGCGAAGGGGTGGTGCATCGCATGGTGGTGTTACCCAATACACCGGTGAAAGCCGGCGACGTGCTCGCGGAACTGGACGACACCACGCTGCGTAACCGCCTCGCCGTGGCGCAGGCAGAGCTGGCGACGGCCGCGGTGGAAATGCACCAGGCCTCCCAGCAGGCCATCGAAAACCAGAACGCCAAGGCGGACCTCGGGCTGGCCGAAGGCAAGTGGCGTGAGCGCCAGGTCGATGCGGCCTCGCTTCAGCGCGAGGTGGACAAGCTCGCCATCCGTGCACCGGCCGACGGTGTGTTCGTCTATGGCGACCCCGATGAATGGGCCGGCAAGCCGGTGCAGACCGGTGAGCGCATCGGTCTGCTCGCCGATCCGCATGCATTGGGCGTGCGCGCCTGGGCCCCGGTGGGCGAGGCGACCAACCTGGCACAGGGGGCCGCCATGAAGGTGTTCCTGAAGGTGGCGCCGCTCAGCCCCTTCGATGCCACGCTGGACTATGCCGGCTACCAGCCGGTGGAAGCGCCCAATGGCGTGGCGAGCTACATGCTGCGCGGCACGGTGGACGGCACGCCCGCCGATGCACGTATCGGCCTGCAGGGGACAGCACGGGTATCGGGCCAGTGGAGCGTGCTCGGCTATCTGCTGCTGCGCCGTCCGCTGGCGACCATGCGGGCGTGGTGTGGCCTGTGAGCGAGCCGGCACTTGCCATGCCGGCCATGGCCGCCGTGTGGCCGGCCCTGCGTGAAGAACTCGACGTGCATGTCGCCGGACGCAACCGTGACGGTTCGCCGGCATGGCATCTGGCCGATCCGGTGCGCAACCAGTTCTTCCGCATTGGCTGGCTTGAATTCGAGATGCTGCGGCGCTGGGACCTTGGCGATCCGCAACGCATCGCCGATGCGGTCGCTGCCGACACTACGTTGATGCCCGGGCCGGACGACGTGCAGGGCTTCGCGCGTTTCCTGCAACAACAGCAACTGACCCGCGACACCAGCCTGCGACCACCGACCTCGGTCGCCCACTGGCTGTTGCACAACTACCTGTTCATCCGCATTCCGTTGATCCGCCCGGAACGCCTGCTGCGCAGGGCACTGCCTTTCGTCGAGCCGATGTTCGGCATGCGCTTCCTGCTGGTGACCCTGCTGGCCGCCATCGTGGGCGTGCTGTTTGCCGTGCGCCAGTGGGACACGGTGCTGGCCAACCTGCGTGGTGCGATGAGCTGGGATGGCGTCATCGCCTTCGCCGGTGCATTGATCCTGTCCAAGTGCTGGCATGAGCTGGGCCATGCATTCATGGCGACGCGTTACGGCGTGAAGGTGGGACACATGGGCATCGCACTGCTGGTGATGTGGCCCATGGCCTATACCGATACCGGCGAAAGCTGGAAGCTGGAACGTTCCCGGCGGCGTCTGGCCATCGCCTCGGCCGGCGTGCTGGCCGAACTGGTGCTGGCAGCATGGTGCACCTTGCTCTGGTCGTTCGCGCCGGACGGCAACTTCCGCAACGCGCTGTTCTTCCTGGGTACCACGGCCTGGGTGCTGACCCTGCTGGTGAACGTCAGCCCGTTCATGCGCTTCGACGGCTATTTCATCCTTGCCGATGCGCTGGATTACCCTGGCCTGCACGAGCGCGCGGGGCGCTGGGCCAAGCGGTGGATGCGTCGCGTCCTGCTCGGCCTGGACGATCCGAAACCCGATGCGGTGTCGCCGCGATTTGCCGCCTTTCTCACCGTGTTCGCTTTCGCGTCATGGGTGTATCGCCTCAGCCTGTTCATCGGCATCGCCGTCGTCGTCTACCACGCCTTCTTCAAGGCGCTGGGCCTGATCCTGTTTCTTGTGGAAATCGTGACCTTCGTGATGAAGCCCGTATTCAATGAAACCCGCGTGTGGTGGGCCCGGCGCGACGAGATCCGCTGGTCCGCGCTAAGGGTGCGCCTTATCATGCCGGCCATGCTCGCGCTGGTGCTGTTCGTGCCGTGGTCGTCGCGGATTACTGCCGATGGCGTGGTGGAAGCCGGTTACCGGCAGGCCGTGTTCACGCCCTTCGGCGCCCGGCTGGATGCGATCAATACCCGCGACGGCGACGTGGTGCCGGCGGGCAAGGTGCTGTTCGAACTGAGCGCACCGGCACCGCAGGACGACGGCGACAAGGCGAGCGTACTGCGCGATGCCTACGAATCGGCGGCACGTGGCGCGGTGGCGCTCGACCGCAACGGCGTGGCGAAGCAGGTGGTGGCCGAGCGCATGGCCGAACGCTATACCGCGCAACGCGACGCGAGCCTGGCCGAGAAGGGACGCCTGCAACTGATTGCCAGTGAACAGGGTGTCGTCCGCGATGTGGACCCGACGCTACGCAAGGGCAACTGGGTGTCACCCGGCACGCGCATCGCCACCGTGGTGGGCAGCACGCGCTGGCGGGCGGAAGTGCTGGTGCAGGAAGCCGACCGCGCCCGGCTGTCGTCCGGTGCGGCCGTCACCGTCTATCCGCATGGTGGGTTGCAACCCCTGCGCGGCAAAATAGCCATGCTCGATAGTGGTGCGGTTGACCACCTGCCCAGCCTCGTACTGGCAAAGTCCCATGGCGGCCCCATCGCGCTCAACCCGACCCGTCCGGCAAAGGAACTGCGCCCGGCGGGCGTGTGGTATCGCGTGGTGGTGGAAGGCGATGGACTCAAAGAGCCACTGCCGGCCGAACTGCTGGCCGACGTACGCATCGAAGGCGAGCGACAGAGCCTCGCCCGGCGCTGGGTCGACAGTGCATTGCTGACGATCCTCCAGCAGACCGGGCTGGGCAAGGAAGGCTGACGCCTTACATGTTCAGTTGCAGCTTCATCCAGGCCGTGCGGCCCGGCTCGTTGACCCGCAGCGTATCGGCATAGCCGACCAGACCCACGGTCGATGCATTCACATGCTCGGCGTAGGTCTTGTTCAGCAGGTTGTCGATGCCTGCACTGACGGTGAGCTGCTTCGTGAGGCGATAGCCGCCATTGAGCGAGAAGACGCCAAAGCCCGCCGTCGGCCCGAGATCCAGTCCGACGATATTGCCATCGCCCACCGAGACGCGATGCTGGGCGGCCGCGACGCGCCACAAGCCACCCACGGACCATGTGCCCGTGTCGTAGGTGAGGCCCAGGCGGGTTTCCAGTGGCGGAATCTGTGGCAGGGGACGTCCGTCACTACGGTTTTCGCCCCACGCATACGCCAGCGTGCCATCGAGCTTCCAGCGGGGTGACAAGGCCACGACGGCGCCGGCCTCGCCACCGGCGATGCGTGCATCGATATTGCTGGCCCGGCCCATGGCCATCATGCCGCGGCCACCGCGCAACAGGATGAAATCGTCCACGACACCGGCGTATGCCGATACCCATGCCTGCCAGCCTTCGCCACGGAACTGGGCGCCGATGTCGAGCTGGGTGGTGCGTTCGGGACGTGTGCGGCGAAAGCTGTCGAGGCTCTTCTGCGTATAACGGCCGAACAGCTCCCAGTAATCGGGAAAGCGTTCGACGTGGCCGATACCGGCATACAACGTGGCAGGCATCGTCGTCAGGTCGCGCTCGTAGCGCATGAAGCCGGACTTCAGCCAGGACGAGCGGCTTGCATCGATCGTGCTTCCATTGCCGGGCATGGCCATCGCGCCCATGTCCCCCTGCGATATGGACGACAGGCCATAACCGCGGGCCTGCGCACGGTCGAGGCGCAGGCCGCCCAGCAGCCTTTCGCGCTGGGCGACATGCCAGGTGGCTTCGGCGAAGGCACCCGCGATGGCCATGCGCTCGTCGCGATCACGCGGCAACGCCCGGTAATAAGGCAGCATGCCGTCGCGGGGACCACCGTTGCGCGCCGTATGCGTATTGCGCGAACCATCGACGCCGGTGACGAGATTGAACGACTGTGCCCAATCGAAGGTGGCGGCCACGCGACCGCCTACCGTACGGCGGGCGACGTCGCTGGCCATCGCCATGGGCATCATCGAGGCCGGGTCGGGATGCCGCAGCGTGTAGTTGTCCATCACATGGTCGGCATAGTTCACATAGGCCTGTGCTTCCAGCTTCGTGAAGTGCTCGCTCATGTGCTCGCGAACGAATTTCAGTCCGGCGCTTTCGCGGAGGAACTGCGATCCGTCCATGCCGCTGAACGCATAGGCCGCCTTGCCGTCACCGCGGCCGACCGTCAGTTCGAGGCGGGTATCGTCATCGGGCGTCCAGCCGATGGTCGCATCGGCATTCCAGCGGTCGTAATAGGAATGCACGCGGCGGCCGTCGCCGTCTTCATAGTCCTGCGAGTGGGTGTGATTGGCCGTGATGCCGAGGTAACCGGAGGCATCGCCGCCGCGAAGGTCCAGCGACTGGTCGTTGCGCCCCCACGAGCCGCCCAGCAGGCTGCCATCCAGCGAGACGGTGGGCCGGGTGTAACGGGTGAACTCCCTGTCGAAGAGCACGGTGCCGGCGGAGTTGCCCGGGCCACGGATCACGGTTTGCGGCCCCTTGATGATGGTGACCCTGTCGAAACTCTGCGGCGATATGTATGAGGTGGGTGGGTCCATGCGCGAGGGACAACCGCCGCCGATCTGGCCGCCATCG
>Ga0116228_10005506_pt1 | contig 11291 bp, 7 predicted proteins | sample S1TSphfallax_2_FD_89694 | JGI IMG/M metagenome (GOLD analysis project Ga0116228, IMG submission 89694) | Host-associated microbial communities from peat moss isolated from Minnesota, USA - S1T2_Fc - Sphagnum fallax MG | ecosystem: Host-associated > Plants > Peat moss > Unclassified | place: USA...
GCTGTACCTGCACATCGAAGGTGCCGACAAGAAGGACGTGCTCGCCAAGGCCGAGGCCGGGGAGGATTTCCCGATCCGCTCCGTGCTCACGCAGGACCGCGTTCCGCTCGACGTTTACTGGGCGCCGTAAGACGCCTTTCCTGCCGCCGATGGGGAGTCGGCGGCTTTCCGCCACTCCCGCGCGCCATGATGGAGCGCGCGGCACGGTCAAAGCCTTCAGGAACATGCCATGACCATCCATCCTGTCCTCGCCGAGGTGACCCAGCGCATTGTCGAACGCAGCCATGCGTCGCGTGCCGCCTACCTCGCGAAAATCGAAGCCGCACGCGGGAAGGGCGCGAAGCGGCATCATCTGTCCTGCGGCAACCTCGCACACGGCTTCGCCGCCTGCGGCGAGCAGGACAAGAACGCGCTGCGCAACGGCCATGCCGCGAACATCGCGATCGTCACCGCCTATAACGACATGCTTTCGGCGCACCAGCCGTACGAGCGCTACCCGGAGCTGATCCGCGGCCTGGCGCGCGAACGTGGTGCCACGGCCCAGGTGGCCGGTGGCGTGCCGGCCATGTGCGACGGCGTGACCCAGGGCCGTCCGGGCATGGACCTGTCGCTGTTCTCGCGCGACCTGATCGCCATGGCCACGGCCGTGTCACTCTCGCACGATATGTACGAAAGTGCCGTTTACCTCGGTATCTGCGACAAGATCGTGCCGGGCATGCTGATCGGCGCGTTGTCGTTCGGCCATTTCGCCAGCGCCTTCATTCCGTCGGGGCCGATGCCCTCGGGCATTCCCAACGAAGAGAAGTCGAAGGTGCGCCAGGCCTTCGCGGCCGGCAAGGCATCGCGTGCCGAACTGCTTGAAGCCGAAGCCCGTTCGTACCATGGTTCGGGCACCTGCACCTTCTACGGCACGGCCAACTCCAACCAGATGCTGATGGAGATCATGGGCGTGCATGTGCCGGGTGCAAGCTTCGAAGCACCGGATACGCCGCTGCGCGATGCACTTACCGCAGCAGCTATCGATCGCGTGCTTGCCTCGGACTGCCTTGGCGAGCATTACCTTCCGCTGGGCCGAATCATCGACGAGCGCGCCATCGTGAACGGCGTGGTCGGCCTGCATGCCACGGGTGGCTCCACGAACCACCTGCTGCATCTGGTCGCCATCGCTCGCGCGGCGGGTGTCGAGCTGCGCTGGGACGACTTCGATGCGCTCTCGGCGGTGGTGCCGTTGCTGGCGCGCGTGTATCCCAATGGCTACGCGGATGTGAACCACTTCCACGAGGCTGGCGGCATGGCCTTCCTGATGGATCAGCTGCTCGATGCCGGTCTGTTGCATGGCGATGTGAACACGATCATGGGCCACGGCCTCGACGCGTACCGCCAGCAGCCGTCCTTGGTGGACGGCAGGCTCACGTGGACGCCGGTGTCGAAGGAAAGCGGCAATCGCGGCGTGCTTCGTGCCATCGCCGAGCCGTTCCGTCATGACGGTGGCCTGCGCATGCTCAAGGGCAACGTCGGCCGTGGCGTGATCAAGGTATCGTCGGTGCCCGAAGACCGCATGGTCGTCGAAGCTCCTGCCATCGTCTTCGACGAGCAGGATGACGTGAAGGCTGCTTTCGACCGTGGCGAGCTGAACCGCGATTTCGTGGCAGTGCTGCGTTTCCAGGGGCCGCGTGCGCGTGGCATGCCCGAACTGCACAAGCTCACGCCGACGTTGAGCCTCTTGCAGGATCGTGGCCATCGCGTGGCGCTGCTGACCGACGGCCGTATGTCCGGCGCGTCGGGCCGTGTTCCCGCTGCCATCCACGTCACCCCCGAGGCAGAAGCCGGTGGTCCCATCGCGCGTATCCGCACAGGTGACATCGTGCGCCTGGATGCCGTGACGGGAAGCATCGAAGTGCTGGTGCCCGCCGACGAGTGGAATGCGCGCATTCCCGACAACATCGACCTGTCCGCCCACCATGTGGGCATGGGCCGCGAACTCTTTGCCATGTTCCGCCAGTCGTCCGTCACGGCCGACCTCGGTGCGGGCGTCTTCTGAACCACCGGAGTAGAGATGAGCAACGAAGCGAAGCAACAACAGGTCGAATCCACGCTGCGGCTCGCGCCGGTGGTACCCGTGGTGATCATCGAGGACGCGTCGAAGGCCGTCGGCATGGCGCGTGCGCTGGTCGCCGGTGGCGTGCCCGCCATCGAGGTGACCCTGCGTACGCCGGCCGCGCTGGATGCCGTGCGTGCGATTGCGGCTGAGGTGGAAGGTGCGTTTGTCGGCGTGGGTACGGTGCTCACGGCGAAGGATCTGGAGGCGGCTTTCAAGGCTGGCGCGAAGTTCGCGGTGTCACCGGGCAGCAGCCCGAGGCTGCTCGATGCGGCGGACGACTCCGAGCTGCCGCTGCTGCCGGGCGCCGCGTCGGCCAGCGAGGCGATGGAGTTGCTGGAGCGCGGTTACCGTTTCCAGAAGTTCTTCCCGGCCGTGCCGGCCGGTGGCCCGAAGCTGATAGGTGCCTGGGCTTCCCCGCTGCCGCAGATCCGCTTCTGTCCCACCGGCGGCGTCAGCCTCGCCAATGCGCACGAGTTCCTGTCGCTGCCGAACGTGGTATGCGTGGGCGGCTCGTGGCTCACCCCGGCCGACAAGCTGGCCGCAGGTGACTACGCTGCCATCGAAACCCTGGCCCGCGAAGCGGCCCAGCTGAAGCGCTGAGGCTAACGCACGGTAGATGTACCCTCCTACCGTCGTTCCAGCGAACGCTGGAACCCAGCGCGGTGCAGCGGGTTGTCGCGAGGGAATCTCCTACGCTGAAGCCGATGCAGCGCCCTCGCCCTGCTGGCAAACCGGGGCGCTGGGTTCCTGTTTTCACAGGAACGACGAGCTAAAGAGAACCATCACCCCACCCACCGTCGTTCCAGCGAACGCTGGAACCCAGCGCGGTGCAGCGGGTTGTCGCGAGGGAATCTCCTACGCCAAAGCCGATGCAGCGCCCTCGCCCATCTGGCAAACCGAGGCGCTGGGTTCCTGTTTTCACAGGAACGACGAGCCAAGGGCAACCGTCACCTCACCTGCCGGAACGGCGAATGGGGTGTCCGGGGTGTTTGCGCCGGGCGCGCTACGGGCGCATTCTTCGCCACCTTGAACCCGGGCGTCGTTTCCATGCTCTACATCCTTCTCGCCGTCGCCTTCAGCGTCGCCGTCTCGATCCTGCTCAAGCTTGCCCGCCGGGCCGGGATCGACATCGTGCAAGCGGTCGGCACCAACTACATCGTGGCGTCGGCGCTCACCTGGTGGTTACTCAACGGCACGCCACGGGCCGCTCTCGATGCGCGGGCGACCTGGACACCTCTGATTGCCCTCGGCGTGCTGCTGCCCTCGATCTTCATCGTCATGGCGCGCTCGGTGCGCACCGTTGGCATCGTGCGTACCGACGTGGCCCAGCGGCTTTCGCTTTTCGTTTCCCTGTTTGCCGCCTTCGTCTTCCTCGGCGACACGCTCACGCCGCTCAAGGGTGCCGGCATCGGCCTGGCCCTGGTCGCTGTCCTGTGCGTGCTCTGGCGCAAGGAGCGCGGCAAGGTGGAAGCCGGAAGCTGGTGGGCGCCCCTGCTCGTCTTCGCAGGTTTCGGCGCCATCGACGTTTGCTTCAAGCTCATCGCACTGGCGGGAGCATCGTTTGCCAGCGCCCTGCTCGCCGCCTTCCTGATCGCGATGGTGCTGTGCTGGCTGGCGGCCTTCGGCCGGGCAGCGGCCGGCAAGGCGGCGCTGTCCCTGCGCAACCTCGGCTTTGGCGCCGTGCTTGGCGCCTGCAACTTCGGGAACATCCTGTTCTATATCCGCGGCCACCAGGTCCTGGCGAGCGAACCGTCCCTGGTCTTCGCCTCGACCAATGTCGGCGTCGTACTGCTCGGCACGCTCGTGGGCGCGTTCGCGTTCCGCGAGAAGCTCTCGGCGCTGAACTGGCTGGGCATCCTTCTCGCCATTGCCGCCATCGGCGTGATGACGCTGGCCCGCTAGGCGGGCTTCGCCTCACCCTCGGCGTTACTGTCTTCAGGCAGTGCAGGCAGCGTTTCATCCACCGTCAACGGTGCATCGCCGGCCAGCAGTTCGCGTGCCTCTGCATGATCGGCCACGGCTGGCGGCGAGCCACGCAGCGGCATGCCGGCGGTTTCGGTCACGAACAGCATCGTGATGATGCCGATGATCGCGGCACCCATCAGGTAATACGCCGGTACCAGCGGATCGCCACTGCGCTCCACCAGCCACGCCGTGACCAGCGGCGTCGTACCACCGAACAGCGACACCGACACGTTGAACGCGATGGACAGCGCGCTGTATCGCACGGGCGTATAGAACAACGCAGGCAGCGTCGATGGCATCGTGCTCGTGAAGCAGACCAGCATCACGCCAAGCGCCATGAGGCCGACGAAGATCAACAGGTCGTTGCCCGTGCCCACCAGCAGCATGCAGGGAATGGCGAGCAACAGCATCGCCACGCACGCACCGATGATCATCGGGCGACGGCCGATACGGTCGCTGAAACGCCCGCCCACCACGTTGAGCGGCATCATCACCAGCATCACGATGATGATCAGCAGCAGGCCCTTGGCCTCGCTGTAACCCATCGTCACCGTGAGATAGCTCGGCATGTAGGTGAGCAGCATGTAGTCGGCGACATTGAACACCAGCACCAGGCCCACGCATTTCAGCAGCTGCGGACCATGCACGGATACCAGTTCCAGCAGGCCGATGCGCGGCGTATCGCCATGCGCTTCCATCGCTTCCGCATGTGCCTTGAATGCAGGGGTTTCCTCCAGCTTCATACGCATGTAGAGGCCGAGCAGGCCCAGCGGCCCGGCAACGAGGAACGGCACGCGCCAACCCCATGCGTGCATGTCCTGCGCGCTCAGCAGCATGGTGAGTGCGGTGACCACGCCAGCACCGGCGATATAGCCGCCCAGGGTGCCGAATTCCATCCAGCTGCCCATCTGGCCGCGTCGTGCATCGGTGGAATACTCAGCGATAAACGTGGCCGCGCCACCGTATTCACCACCGGTGGAGAAACCCTGCACCAGTCGCGCAAGCAGCAAGAGGATGGGCGCCCAGATGCCGATGCTGTCGTAGCTGGGAATCAGGCCGATGGCGAAGGTGCCCAGCGCCATCATAATCATGGTGGCAGCCAGTACGCGCTGGCGCCCGAAGCGATCGCCCAAGGGACCGAACACGAGTCCGCCGATGGGGCGAACGAGGAAGGCCACCGTAAACGTCGCGAAGGTGGCGATCACCTGTGCGGTGGGGCTGCTGCCGGGGAAGAAGACATGCCCCAGCGTCACGGCGAGATAGCCGTAGACACCGAAGTCGAACCACTCCATGGCATTGCCAAGGGCGGCAGCGCCCACGGCGCGCTTCAACATGGGTTCGTCGACGATGGTGAGATCGTCGGGTTTCAGATGCTTGCGACGGCGGGTAAACCAGCCGAAATGGGCGTCATGCCCTGCGGAATCCTGCATCGTGTGTGCTCCTGTTCACGCGGACGCGCAGGCACACGAACACGTGGCCGGGATTGCCGTCCTGGGGATAGGGATGCGCAACGCGAAAGGCGGCGCTCGAAACGGTCCGCCGGTAAACGATTGGGGGACTCGCGGGATGTCCTGCACAAGGCGTCGAGGCACGACGCGGGGAGGACATCCCGTAAATCATAACAAACCGGGCGTTAAGACCCTGTGGACTCCCGAAAACCCTGTAGGAGCGAGCCTTGCGCGCGACCGGTCATCGCGAAACCATGGGAATATCCGCGACAAGTGGTCGCGCGCAGGCGCGCTCCTACAAGCGTCTTGGGGCCGTGGAGCCGCGTACTACCAGTTCGGGGCTGAAGCCTTCGTTGTCGATGGCGGCGCCCTCTTCCCGCTCCAGCTCCGCGATGAGCCGTTGGGCCGCATGCCGGCCGATCTCGTCGGTGTTCTGCCGCGCGGTGGTGAGTGCCGGCCACGACTGCTTGGAGAACGGGCTGTCCTCGAAGCCGGCGATGGAAAGCTCCCAGGGCACGTCGACGCCACCGGAGCGGGCGGCGGCCAGCACGCCGGCGGCGATTTCGTCATTGGAGCCGAAGATGGCCGTCGGTGCTTCCTTCAGCGCGAGCAGCTTGCGCGCACCTCGAAAACCGTCGTCGAAGGAATAATCGCCCTCCACCACCAGCTTCTTGTCCACGGGCAGGCCGTATTCGCGCAATGCATCCTCATAGCCCTGATAACGCTCGGGGCTGGAACGATGCCCCTTGCCTCCCCACAGGAAACCGATGCGGTGGTGGCCTAGCTGGATCAGGTGTTCGGTGATGGCATAAGCGGCGTCGCGGTCGTCCACGAAGACGCAGGGCCAGCCGTCCTTCGGATCCTGGCGTGCCGAAATGATTCGCACGAAGGGTACGTTCTGCTCGGTCAGCGAGGCCAGCAGGCCCGGCTGTTCGGACATGGGTGGGCACAGCACCAGCCCGGCAAGACGGTTGCGCCGTACGAGGTCGCCCAGCTGCTCGGCCAGCCGCGGGGCGGACGAATCGCAGGGGTGGATCTGCAGGCCGAAACCGCGCTCCCGGCACACCGACAGCACGCCGTTCTGCATGGCGATGACGTAGTGCGCGTTGGGGTTGTCGTAGACCAGGCCCAGGGCATACGTACGCGAGCTGCGCAAGCTGCGCGCGGCCTGGTCGGGCTGGTAATCGAGGGCTTCGATGGCGCGCTGCACCTTGTCGCGGGTGCGCGCATGGACGGAAGGTTCGTGGTTGATGACGCGGGACACCGTCTTCAGCGAGACGCCCGCGCGTTCGGCCACGTCCTTGATGGTGGGGCTGCGCAATCTACGACCCTCATAAGCAAGACGGCCATCCTAGCGGATGGCCGTTGCACTGCGAAGATAGGGTGTCAGTCCTTGACGTGCTGACCGACGCGATGGCCTGCCGCCCCGTAGTACAGGATGTACAGGTAGCACGGCACCATGATCGCCAGGAACACCCCCTGGAAGTCGAACACCTGCTTCAGGTGGGCGAACAGCACCGGGATAATGGCGCCGCCGGCGATACCCATGACCAGGAAGGCCGAGCCGAATTCGGTCAGGCGCCCCAGGCCCTTGATGGCTAGCGGGAAGATCGCCGGCCACATCATGGCGTTGGCGAAACCCAGGGCGGCTACGAAGCCCACCGAGGTGTAGCCCGTGGTCACATAGGTCCCGATGGAGAAGATCACGCCCAGGATCGCCGAAAGCGCAAGGTATTTCTGCTGGGAAACGAACTTCGGAATCAGCACGAGGCCGGCGATGTAGCCCAGCAGCATCGCGAACAGGGTGTACGAGGTGAAGTGCTTGGTTTCGTCCGGCGAGATGCCGAAGCCCTGGCCGTAGGTGCCGATGGCGTCGCCGGCCATCACTTCCACGCCCACGTACACGAACAGGCACAGCACGCCCAGCCACAGGTGCGGGAAGCTCAGCAGGCTGCCCTTGGCGTGGCCGATGGCACGCTCGGAGTTCTCATTCGACGGCTTGATCTCGGGCAGCGAGGAAAACACCACCCAGATCGCCAGCACCACGAGCAGGCCGGCCATCACCATGTACGGCATGTGCACCTTGGCGGCGAAGGCGGCCAGCAGGGCATCCTTGTCGGCGGCCGTGGAGGCGGAGGCGATCTGCTTGTCGAAGCTGCCGATGTTGCTCATCACCAGGGCGCCGAAGACGAACGGGGCGAGCGCGCCGGCGATCTTGTTGCAGATGCCCATGAAGGCGATGCGCTGGGCAGCGCTGTCGATGGGACCCAGGATCGAGATGTACGGGTTCGAGGCCGTCTGCAACAGCGACAGGCCAGCACCGATCACGAACAGGCCGGTGAGCGCGCCCGGATAGATGCGCATGGTGACGAACTGGCCGAACAGCGCGGCACCGATGGCCATCACGAAGAGGCCCAGGCCCATGCCTTTCTTCATGCCCGTGCGCTTCAGGATGAAGGACGACGGCAGGGCGAGGAAGAAATACGACAGGTAGAAGGCCATCGGCACCAGGAAGGCACCCACGTCATCGAGTGCGAAGGCCAGCTTGACGAAGGTGATCAGCGGGCCGTTGAGCCAGGTGACGAAGCCGAAGATGAAGAACAGGACACCGATGATGACCATCGGTACCAGGCTGGATTGGCGCGTCTCGTCGACGGCGACCGTGGTGGACGACATGGGAACTCCCCGCTTAGTTGTATGTGGTATCCCGGTCGGCATCACCGACGGACACGCCCCGGTTTTGTCCCTTTATTGACTCGTGTGCGCAACGTTGTCAATCAGCGAAAGCGATCCTCCGACTTCGTTGTCATTCCCGGATGACTTTCGATGCTGCGATGCAGCAAGTGTCTGACGAGTAAATAATCACGATTGAAAAGCGGGTGTTTTGCTTATCACGGGAAAAACCGCAGGAAGCGGCTATTGCGGCGCATGACGGAAACCGGCATGTCTTGTCCGATAGTCATGTTGACAACGTTGTCATTCCACTCAAGACTGCGCCGGAATGCAGGGCGTCACGGAACATTCATGTGACGACACGGAATCAGTCATAAGGGGCAAGGCGTGGGCGAGTCGGCCAAACAGCGGGAAATCGTGCGTGCTTCGCGTCAGGAGGCGTTTCTCGCCGCCGACGTGGGCGGAACGCATGCCCGTGTAGGACTCGTGCAGCGCGCCGGCAACGGCATCGAAGTGCTGCGCTACGAGCGCTATGCCTGTGCCGACTGGCCGAGCCTTACCGCCGTGCTCAAGGACTTCGTCGGTCGCCTTGAAAGCCACGCTCCCATCGCGCATTGCGCCGTGGCCAGCGCCGGTTACGTTCTGGGCGACGCCGTGGTCAACGAGAACCTGCCCTGGCCGGTCTCCATCGGCGACATCCGCACGACGCTCGGCCTTTCCGGCCTTGCCGTGGTCAATGACTTCGAGGCGGTGGCCTATGCCTGCCAGTTCCTCGAAAGCCACCAGACCACGGCGGTGATCGAAACCAGCGCCGAGCCGGCCGTGGGTCCTGTACTGGTCATGGGTCCGGGCACCGGCCTGGGTTCGGCCGTGCTGCTGCCGGGCACGCCGCACGCCACCGTGCTGGCGACCGAAGCCGGACAGATCTCGCTGGCGCCGGGCAACGAACGCGAATCCGCCATCCTCGGTGTGCTTTCCCGTGGCCGCGACTACGTTTCCTACGAGACCGCCCTCTCCGGGCCCGGTCTGGTGAACCTCTACAACGCCATTTCGACATTGCACGGTGTGCCGTCGATCCTGGCCCAGCCCGCGGACGTCACCCGCGCCGCACTCGACGGGAGCGATCCGGTCGCGGTGGAGGCGCTGGATGTGTTCTGCGGATTGCTGGGCAGTTTCGTCGGCGACCTCGCCATGCTCTACGGCGCTCGCGGCGGCGTGTATCTCGCCGGCGGCATCCTGCCGCAGATCCGCGACCGGCTGCTGCAGAGCAGCTTCGCTACCAGGTTTTTCAACAAGGGCGTCATGCGCGCCTTTCTACAGCAAGTGCCGGTACGTCTGATGGACCACGGACAGCTGGGAGTGATCGGTGCCGCCGGTCTCTACCTGCACGGTTCGACCGCTCATTGAAGAGCGGGGAAGGAACGCTGACTCGTTAAAAAACCGGGCCCTCCAAGGCCCTTCGATAGCAACAAGGCACGGCGCGGTCGCGAAACCCGTCGACGCTTTCATCCTCTGAGGGGAGGACATCATGTCGCATCGTAGAAACCTGCTCACGGCGAGCATTGTCGCCGGACTGTGCTGTATGACCGGAGCTGCCTTCGCGCAGGATTCGGCAGCACCCGCCAAACCGCAGACGGCCCAGGAAAAGGCCGATGCTGCCAAGGCGGCCCAGCTCGACGCGATCACCGTCACCGGTATCCGTGCCAGCCTTGAGAAGTCGCTCGACACCAAGCGCAATGCAGATGCGGTGGTGGAAGCGGTCACGGCCGAGGACATCGGCAAGTTCCCGAACACGAACGTCGCCGAAGCGATGACCCAGATCCCGGGCGTCGTCATCGATCGTCAGTTCGGTCAGGGCGACCGCGTGTCGATCGACGGCACCGACCCCAGCCTCAACCTCACCTTCCTCAACGGCCAGCCGATCTCACAGACGCCGTGGCAGTACGGTGCGCAGCCGAACCGCGGCTTCGATTTCACCATGCTGGCGCCGGAAATCGTGGGTCGCCTGGAAGTGTACAAGTCGCCCGAAGCGCGCCTGCCGGAAGGCAGCCTGGGCGGCACCGTGATGCTGCACACGCTGCAGCCGCTGGACCTGCCGGCCAACACCGTACGCGCGTCCTTCGGCCTGAACTACAACGACCAGGCGTCGTCGGGCAGCCGCCCGTCGGGTTCGGCGCTGTACAGTTGGAAGAACACCTCCAACACCTTCGGCGTGATCGCTTCGTTGCAGCACTACGAAGAGAAGATCGATCGCCAGGGCCTGGAGATCTTCAGCTACAGCCCGGTCTCCAAGTGGGCCGCCAGCCCGGCCGTCGCCGCTGGCATCGCCAACGGCACGCTCGATCCGAACGCCAAGGTGCCCGACGAGGTGAACTCGGCGTGGTTCCAGCAGAAGCGCAAGCGCGATACCGCCACGCTGGGCTTCCAGATCCGTCCGACCGACAACTGGGACATCGACGTCACCTCGCTGTTCGTCCGCGAGAACTTCGACAACTGGAACCAGTCGCTCTATCCGTTCACCGGTTCGGCAGGCACGCTGGGTAACGTCACCAGCTTCAACCAGGGTCCGAACGGCGTCGTTACCGGCGGCCATGTCTGCGGCAACGACAGCCCGAACTGCCCGGCCATTGCGCAGGGCACGTACGACAGCAACGTCCGCAAGTCGGTGGTGCGTACGTCGGCGTTCGATGTGAAATCGACCTACCACGGCGACGGCTGGAGCCTCGGCGGTGCGGCCGGCTACAGCAAGGCCGTGAACAACAACATCTCGCAGGCGGTGATGGAACCGGTGTATGCCGGTGGCTACACCTGGGACATCCGTCGCGGTTTCAACTTCGACAACTCGGCTGCCGCGCGCGATCCGAACAACTGGCACATGGGCGACACCCCGGGACTCGGCGGCTGGCCGGGCAACTACGGCTCGTACAACGCACGTTCGCGTGACAGCTATGGCCAGCTCGATTTCACCAAGGATTTCGACTCCTTCGTCAACCAGCTGCTGGTCGGCTACCGCTGGAACCGCCACGAAGAGGGCATGAACGCCCACGTGTACGGCGGCAACGGCCCGATCTCGCTGGCCGACCTCGGCACCTCGGGCTATACCA
>Ga0116228_10005508_pt1 | contig 11289 bp, 9 predicted proteins | sample S1TSphfallax_2_FD_89694 | JGI IMG/M metagenome (GOLD analysis project Ga0116228, IMG submission 89694) | Host-associated microbial communities from peat moss isolated from Minnesota, USA - S1T2_Fc - Sphagnum fallax MG | ecosystem: Host-associated > Plants > Peat moss > Unclassified | place: USA...
ATTACTCTTATCGATTGGCTATTATCATTGACCAAAATGGTTGAATTTATGATAATGTCTCGTGTTTATACTTTCTCATTCTCTGTGTTTAGAGGTGAGGATTGACTAACAATCAATTAATTGAACACCACAATGGATATAACAAACATTGTTAGAAAAAAAGCCTAAGAGCATCTCCAGTGGTGTTTAGTATGTGATCCTACAAAGTAAAAATTGGATGAAAAAATGTCAAAATAGTGCAATTTGGCTCAAGTTTGGTCTAATAGAGTTGTTGTTATACTATAAGGAGGAAGGTGGTGCCTTCCCCCAAATCTGGGTCATGGCGAGTCTTATGAGTCCGAGTTTGCCCGTGGTCATGTACAAATACAATTGTGCTTAGAATGATTTAACTTTTTAATAATATTCATACCTAGTTAAAATCAACACATGGTAAGGAAAGGAATTTCTTTTTATAAAAAAATCTCAGTATGAAATGCTGAAATTCAGCATTTAATAATGCACAGGGGGTTTGGAATACACAAGTAGGAAGAGCATTGGATACGCTCAGGGAGCGAGAGAATGAAAGACAGGACGAAACTCAGTTTAGCACAAAAATTGATGGTTTTTTGAATTTCCAGCGTCCCTGGTGTATAGGTAATAAATACGATCTGACTCTGACTCTGACTCCTCCTGGCGAGTTAGTATTTCTGATCGGTCGATCATGATGATTGGTCCAGTTGGTTTGCTATTAGTAGTCTCCCACCTATTTGCTGTTGCTGCTGTCCCAGTTTTTTCAGTTCTCTATGAAGCTGGGGTTTGCAGAAGAGTGAAACAACTAAACTTGCTTGGGATGTGAAAAAATAAGATATTTTTGCTATTAAGAGTCACATACTGAGCACCATTGGAGATGCTCTAAGTAAATAAGGAACATGGGTTGTGTAATACTCCTTCCCAGTGCAAAACATGGAATTTATTTACTGGCCATTTTATTACGGTTGTAGGTGGAGATTTGGGGGATGCTGAAAAGGCCCATAGTTTTGGGGGACCATGTCCTTAAAAATAAAATGCATGGGCCAGACCCAATTGCAAAAGGGGGCTTTAGCGTATACATAGGCCCTTAATAAGGTCCTGAGCCCTTAAGTACAAAAAGGAAAAATCACGGGAGCTTGCTTGCTTGTCCCTCGTTGAGGAGCGAGCTTTGAAGGCCCTTCTGTGCAGCGCGCGAGCCAAAGAGCAGAAGCGAGAGAGAGAGAGAGAGAGAGCGAGCGAGAGAGACCCGGAGAGAGCTGAGTGGAGCTTGCTTCTCACCGTCGTCGCAAAGGATTTCGACCAGCCAAAGTAAGGTAAATAGTACTCGAACTTTTCTCTGTGTTTTTGTTTATTTGGTTTTGGTTTGGTGTCTTTTTGTTGGACTCCGGAAATGTTTGGTAGCAGTAAGGGTACAAGAGGAAAGCTAGTTTTCACATGGTCACAGAATTTGCGAGAGGTGAAAGACCACCTGAAGAAGGAGGATGAGGATGAGGATGAGGAGGAGGAGGAGCACAGCTCAGTAATGAGCGTTTATCTCTTTTTTGTGCCATTATTCTGAAGAAGTTCGGAGGTGATAAATAGCTGGGGTTTATAGAGGACATTGATTTTTCAGCTCTTAGTCCGTAAGAAACCAGAGGAGCAAGTATGCGATGAGCCGCTTGTTTGTTTTGAGGAGGATAAACAAGTTCTGTGACAGGCTGCCCCACTCCCAGTAGTAGGGTTTTATGGCCTTTTTCACATCAAGCATGATGTTGTATTAGGGTTTACACTTTACGCATTTTGAGGAATGTTCACCAGGTGTTAATGTGAACTATTTAGTTCCAAGTTTTGGAGACCTTCATGGAACTGTTTCCTATTTTAGCTGTCGTTGGTTTGAACTTTGCCATAAGGTGTAGGGCTCATTCTGCTGATGAGCCAGCCTGCTTGTTTGAGGACCTTGAACAAACAAGTTGTGTGACTCACTGACTGACTGCTACTCCCAGTTTAGGTTTCTGGTGTTTTTTGCATGAAAAGAATCATGACCTTGTATAGGGTTTTGTAGAAGATGGACACACATGCAAACGCACAAATTGTAAGCAGGTTGGCTATACCCTGAATGATGATCATTTGTGGGGCTGAGTATAAAAGTCTCAAAGAAAATTGACCTCATAGTCTGGAGTTGTAGGAACTATGAATGCTCTTGAATGGTCCACTTTTGGGAGCTTGATAATCTCACCAAACCTGTTTTCCTTTGGTTGCATTCAACGAAGAAGTTTTGTTTCACTGTGCTGTATAAGGTGGTTTTGTGTCAATCTGTGGCTTATGCTGAGCATGGCTTCAGATTAGCATGTACCTATTGTCAAGCTCATTAGTACATTGCTTGGCAGATGCTTTTTTCAAAGTATATCAGGATGACCATTTGGTAATACATATGGTAGAGTGGTTTCTGCAGTACTTCCTTCCTTGTAAGTATTGCATGCAGAGAGTGAGTAGCAATGATCAAACATGACACCAACATTCTAGCAAGGGAAGATGATGGGGGCTTTGATAATTTGAGCTTATCTTTTCATCAACTACTCTAGTGTTGGCTGGCAATGTTTATATTGTGGTTGAACAAATGGGTATGCACATGGCCAACCTGGTATTAAGTGCTGGGTTGAGGTAGCACAACTTGCCCTAATTTTCAGTAAGAACCCACACTAATCATGTTTATTAGTAGTTTATACCAGATTGAGTTGGCTTTATCAACTGATGCTTGGTTTTGCCAAGGGACAAGTTCTTGGCTGAGAGGGCAGCCTTGGGATTACCAAGGTTTCTAGGGCTTATTTTCTTATTTCCTTCATACTTGTTCCCTGGGGTGGCAGGGAGAGGAAGGAGGCACAAAGAGAGACAGACACTTCATGTGCGTACCTGGGGAGTGGAAGTTGCAGCAGTAGGCATTTTTTCACCTGTTCCAGATCAGCTGGAGCATTTGCTTGCTTTGTGTATGTCCCACTTGTTCCTTAAGCCCTATCTGATGCTATCAGTTTGCTTCATTTCAGAATTTTGAATCTGGTGGCTCATTAACTGAATGCAAGTTTTTGGTTGCACAAATTTCCAAGTTTTGGGTTCCTTTTGTTCTGTGTTTCCTACAACATATGTAGATTCATCAGGTCTCAATAATCATGGGGCACAAAAGGAGGCATGAACCTAAGTTTTTCAAACTTAACTATATGTTTTTGTCTATCTTCCAAACATCAATGAGTGGCTTATATGGACAGAATTTGGAGGATTCTGCAGAATATGATCCTTTGGGCCTATATGTGTGGACTGCATTAATCTACCCAAAGACTCTTTCTTTTGATCAGTGGAGAAAGTTCTCTGAGCTACTGCATGACTCCCTGTGTGATCATGATTGTTGGTGGAGGAACAAGTCATTTGTCTGATTCATTCTGTTACCAAACCAAACTATCATCAGCAGACAGAATTGACTTTCTAGGCAGTTTGAGGATCACTGTGAAGGCATTTTTTGCAGGCCTAGTGCTGCTAGGATGACTTTAAATCAGAACCTTATGAATTGAATTCCTGCTGAGTGTTTCTCTTCTACCCTCTCCCTTTTTCCTTTCCATGTAAGTGTAATGCCAGACGTATCATGATTTCTTTTCAGGATATTGCTAACTTCTATCATCCACATGATGGGTGTGCAAGTTTTTTGCAGCTGGAATCAGGGTACTGTTGTTTTTTGTACTAACTATGTCAATACATAGATAAAGTGTTCCCTTTGTTTCTGGAAATCTCATGGAATTCGAGATGCAGATTTTTTGTGTACTTGTTTGCTTGAATTTTTGGGCAGATTATATATACTTATCTATGTCCACTATTGGGAGCTGATGAAGTCAGTGGGGAGTTATTGCAGGTAGTTGTTTGATATTTATATTGTAAGGTTAGGACTGCACTCATTTTTGTCACGTTAGTCTTGGTTTCATTGGAACTGAGACAATGGTTGCCTTAAAAAGGGTGTTACACTGGAGTGTTATCTGTAATCTTCAGATGCCTTTTCATGGTGTTTTGTGACCCATTTCTTCACTTTGAAGTTGGGGTGGGAAAGGGGGTGGGGCTCTTTTCTGTGTCAATGAAATTGTGCATCTCTATGGTTTTTTTGGCAACATATAAATAAAACAAGTCCTTTGCACAAATGGTGTCTTCAATATGTTATAGCAGTTTTGTGAGTTGTGATGCCTAAACAATACATGTTGTTGCTGATTCATAAATTATTGCTGTGCTGTGAATTATATTACTCATGGAAAGGACACTAATTTTGCTTGTATTTTGTTGATGCAGTTTTAGTGCAACGAGCGCAGGACGCAAAGAGGCTCAACAGTGGGGGATGCATTGGTGAAGGTGTACTTAGAGGCCAGCAAAAGTTGTTTGAGAGCTGATCCCTTCGCTAAAGCCACCTGTGGTAAGTCTTCTCTTGCCTCTCAGCAATCTGTATTTGTGATGCCAGATTCATTTACGCAGGTCTGATGTCAAGGGATTGTGGAAAGTTAACTAAGTCAGCCTTGCCACAAGCACATGAAATGCAGATCAGAGTTCAAGCAAAAAATTATATGAGGTCCAGAGTAACTAGTTTGAAAATTCAACCTAACTGGTTATAGAGAAGATTTGTAGAACATTGTTCAAGACCTTGAGATTGTTGCTTATTCATGCAATGTTTGTGTCTATCCTGGCTATAGTTAGTGTAAGATTTTTAGCTTCCTGATTGTGGGAGTGTCTTGGTGAGAGGTATTGCATCTGCATTTAAGTGGTACTGATATCCTTGCTCAGCAGGGTGGAATCTCAATAATTCAGCCATATCAGTGTAGGTGAGAAGAAGAGAGTTTGAAGAGCCTTGGATGAAGAGAGACTTTCAGGGACCATGGTTATTTGTGGGGTGAGTAGAAGAAGAGTTTGAACTGTTGTGGCGTGCCCTAAAATTCGGACCGTGTCTTGATTTTCGCCCAGGTTATGGCGGAGCCGCATATAGAACCTGATGTAGTACTGCAAGCGATCACAGCTCCAGATCATCATGATGGTGACAATTTGCCTATCAAGCATAAGGTGAAAGTACCACGGAGAGACCAAAGGCAACGAGCACTTATTGAGTCTTGGCACTTGAGCACCATGGCTGCTGCCTACAACCACCATTTTGCAATCTACAGTCGTGACAGGAAACAAGTCACCCAACTAATTCCTAAAGCCGTGTGGAAGTCAGTTTACACTGCCTACCTAGAGGCGTACCCAGACTCACAGTTTGCAGAGGACACATTGAAAGATCGGCTGCGCGAGACTTTAAAAGAACTAAAGACAACAGGTACATCAAATGAGGAGGGCTCTGACAAGAAAGTACTGCAAAATGATGAGGCGCTGGCACAATTGAAGGCAGCAACAGATGGACATGCCACAACAAGGAATGCATTGAAAAGACGGCAAAGTTTCATTGATGGTACAACTCATGCACTCATTTCATATCCCACTTCTAGTTCTATTGGGGCAGATGGACCTAAATCAGCTCCTAGTTCTACTTCGGGGCCAAGCTCCACTTCTACTCCAACTGATAAGGCGATGACGATGGCAGAGCTATTGCAGCAACAATCGAGGAGCATTGTGGCGCTGGCCCATCAATTCCAATCGAGCTCTGAAAAGCGAGACGCTCTGGTAGCTGCCAAGCTAGAGATCAGCAATGAGAAGAAGAACAAGGTAAAAATAAGCAATCTCAAGGCCGCTAGGGATCTAGGTGTGATAACTGATGAGGAGTTCAAAGCACAAGTGAAGTCACTTCTCAAACTATAGCTAGAACTCTCCATTCTAGCCATGGTTTGTTTGTGTGTGGAGTAGTGTGATCACTGATCACTTCAAATGTGAAGTCTATGCTTCTTCTGTGCAGCAAGTTAGTAGAGCTACAGCTCTCAACAAATGGCTGTACTTTGGTTTTGTTGAATCACTTCTTGTTCATACTGCTTGTTTTTTATTAGTTTCTTTGTTTTAGTTCTTCTCTCTACTGTGTTGTTCCTTCTTCCCGGTTCAGAAAAGTCCTTTATCTAGAAGTCTTCCTTTCACTTCAAGGAAAACTTTGAAACTTTGTTTTGGCATTCTTAATCGTGAGTATGGCGGTTTCTCAATTCTTATGAGGGTTACTTGGTTTTGTTGAATCAAATCTCTTCACGAGACGGTCTCCATTTATGCTTTCTTGAAAACCAACAATCTCCCACTCAACTTGCACTCCGGACGTTGTGTGCATCTTGTTGGAAACCTGAAGTGCTATAGATCAGCATAAAGAGCTAGTTGAAGGTCCCCCTGAGCCTGCTCCCTAAACCCTAACCTTAAAACTAAACCCTAAACCTTGAATCGGTATTGTGTGAGAAATTGGTTTATATAAAAATGCACCCTGCTTGGCGCCCCTTGTCATGGCATCTTGAAGGGGCACACTCCATAATACTACACATACACTGAACTAACAAGTGCTGGGATATTATTATTATTATTGTTATAATATAATATTTGATATTTCCCCCAATTTTCTGATGTAGCTATTTGCAGCATCCCAATAAAGATTCAGTATTAAATATGGTGATAGGTATTTTACAAAAATATAAAATAGTAAAAAAAAATTGGAAAAAAAAAGACTACCTCCAAACTAAAAACTTAGTTGAAATTTGACAAAATTCAGCCCATGCCCCCAACAAAAAAAATTCTTTTTCCTTGAAAAGTTGACAATTTTTTTCTATTAAAAAAGGGAATTTATGACAAAAGTATTTCCATTTGACCTTTTGAGGCTGCCCAGATGTGAAAATTCGCCACCCAAAAAAAAAAAAAAAACCACTCTGCTATTAACCCTCTCAACCAGAGTTTTTCTTTCCAATTTTGTGATATTGAAAATGTGGCAATTTTTTTTTCCAAAAAATTAGGTCGAATTTATACTAGAAATATTTTTAAAGTCCAAAAATTGGCCAATTGGGTTGTCAAAGAAGTGACAAAAATTTGTTGGAAAAAAAAATTCACTGAGTCCCAACGATAAACCCAACTAAGGGTCACCAGACAAACCGGTCAGCAAATGGAAAGTTTTGGACAGCTAGTGGGAGGGGCAGGGCAGGGGCAGGGGCAGGGGGCAGGGGCAGGAGTAACTGTTACTTACTTTGGGGACTTGAAATTGGTAACTTGGTTTTTCGTGGGCATTTGGTTTTGGGGACCTGAATAATAAGGATCTGAGATTGTGGACCTGGAATTAGGGTTTGAAGCTCCTCACGGAGAAGAAGAAGAAGATGATGATGCCCGCCGCCCTCTTCACTGTTTCGATTTTTGCTTCGATTTCTTTTCTTCGTTGTCTTTCGCCCGATTGCTGTGGTTTTGTTGGTGCATTTGTTCGCGTTTCTTGCGGTTGCGGCCGCACGTCTGCTTGAGGCGGTGCAATCTTTCCACAGGCAGTCATGGAGTCTCGTTTCTGGACGCACCAGGTTAGTGTTGTTCTATTTGCCCTCCCTCTTTCCCTCTTTACCTTCCCCTCCATTCCCTTCCCCCGTTTCATGGTGGATTCGACGCTTTTCAAATGGAAAAAGAGAGCAACGGTTTTTTTTTCCTGGTCTCCAATCTCTGTTCTGGATTCTGTGAAGTGTTAAGGCATTGTAGCTTTGTCGGCGATTCTTCTTTGTTATTGTTGTTTTTTTTTTCCCCCTTTCTTCCCTTCCTTGCCGGGTTTTTTTCGCGTGTAAGTTTCCGTCGTGATTCGGTTGTTGTTGCTCCTGTCATTTTTGGTTTTCGGCTTCTTGTATAGTTTGGAATTTTCTGATTCAGAAGCCCGGGTATTAAGGATTTTGTGGAGGTTTTTTTTGGGGGACTACGTCGGGGCTTCCCTTCCCTCTTGTTGTTTTCTCTCTAAGGCGTTTGCAGAATGAATAAAATCTTAACTACTGAAGGTTTGAGTCAAGGAAGGACGGCTATTGGTGGAGTTTACTCCTTTTGGTGGAGTGATGTTGTTTGACTGGGAGAAGATGTCTAGGTGGTCGATGCTACAGAAGCTTTGGGGACAAACAGAATGTGCCTGTGTTTGCCACCATATGTATCCTGTTTTCAGATTTGTAGTATTTTTTTGATGGATTTAGATTTGTCCTGAGGTGTAAATGGAGCATCCTTGTGGTTCTGGGTGGGTCAATTTTGCTGGTAGATGTATTGCCGGATTTTATGGTTCAGGAGGGTATGATGGAATACAAAGGGTGATTGTATCTGTACCAGAAAATGATTGTGATTGTCCTTGGTTTGGTTTTATGCACTAAACCTCTTGCTTCTTCAGGATTCCTAATACTAGGTCTCGGTAGTTGCTATGCTGTTTTGACTGCATGACGGGTTTGCTGATGTAATCGCCAACCAGTGCAACCTCTGTCATGGGTGCACACCATGGCTTGGGTTTTGAAGTAGCATTGTAATATCCCTTCTTCTGTCCCTGTGAGCTTTCCTTAATGAACAGTTGGTGATGTGTAAGTGTGTGCAGTTAATGCTCTTGGGTTTTTGTTTTAGTGTTGTCAGGAGGTGATTATCAACAATTAGGCACTTTTAGGAAACATGGCCATCCATGTGGTGTGCTTTATTTCTTTATTGTGGTGATGGCATTTTGTACTTGTGGCAATTCTGATTCTAAGATGGGTGTGGGGCCTTGGGAGTTCAGAGTGACACGGAGAGTGATGAAGATGATCATTCTGAGGTGGAGGAAGAAGCACCCATTGGAGGAGAGGGAGGAGCAGGGGGAGCAGGCTCTAAGTATTTAACTCAAGCTAACCTCAGTGACAGTGATGAATCTGATGAGAAGCAACGAGTGGTTCGGTCTGCCAAGGACAAGCGATTTGAGGAAATGGCGTCGACCACAGAGCAGATGAAGAATCAGATGAAGATCAATGACTGGGTGCAGCTGCAGGAGAGCTTTGATCGGCTCAACAAGCAGCTTGAGAAGGTGATCCGTGTTACTGAGTCTGACACAGCCCCTCGGCTGTACATTAAGGCTTTGGTGTTACTGGAAGACTTTCTTACAGAGGCTTTGGCCAACAAGGAGGCTAAGAAGAAAATGTCCAGCAGCAATGCCAAGGCTCTGAATTATATGAAACAAAAGTTGAAGAAGAACAACAAGTTGTATGAGGTTGAGATTGAGAAGTTTAGGGCCAACCCTGAGTCTGAGGAGGATGAAGAAGGGGAGGATGACGATGATGAGGATCTGGATTCTGGTGGAGACTTCAGTGATGAGGAGCCAGTGACCATTGCAGGTGGTTACTCTGACTCTGATGAGGAAGGAGAGGAAGGAGAGGAGGATGGAGAAGGAGGTTGGGAGACAAAGAGGAGTAAGAAAGACTCAATGATGGACAAGCAGTTCAAACGTGACCCCAGTGAAATCTCCTGGGACATGGTTGACAAGAAGCTGAAGGAGATCATTGCAGCCCGTGGACGTAAGGGGACAGATCGTGCAGAGCAAGTGGAGCAACTCTCATACCTGGCCCGAGTGGCCAAGACCCCTGCACAGAAGTTGGAGGTGATGGTGCATGTTGTGTCTGCCCAGTTTGATGTTAATCCCAGCCTCAACACTCACATGCCAATCCCAGTTTGGAAAAAGTGTGTTCAAAATGTGATGATCATCCTTGACATTCTGGCTCAGTATCCCAACATCATCATGGATGAGACTTCAGATGTTGAGATGGAAAATGAAACACAGAAAGGAGCAGATCATGATGGGCCCATTCATGTATGGGGGAATGTGGTGGCTTTCCTTGAACGAGTTGATGATGAGCTTTTCAAGAGTTTGCAGTGCATTGATCCACACACAAAAGACTACGTGGAACGTCTTCGAGATGAGCCCTTGTTTATGGTACTTGCCCAGAATGTGCAACGATATGTTGAGCGATCGTCAGACATGAAAGCTGCTGCAAGAGTAGCTCTAAGATGTGTGGAGCATGTCTACTACAAGCCACAGGAGGTGTATGAAGCCATGAGGAAACTTGCTGAGATCCAGGCACGCCCTGATGCTGCTGCTACAGAGACTGAGGCAGCAGCAGATGGTGATGATGATTTTGAGGAGGAAGGGAAGGAGGTGAAGTTGCCTGGAGAGGTCAAGGGTCCCCCATCATTTGTGGTTACCCCTGAGATTGTGCCACGCAGACCTTCATTCCCTGATCTAAGCAGGTTGCTAATGGATCAGCTTGTAAGCACAATCTACAAGCATGGGGATGAACGTACAAAGGCAAGAGCTATGCTGTGTGACATTTATCATCATGCAATATCTGAGGAGTTCCACACAGCAAGAGATCTGCTGTTGATGAGCCACTTGCAAGATTCTGTGCAACACATGGATATCTCCACCCAAATCCTGTTCAACCGGGCAATGGCTCAGTTGGGTCTCTGTGCATTCCGAGCATCCCTGATCAATGAAGCCCATGGCTGCCTGTCAGAGCTATATGCCGGTGGACGAGTGAAGGAACTCCTTGCCCAAGGAGTATCACAGAGTCGCTATCATGAGAAGAACCCAGAGCAGGTTAGTTCTATGCAGATAATTTATGTAGTCTCTGTTCTGGACTACAAATTTTTCTTTTTGGAATTTTTGGAATGATTTTTTACAGTGTGTTGTAGTGTAAGAGAGGTTTTTCTACTTCCATCTTTGTTTGTCTTCTCCCTTTGGTCTGCTGCATTCTGTTCTTTCTTCCTTTTTTGCCTTCTCTTTTCTTGTTGTAGTTTTTTCTCCAATGTGTTTCTTTTCTTTGGTTTCTAGACAGTATCATGGCTGAGTCTCCCTGTTGCGTCCGGACTTGCAAAAGAAACTCAGTATGCTGGCTAGTGGTTACACTTGCCTATACCACTGTAGGGAGCTGATGAGGTCAGTTGGTAAAGTTTTGAGAGAAAAGTTGTTTATCATTCATGTGTTCAGTGAGAGACTGTGACTGTTCATACTTCTAGTCTTAGAATTCATTTTGAAATAGTTCTTCCCTTCTGTATTTTTCTTCTTCCCTTCTTAGTCTTTATCTGGAGTTTTCCTTTTGAGTGAGTGAGAGTGTTTCATATGGTGCCAGTTATCTCTAATTGTGACTATGGAAATTTCTCCATACTCATCAGAGTTATATGTTCTAGACTTGGGGTGTGAGATGATGATTTGCAGAAGTAGGCTTACACTCATCTCTTGCCTTTTGGCCAGCCTCTTATGCCTGTTCACAGATTAAGAAGGGATTTCTGTTGTGCAGGAGAAACTGGAACGGAGACGACAAATGCCATTCCACATGCACATAAATCTGGAGCTCCTGGAAGCAGTGCATCTCA
>Ga0116228_10005510_pt1 | contig 11287 bp, 16 predicted proteins | sample S1TSphfallax_2_FD_89694 | JGI IMG/M metagenome (GOLD analysis project Ga0116228, IMG submission 89694) | Host-associated microbial communities from peat moss isolated from Minnesota, USA - S1T2_Fc - Sphagnum fallax MG | ecosystem: Host-associated > Plants > Peat moss > Unclassified | place...
ATGAGAGAGGATGTTTTTTCAAAAATAATTCTAACCCAATTAATTGACTCTTATTGAAAAACTCAAGTCAGAGATGTTGATGAATTTATTGTTCAACAATAGCAGCAAATACCCATTGGCCCAATATTGGACTTCCACCATACCCTTCCCCATATTTGTCTTCTTGGCCACCCGCTTCAATAAATGGTTTTCAAGGGGAGAACTTGCTGCTCACCCTTTTCCCTCTCTTCTCCGCATGTAGGCAATAAAGAATATTGAACACACCAATGTGCTGTCCTCACAACAACACTTTCTCTAGCCAAACAAAAATTTAAAATCATGACAACACCCATGCCAACAACACATTTTCAACAGAACAATATTCAAAGTTGTTCTTATCAAAAACATACAATTTCTTGGAAGCCCTGAAAACTGCCCTTAATCTCGAAGAACCTGCCCCTTCTGCTGGCAATCTAGGGTTTTCATGGGATAACACCAAAGGCCAGGACACAGCAATGTTTAGCAAGACTAGATTGTGTCGACCTATGGCCTCAACTAAGAGCATCCCCACCAGTGCGTATTCGTAAACATATTTCTCACATCGAAAGCTTAGTTATTTACTTTTTTTGCAACCCCACCCACTTCCCATAAAACTGAAACTGGGACTTCAAATATGTGGGAACTACTAATAGCAAACCACCTGGACCAATCATTGTGTTTAACCAATCAAACACTGGGAGCAGCAGTCAGATCATCATATTCATTACACTCTTCTCTAGCAGGTGCACAGCTTTGCTGCGCCTTTTACCAGCCTCAGCAAACTAACCACATATGCAGGAGCAAAACTATTTTTCCAAAGCTAAACCCACATATTTTGACTTTTCTTCAACTTATTTTAATGTGCAGGGTCACATAATGAGCACCGGTGGCACTGCTCTAATGACCCAAGACCTTCCTCCCAGCAACCAAGTATGTCATCCATGGAAAATGATGTAAGATCAAACCATCACCCAGTCTCCATCGAGGTAGAAGTTTGTTACTCATTGCCGATGAATTCTTACTGGAAGATGATCATACATCTTTTTTGATAAGGTGGAGGACTAAATCACAAATCATCATGAAAACAAGTAGAAACCCTTCTTTGTGAAAATATGCAAAGTCACTAAATTTTACACATAGAATTTTGTAAGAAGGAGCTGGCTGTTTTCAGGCTAGCAGAAGAGTCCCTAAGGTATGGAATTGGAATTTGCCCAAGGAAAGCTGCAGGAGAATGTGCATGATGTTTGCTTGCAACAAGTTACAAGAGGTCTTAGGGAGCAAGTTAAAGAAATGGAAGACATGAAAGTTGAAGGCATTTGGATTGAGCTTGAATCAAGTGGATGGACAAAGGCAATGACTGCTCAAAAGATTTCTTCGAGGCAATCAGTGAAAGCTCTAGAAAAGATTCCATCACTACCCTCAAAAACATGAATGGAGGTATTGTTAAGACCCTTGAGGAGCTTGAAAAGATTGTTGAACCTTTTACCATGCATTGTAGAATGCAATCCCAACTTCAATCGAACTCACAATGCAAAGAGAAAAGGTTCTAGCCTCAATCCCGTCCAAGTTCACTAAGGACATGAATCATAGTTTAGCAACCTCAATATCTTTGGAAAAACTCCACAAAGTTGCCAAGGCCATGGCCAAAGACAAGGAACCTAGGCCTAATGGAATTGTGATCCAATTTTTTGTTTGATTCTCTAGAAACTCGTAGTCAAGGATTACTTCATCATGATCACAAATTCCATCAAGAATGGGAGGTTTTTGAAGGCAGTCACATAAGGGTTTATAACACTGATATTCAAAGTTGAGGACAAAGAAGAGTGGGAAATCAAAACCCCTTTTCACTTTTGAACATGGCTTGTAAAATCTATGCCAAAGCCTTACAATTATGCTTACAACCTATCCTCATAAACTCCATCCATAATGACCAATTTGAATTTCTCCCCTTTAATTACATTTTCAACAATCTATTGCTAGCCCACAAGAATATAGATTGGGCAAGACAAACTAAGCATCACCTAATCTACTTGAAGTTGGATTTTGCCAATGCATATGATAAGGTGTCTTGGGATTTCTTGTTCATGGCCACGGAAAAATTGGGTATCGCAATTCAATTCATAGGCATGACCATAATCCTATTCCATGATGTCAAATTTTTCACTTATCTCAATCTCAATGTGACATCACCATTTACAATAAATGTAGGGTCACACAAGGTTGCCTACTCACCCCCTACCTCCTTTTGATTGTAAGAGAAATTTTGAATATCATGGTTAAACAAGTTAACATTGACAAATTTATTAAAGGTATTACCATGACACGAAGATAAAGAAAAAAGATTTTCTCCCATTTTGTAAATGATACTTCGTAAATATTCATTATGGGAAAGGAAGGCAATGTAGAGAATGTAATGACTTTCCTTAATTAGTTCTTGTTATTATGAAGTCTTGAACTTAATTGGGAAATAAACTAACTTATTGCCATTGGACCTTGAGCTTTAGGCCAGGTTGGTTAAAAGACCATAGATGAAAGTAGGTGGTTAAAGGTGAGTTCTCAACGCTATTGGGAACAATTACTTTTGAACCAAACCTAGAAGTTCAAGATGTGAATTCATTCCTTATTACAAAAGTGAGACAAAAATTGAGGTATTAAAACTCTACTCACTTCACAATGTGGGCAAAAGTGTCATTGTTAAATTTGTACTTGGTTCCACTTTTTGGTTCTTTATTACAATTTGGGCAATATTGACAAGGGTCCTTTGCAAGTGCAAGGCAATGCTATGGGAATTGCTTGTGGTGTGGGCAAGATCACAACATTAGAACAAGGGTTAGTTGTGTGGATTGATGTATAAGGCATGAGATAAGGGGGATTGAGCTTTATAGACCTAGAAAAAACTCTAAATGCACTTCTAACCAAATGGATTTTGTTAGCACTTGAACTTGGGATGACCAACCTTAAGATTTTGTTTAGGCATTGCATGAATAGAACTCATCCCTTTAAGCACAAGTAGTGGATGTTTGACATTCAGTAGATCTTAATTAAAGGGCACATTTTTTGCTAGGTTCAAGAGCTTGGAATAAGATTATAAGGATGGAAATGTATGGATAAGTCAAGTCAACCTAACCCCCTATGTTGGTTGATGTTATATGTAATGTGAGGCTTTAATGGTTGACAAGATTTTGTGGACATGAATTCGGAGTTTCCATACAAAGAGTTGAGGAGCTCCATTGGGTGGGTTTACAAACAAGTGGAGACGTATGGATCCCACATACCAAGGCCTTTAAAACCTGGGCTAATGCCAAAAAAAATTGTCAATTCAAAAATAATAAATTTAATGTATTGGGGAGGCTAACTAAGAAGTTGCCTAATCAATCAAAAAATGAACTTTAAACCTTCACACAACAAATAGTCAACAAAGAGTGGTTTCTAGCATATATAATGATAAGATCAACTACCATCCAAACTTGGCGTTGCATCACATAAGGTTTCTTGCTTGCTTGTTTAGATAATGAAAAATAATATTTCATCTCTACAAAAATTCAACTATACAACCTTAATATCAATTATAAAACCTTAAGTTTGAGAAAACAAAAGAAGTCAAGGAACAAATTCAAGGATTGGGGACATGGTGTAGAATGCGATCTTTCCAATGAAGAAAGGGAAAAAAAAGAACCCTCTTTCATGGCCATTATAAAACCATAAACCCAATTTTGAGAAATAGAACTTGGATAAGGATTGTCAAATAAAATCCTCAAAAATCACAACGGAGAGGCCAATCTTCAAGGATTGACTACCTTGGGAAATCAACCTTACATTCCAACACAAAATCAAGATAATAAATAGAAATGGAAGTAGCTTGGAATTTCCAATTGTCCATGGAAAGAGCAAGAAAATAATTACTTCTAACCCAAATATTTGCACTCTTGAAAGTTGTTGGTCCAGTAAATTAGTACCTTCCAAATCTTGATGCCTTGCCTTGGTTGAGTTGTTGCCTTTCATTGTATGGCTTGCAAACTATTCCTACCATCTTATTGCAACTACCTTCTAGCAAGCTAGAACATTCCAAAAAACAAGTTCTAAAAACAACACAAAGAACTAAACTAAACAAATATAAGAGCAACAATATTCTACATCAAATTACAATAAACCACTATCATTCTAAAAAATAAGTAGGGCAAAAATGAATGAAAATAAAATAAAAAGAACACACAACCTTCACACACCCTTTTCCCTCACTCTTTCTTTCCTCATTCAATATCTCTTTTCGTTCCATTCTTCCAAAACTCTCATTACAAGAATGATGGGAATGCATCTCCTCACCCCCCCCCCATAAATCACACAAATTTCACATTTCACTCACAAATGTAGGCCCTTCATCCTAATCCTTTCACAAATACCTTCTATTTGAAGGGTAAACAAATAACAATCATTCATTTCCATGAGATAATTAACCTAATGCTCTCAAGCTCAAAATAAACTAGAAGACAATGAATAATCTGCCAATAATAACTATCTAATAGCTAGGAGGGCCATAGGACTAGCTAAACGAATTTTCTACCCTTAACAATTGATTAAACCTTCCTTTTGATCCCGGACAATGGGTGTGAAAAGGTGGCACGTTGTTGTTTAGTTACACTACCAAGAAAAGGTGTAGCTTGTTAATAATAAAAATATATATATTTTGAAAAATCCTTTATAAATTGCCCAACTTTTAAACCTCAAATTTCAAAATAAATTGGAATGATGTATGGAGGAAGAATTGGGCTAGAAAGGATGTTGTTTTCCTTTGGGCCCTCTTTCACAAAGTCATAGTTGTGAATGCATGGAGAGCTAGACTTTGCAAGTATGTAAATGCAACATGTTTAATGTGCAATGGAAAAGCCCCCGAAACACTTATGCATAAATTCTATGAATGCCCCGAAGGCACAAGTGGCATGGGGGTGGGCAACTACTCTACTTTACTAACTTAGGTACCCAAAGCACATTCAAGGTAACATGAACAGTCTACATATTATGCAATGCCTCTTCAACAAAACAAAAAAAACCTCCCAAAGCCTTACTAATCTTCACACCATTCCAAAGTCTGGAGTACATGGAGAAAATGAAAGGGTCTTCAAAAATCATGCTTGCTCTAACCTTAAGCTTTGGCTGCATGATAATGGACAATCTAATTGCCTGTGGTAGACTCTCTTCAAATTGAATAGAGCTCCCTTTGCTGAGGTAGAAGTCATGGAGGCCTTTGATAAGATGTGATGCTCCCATTAAATCTTGTGTGCCAGAGACAATCATAGAATTAGATGGACCAACTGAACTGCCAAAGTTGATCAACTAAGTTGTGCTTGACTGTCCATGGTGGCTGGGGTGGGCCGAGTGCCCACCTTGTGCTTGTGATGTTCTCTGTTCCTTCTTTGCAATGGATTCTGTTCATTTTCTTTGGGGAAAAAAAACATGTAATTTATTTTTAGCGCAAAAACAGAAAAAGAAAAGACACATAGTGATAATAAAAACAAACCTCACAACTTCATCACATTTCAACAGAACATAAAAATTAAGATGATGGATTGTTGAATTTGAAAAGACTTTGGGTGTGTGTACCAGTGTTGGGTGGTTCTTTAGCTTCATGAGGAACCTCCAGGTCCAGTTTTTTAAAAATAATTTAGAGCTGTCTCAGTTCCAAACATAAATGAAACCAGGAATTAGGTTTCAGGTCTGGTTCTTCAAAAAAATAAATAATAAAAAACAAATCTGGTTCCAGTTCTGTAAATCAGACCCAGATCCAGTCCAGTTATTACTAGCCCAGACTGGAATCAGAAATTAACTGCAAATTAACCCCTGATTAACCACTGGTGGTTCTAGTCATTATTTTGGTCAAAAGCATATGTATCTCAGTTCTGTTTATGGTACTTCTCCACACATAAATGGAACAAGGAAGGTGGGGATAAAATTACATATTGATGTTGGATTTGGGCATACAATTTTGGACCAAAACTTAACAAAATGTGTGAATAATGACATGTTAGAGTAGTAGTACTATGTGTGCATATGATGATGATGATGGATGCATTGGGCATGTTCCATAGAAGTGTATTATTCATCTAGATGAGAAGTTCTAGAGCCAGCGAGTGCGAAGTTTTGATCTAGATGAGTACCCATTTGAGATTAGATTCAAACTAAGTGAGATTTGAAGTTTGAACAAGTGTTGGGTAATTCTTGATTCTTTACTTTTGTGAAGAACCTCTGTTTCCAGTTTTTTTTTTAAAAATAATCAGAACTGTCTTGATTCCACATAAATGGAACTGGGAATCTTGTTTCAGTTCTGGTTCTGAAAATCACACCTGCTTTCACTACACACATTGCTGATGAATTGTAGTTGTATTACCTACTGTTGCATACAGAGGTATTTTTATTAAAAAAGAAAAAGGGGGAAATTAATAAGTGTTTTTTTTTTGTTTTTCCTTCCTCATGTCAAGTAACTTTTGTCAGAACTTGGATTGTCAACAATGAATTTGAGGCCAGTTAAAGACAACAAACCCTTTTGCACAGAAAATAGTTGTAGGTAATGAGGAATGTTGGAGGGGGAAGGAAGAAAAAGAACTAGTTTGATGATGAGGAAACTGTCAAGCACATGAGAAAATGGAAATAGATAATGGGTTTTTGGCGGGGATGGGTATGGTAAATAAACCCACCAAACAAAATGCAAATGAGGATCCTGAAGATGACAATTTTTGTGCAGAAGACAAGAGTTGTAATGAGGAATGATGAGGGAGGGAAAAAAAAAGAAAAAAAAAGAGAAGAAAACACTAGTTTGATGATGAGCAGGCACATGAGAAAATGGAAATAGTAATGGGCTTTTGGTGGGGATGTGGATGGTAAATAGAGTGGGGGATGGCAATAAATCAACCAAGCCAAATGCAAGTGAGGGCCATTCTGAAGATGACAACTTTTGTGCAGCAGCCAAAGAGTTGTAAATGAGTAGGAATGATAGAAAAAAGAATTAACTAGTTTGGTGATGAGCAAAGCACATGAGAAAATGGAATAATACATCATGTGTCTTTTGGGGGTTTGTGGATGGTAAATAAATCACCCAAAACAAAAAAAGAAAAGAAGTGAGGCCATGTAATGACAACTTTTGGCTGACACAGAATTGCAATGAGAAATGATGCTGAAATCAATTTGTGAAACAATCAAGCAAGCACATGAATGAGAAATTAATTTGTGAAGCAATCAAGCAAGCACATGAATGAGAAAGAGAGAGATGAATGGGGGAGGGGTGAGATAGTGAATGAGCAGGCATAATAATGATGACAATGAGGCCATGAAGGTGACAACAGTTTGTTGGCAGATGAGAATTGTAACAAGCAAAGGAATGATGCAGGAAACCAGTTTTGATGATGATGCATACAAGAGATGAGAATGGGGGCTGGGTTGATGGATGGTGATGGTGGTGGGGTGGGGATGGTGAAAATCATGAGGCAAAATTCAAAGAAAAAGCAACAACTGCTGTTGCTGGCTGATGATTGACATTGGGTGGCAGCCAGTTTGAGTATTGCAACTTGGATTTTGGTGGCAGTTGTAGCAGTAGGTAGTGGGGCCAACAACCATGGAGCTTTTACTTGAGAGAGAGAGAGAGAGAGAGAGAGAGAGTTCTTGTGTGCACGTGTGTGATTTTGTTGGGAGAGGGGGCAGCAGAAGATGGGAAGAAGAACCCAAGCAGCTGTTGATAGTAAGCAAGTAGGAGGAGGAAGAAGAAGACGACAGGAAGCTAGTAACGACTTATCTACTCTCCATCAGGTTTGGTTTGTTTTCCATCTTGGGAAGAAGAAGAAGAAGAAGAAGAAGAAGAAAGCAGTGAGTAAAAACCTCCATGTCAGGTGGCATTGGCAGCTAAAATAAGCACTTGTGCTTTCAGTTGTCGTCTCGGTGGTGAATATGGGGATGGGTGTTGCCATCTGGGTGCCCTCTCTCCGCAGCACGTTGGTGGGAGAATCTGAGTTTCTTCCCAGAATATATTATTATTCTACTTCCAAACTGGGATCCAGGTAATTGTTGTAGCAGCAGCCAAGTATAGAGTTAGCGAGATCATCGCCAAATTAGCGCAGGCAACATGCATGGGATGCATGCATCTGGAGCTGGACGCCATTCTTGATTTGTTCTTACATCCAAAGGGTTCATCAATCTCCATTTCTGTAATAAATTTTACTCCAAGTTTATACAAAATAGTTTCTTTTTTGGGGCTATGGGAAGAGATGAAAGCAGCTGTCTAAGGTCTTCATCATCACTCCTCTGAAAAATCAGGTTTTGGGTAAGTGGGGTTAGGGCTGGGATTAGCTGATGATGCTATTGGGAATCGCTCAACAACAATAATCAGGGGTCAGGGTCAGATGAAGAAGGAGAAGAAGAAGCAGTAGCTGTTTTGGAATCTGTAGGTTGACATAACCCCACTTTTGACCAAAGCGAGTTAGAGACACTAAAAACAGACTCAGCCTGACATTTTGTAAGTAGCCGCCATCCAAGAATGTGTTTTGCAATTGGACCAGGTAGAAAAGCAGAGGAGCTGCAGCACCTGCTTGGTAATGACTGACGCAAAAGCTTCCCTCCCTCCCTCCCTCCATCCATCCATCCCCACCTCACTCACTCCTTCCCTCATCTAACCAACACATCAGTCAATCTCCCCCTGGCCAAAGTGGGGTCTCTTTCCATTAGGCTGTTGTGATCATGGTTACACATAGTGTGTTATGATCACAGGAGAAGCCTAAGGGAAGGCCTCTAAAATGGAGCCTTGTTTCTTGTTGCCATGACAGGCACTTCCATTCAATAGCTGCAACCTGGCTTAAACTGGGCTTAAAATCAGTAGGTAATTAATGTGAGAAACTCTATGAATATTGCACATGTAGGGAACTTATGGGGAACTTATGATCTTGTAACAAAAGATGACAAATGTCACACTCTTCTCTGATTCATACTGGTTGACTCCCAGTTAAAACAGTTTTGCATTTGGTCAAATGCTTGATTTGTAGAGCCGTGAGGTGATTGTCAGCATAGCAAGATGGAACAAATTGTAATGGATAGCTATTGTGACAGGAGAATCTGAGGGCAGATTGAGAGGGCAGATTCTAGGGTTCAGACAAAGTCTGTGATCACAACTAGGACAAGGAGTGTGCCACACTGTGGCCTTGCCATTTACATTAAAAAGTATCTTGAAGCAAAAGAAGAGTTATGGAAATTCAAATATTTCACCATGCAAAAAATATAATCTTCAAAAAAATCCTCTAAAAGAAACCAATAGCCTTCAAGATATGATAACTCTATAACGAATCTCAAGTTTCATCACAAGCCAAAATATCATCTTTTGAAAATCCTCATATAAAAATAGACCTATTATTACCTAGGAGACAAAATCCCTTAAGCTACTAATATACGCTCTAGTCAATCTAAACACAATATCCTTGCCTTGGTAGGCAAGGGCAACAAATGTAATGGAAAACCTATTGTTGTGGGGGCAGAATGTGTGATCTGAGTGGCCTGATGGAAAGAGAGCCTTATTACTCCACTGTTGTTGAGGCTGGGAGGCCCATACCTCCTCCGGTCACACATGCGAAAACAACCCATGGGACCTAGAAATTTGGAGGTATTCAAAACTCATGTTGAAAGGGGGGTAGCAGGTCACCCAAACCAGTCTATGGCATTAAAGCTGTAATCAGAAAGTCCATTGGAAGTTAAACTAGAAAAGAAAGGAAAGCTCATCATCCATCATAACAGAGCTGAGAGCCAGCGAGCAACCCATCAGATGCTGTGCTGCTGTTGTTGTTGTGAAGAATTGCAGCAGCAGCAGCAGAGGATAATAAGATCATCCGCCATCTGTTTGCTGAGTAAACCAAATTGTTCTTAAAAAAAAGCTTTAGAATTGGGTGTTGCTAAACAGTCTCTGTGCAGTAACGAATTTACATCCCTCCTCGACACTCAACGTCGGTGGATCTATCTATTCCTGGTTTTGACTGTCAGTCAAACTAGAAGGGAGGGAGTCAGTCTTAGTCAGTTTGCTTCGAATCCTCTTGGGGACACTTAATCACCAAAGAGGAAGACTTGATTTTGGTACAGCCCATCTCCTGCAAGCTCATTCATTGATGCAAAAATCCTGCCAAGTTGGAGGGAGGGAGGCAGATCGATAAAGACACACAGAGAGGCGCAATATGGGGGGGGGGGGCCGCCTAGCTCTGTAGGCAATAAGCAAGGCCAAAGGAAGGGAGAAAGTTTGAAAAAACTCCATCCCATCTCTTTCTAGGGCCATCTTGAAGAAGAATTTGGTTCCATTGAATCAATGCCTCCTGGCATGGAAAAAATGGCGGACATAATCAAAGCCGATCGTGCGATTTGAAGAAGGAGCTGCCAGCGACAAGGGACAGATAGATCACCAGGCAGGCAAAATACATCATCTCTCCAAAAGGAGTTATGATTCTCGTTGATAAATGCTTCCTGACACTGTTGCTAATTGACTCCCTTCTCTCTTTCTCTTCCCCTCCTCTCTCTCTCTCTTTCTTTCTGTGTGTCGGAGCCTGCTGACCCTCCACCCCAGCAGCTCCCTCATGTATTTTCTTGATGGCCTCCCCCCATAGTGAGCAATGGATGTCCCGGGGAGGGGATGGTGGTGACAACGACCCCCTTGCACAATGTCCCAAGGGGATACAGCAGTTTGCCGGGCAGGGCAGCCCGACATCAGTCTAACTATCACTCAGCGAGGTAGTTGGCAAATGCCACACCACCCAGCCTGGTGGTAGTGAGGCTGCCCTGCCCAGAGTTCGCATATCCCCTTGGGACATAGGGCCAAGGGCTGGGTGGCCGCTGTATATATGTCTGCCCTCAATCTGATCGGGATAGAATTCAGCAAGCAAAAAGAAAAAAAGAAAGAACAATTTGACCAATCAGTCATATTGGACAAGTCATCTTCATATAGGATCCCAAAAGATTCAGCAAGATAAAGAAAGAAGGGGCTGGCCGTTGCCCGGGCAGAGAGTGGTGATGGTCGTTGTGGAGGGAAATCATATATAGGGCAGTGTTAGGCTGGATGTGTTGCACTGCAAGCAGAGAGGGAGGGAGGGATTAGGGGTAGATTAGCAGCCATAAGCAAAAGCAGTAATTGCGATGATTCAGCGATAAACCATTGCAGCCAACACAAGAAGAAGAGGCAGTCAAAAAAGGTGGTAATATATTAGGCAGGGGCCGCACCGCACCGAAACCTCACCTCTCGTTCCTTCTCCTCCTCCTCCTC
>Ga0116228_10005511_pt1 | contig 11285 bp, 11 predicted proteins | sample S1TSphfallax_2_FD_89694 | JGI IMG/M metagenome (GOLD analysis project Ga0116228, IMG submission 89694) | Host-associated microbial communities from peat moss isolated from Minnesota, USA - S1T2_Fc - Sphagnum fallax MG | ecosystem: Host-associated > Plants > Peat moss > Unclassified | place...
AGGACATGGTTTTCAGGACTTGGGATCTCAACTTTGGGGCCTGGATTTTCACACTCGCGGTTTCCAAGACCGAAACCTGAAAACTTTTAGGATGTGATTTTCAGGATGTGAGATCTCAATTTTGGGACCTGGATTTCACACAGGGGGCTTCACAGTGGCCTTCGGCCATGGGCACCCACTAGTACTACTAAGAAAACTCATGACTGAAATAAGCATCTATGAAGGTTCTTCCAAGTTTTGAAAAGAAACCTGTGATCTTTTGATTCTGATTATTTTCAAGAACCTGGAACTAATGGTGTTTTTTGCAATGCTCACAGTGTGTTCCCCAAAATTATTTCTCAAATAGCACCCAATAGCTTTATCCCATATCCGTTTGGTAAAAGCTCTACTCCTGTAATCTATATATCTAGGCCAAAGGTAAGAACTACAGTATTTCTCTGCCTGGTAAGTGCTTGAGACTTCAAACACTTGCAGAAAATTACATGGTGTATTTGGAGGCAATGTTATAAATTGTTATTTCCTGTCACCTAATCGGAGAGAGTTAATAATTTGTCCTTGAAGTAGGTTCTTTGGTTCCAATGTGGGATCTTCTGTTCTTAGAGCATCTCCACCAGTGCTCAGTATGTCACTCTGGATAATCAAATTAGATGTCTAAGTTTAGCTGTTTTCTTTTTGGCAACCCCACTAATAAAACTTTAACGGGAACTACATATATGTGGGAAACTACTAATAGCAAACCACCTGGACCAATCATTATGATCGACCAACCAGAAATACTCAGCTAAATTCAGGTCCAATTTACTACACTCTTTTTTGGAGGTGCACAACTGTGTTGCACCTTTTACCAGCCATGGCAAGCTGCACGAATTCGGTGCAAAAAAACCAATTTCCTGAGCTAAACCAGCACATTTTGAGTATTTCACAATAAATATTACTTTCTGGAGTCACATACAGAGCACCAGTGGAGATGCTCTTAGAGCAGTTCTTTCAGTTTCTGCAGATCTTGGCCACAGAAAACAAAGGATGAGAAAATTTCTGCAGCATCTCTTTGTGGGGGTAATGTCCTTGTACTAGGGCATTACTGGATGGGGGTAATGCATTTGTACTAGGGCATTACTTGAAGGGGGAACCGGGCAAGGCCATCGCGGGGCATTACCTTACCCAAAGCACACTTCTTTTGTGATGTGGGTAACCCAAGAAAAGGCTATTGTCAAAGAAATTTTTTTGAACTTTGAGTGTACATACCCACAACTAATTGATAAAACCACCAAAAGGCAATTTGGAAATAAAGACAAAAGATCCATAAAATATGGGAATCGTGCCAATAGTTGAGTGGCAACAGATGCAATAAGCTTTTGCAATATGCTCTCATAAAAGACTCCTGACCCCACATTAGCCCCTAAAAATGAAGTAGGGAAATTGTGTGGGGAAGTTCCCTTCCAATTCTTTATGCTGGCTAATGCATCAACTAAGAGCATCTCCACCCCCAAAATCTATAAACAACTCCGTTTTTTTAGAATAAAATGTCCCCACCCACAAATGTCAATAAAGTCCCTTTAAACACTGAAAGACCATTCATGTCTTTACATCGTGACAAGTAATAGTCAATGTCCAAATCCATAGTAGCAAAAAGCTTTTGAAAGGGGTTAAAATGACCACTGCACAATGGACCATCAATAGAAGAGATCGGCGAGATATGCGCTAAACTACTGCAAGATTTAATGAAAAGGGGTGTTTGCCGTGTGGGAGTGGAGATGCCCTAAGAACTCCTAGCACCTCTTTAGCCCCTTACCTTAAAATGAAATAGGGAAATTGTTTGGGGAAGTTCCATTCCAATTCTTTATGCTGGCTAAATCCGTCTGGGTGTTTTTAAAATTTGAGCCCACACTCTCAGCCCATGCCTTAAGCACCCCGTCCCACCCCCCTTCCCCCTCATTTTGGAAACACTTCCTCCCCTCCTTGAGACTTATGCTACAAAAAAAACTTACCTTATTCTCGCAACCCTAGTTTATCTATTAAGAAAGGCAATTTGTTGTTTTGTTTGTTTATAATGTTGAAATCTCCCAAGCTATGGTCTCCAATTGGCAAGGTTGGAAAGCCCTCTCGAGGAATAGGGTGCGCACTAAGGTGACTTTTGTAGGATTTCAACCAATGTTGGTAGGTTTCGAGTTTTGGTTAGGGTTAGGTTCGGATTTAGGGTTCCTGAACAAATGGGTTCTCCTTAGAGAGGGTCACCTGAGTGAGGGTGTGAGCCCCCAAGGGTGTTCCCAAACCTCAAGGAGAACCCATCAGGAGTACAGGAACAACAGCCAGCCAGGCACAGAAACCACGTTCCCATAAAAAGAGAGTGGTTAAAATCAAGTGCTTTTGTGAGATTTTCAATAGCCAAAACTCCAAAAAAAAATTTAAGAGAAATCGCCAGATTTGTAATACATAGTTTCATAAATTTAGCCAAAAATATAGAAGGCTGTTAAGGAAATTCTACTTCTATATTTAGTTTGTAGCCAGATTTTGGCTAAATCTTAATATGGATCATCGCCATTTTGGCTACAAAGCAAAATTGGACCCTGTCTGTCTGCGGTGTGCATTTCCTGTTGTGTCTGGTTTCGTTGCGGAAATTGCCAGGAGAGCGACAGACAGACAGACGGGTGGTCGTCTCCAAGCTCTCGTAAGGACCGCGGGCGGATGTGTCTTTCGAACGAGCGATGGTGGAAGAGACAAGCGCACAACATGCACTGATGCTGTTGAACAGGGGAACAATTGAACAGGGGAACAATAGATAACCTTTTCGAAAGACGAGCTTACGTTTTTTTCTTGCTTTCCTTCCTTTCTTTTTTCCTCCTCCTTTTGCTGCATCGGAAACAATGCAACAATGCGATTACGACACCATGATACCTATTATTGAGCGCATCCTCGGGAAAAGAATCTCTGGGACCCGCCATCCTAATCCCTATGCGCACTGCAAACTGATCACGATTCGTGAGTAACTCATGCTTCAAGCATCATCGCAAGAAGATTCACATACGACAAGAGCGTATGGCGCGCATCTGTCGCATCAGGCATACGTCTATTAGTAGCCCGCCGAGAGGTTATCTCGCATCGCACACTCGCCCCTGCCATCATCAACACGTCCTTTGGCTCGAGATTCCTTCAATCTGCGGGTAGGTCTCTATTACTAAGGAGACTCCAATTTTTTCTTCCCGTGTCCAATTCTTTGGAGCTCTGTTTTTTTATTATTATTATTGTTTTACTGAACTGTTTGGGCTTCAAATGCCCGTGAGCAGCTTCTGCTCCTCGTAGTCTTGCAGGCCTCTTCCTATCTTCATTTTGCAGCAGGTACATCAAGCTCTTCTTGAAAATTGATGAAGAATGTGAAAGAGGCATTACTATGCAGGCAATTGACGGATTTGTAGCCAGGAACTCGCAAGCATTCTAGATCCGTCGGTTTGGATTCAGGAACAGAAGCCTTGTCACCTGAATGTGTTTGTGAACAGGCGATTGTGCTTTAGTCTCTTATCAATTAAGAGTATTAACAGCTAGGATGATTGCAAAATATTGTTGTGAATGAGCAGACTCAGAGAGATCTGTATCTTTCTGAGACATCGCACCGCTTGGCACTGCTGAAGCTTTTGTGATACACAGGACTAGTTCGGAGAAAGGAACGACAATTATGGAGGGCATGCTGAAGCCGCTGCGGAGCGGAGACAAGGAAGTGCTGGACAAGGATGCCAGTGCTACCCCTCTGGGCGGTGTGAACGATACTTACGGGGAAGATGCTGCAAGCCAGGACCTTGCTATCACCCCCTGGTCACGCATCGTTGCCAGGTCGTTATTCTTACTTGTTTCTGTGTTTTCACACATCAATTTGGTCTATTGTCTAGTTCTGTCCGGTTTGATGTTCTCCCTTGACTGTCCTTATTTCTCTAATTTTAAACACAATGTTTAGCAATTGTATAGTGAATGGGAGAGTAGTATTAGTAGTGGAATCATAGTGCACTACATCAGAACCCAATACACAGCTTCCTTGACTTTGAAACATTAAACGAGAGCAACCTTTATGCACAAGACACAAGGTGGAAATATGTTGAGCATTGTGTGATCTGGTGAATCCATGCATATGGTTGGAGCAGTGGTGTGGAGCTACTGAGAGACCCTACATACAACAAAGGAACTGCCTTCACTGACGAGGAACGAGACATTCATTACTTGCGTGGCCTTCTTCCACCTGTTGTTCTCTCCCAAGAGCTCCAGGTATGCATGTTGGTGGACCTGATGTCACCAAAAATTGTGTCATGATTAGAGAATGAATGTGCACAAGAAACTTGAAGGGATGCTTTTGTTTGTGGCTGGCTGAGATTGCTGGAATTGATGTAGAACTGCAGGTATAATTCAGTGCTGAATATGCCTGTTGTTGGAAGCTACCATGGTCAAGTTCGAACTTAGCCAGTTCATTTATGTTTCTGTGGATTATTTTGCTCTCTAGTTTAGTTCTTTTCTATTTCCATGATTTTCTATTATGTATCTATGATAGATATGATTTTATTTTATTTTATTGGGGGGTAACAATGAAGAGAATTCATTGCAAAAGGGAAAGGAAACAACTGAGCCAGCCCAGGAGATCTGATTTATTGTCAGGGAAATAATTTATCTTCTTGAGCTAGATTGCCATTTTAGATTGAGCATCAATATCAGACATTGCATTATATGGCAGGTGGAACGGATACTGCACAATTTGAGGCAATATGAAACTCCTCTGGAGAAGTATGTGGACATAATGGACCTTCAGGTGCAGCCAACTCTTGTCACTTATATTCTGTCTCTAACCTTTACTCCTGGAAATCTTCATTTTGATTCCTCATTGCACCTTGCATGAGGACTAGATTCTGATAAATGTTTGAAAGTGAAAACGTTGCACAACATTGATAGCTAGATAAAAACCTGTGTAGATCCTGGTATATATAGTTTGCTTTGGAAACCTTTGGACATTGGAAGCTATGAAAATCTTGGTGAATGTGGCTGATATTATTGACAGGTTGCATCAACTGGTGTTGCAGGAAAGAAATGAGCGGCTTTTCTACAAGGTTTTGATTGACCATGTGGAGGAGTTGCTGCCAATTGTGTATACTCCAACTGTTGGGGAAGCCTGCCAAAAATTTGGCAGCATCTTTAGGCGTCCACATGGAGTTTATATCACCCTTAAAGACAAGTATGTTTCTCCTTGGCCATGGCATATGACAATGTGAAGAAAGACTGTATAGGAGGCAAATAAAGCCCCCATTGAAGCAGACACAACGCATCAGTAGCTTAGAGATCCTTAACAGTAGACCTTGAATAAAGTCCACACTGATTGTATTGTGACACTTCACAGGGGTAAGGTGCTGGATATCTTGAAGAACTGGCCAGAAAAGGACGTTGGGGTCATTGTTGTAACTGATGGTGAACGCATCCTTGGGCTTGGTGATCTTGGAGTCCAGGTCAAGATTCTCTCTTTCTTTTTCATCCTTTGTTTGTTCCATACTTGCTGGATTTCTGTTAAATGTGGCTTTTAAAGTCCCACTATTTAATTTCAAGGAGAGCTGTGTCTTGATTGAGACAATGGTGTGCAGTTGAGGTCACTTTGGAAACAAGCATAACCAGGCAAAGTCATGGGTAGAAGAACACACATTTATTTGTGTCTAAATCTGTTGAGGGCCCATGGATATTTCAGGAAGTGTAGTGGGAGATGGCAAAACCCTCATGTCATGCAGTGAGCATTAGTATATACTTGGAAAACAAGTTTTGATAGAGATTTGCTACATATCAACACTGAAGAGTGCCCTCCATTATTTGATATGTTTTTTGGACAAACACATTGGCAGAGAAGTCTCAAATTTTCCAATTCTATTTCGCTTCTTTCTTACATTGGACATTTGGATTGGTTTGAATGGCAGGGGATGGGAATTCCAATAGGAAAGCTGGCACTATACGTTGCACTGGGTGGCATCAGACCATCCACTGTAAAGCTTCAAACAATTGTGCTCGCATCGAGCAAAGCCATTATGCTGATAAGAGCTCGATTTGTTAGAATGGGCCTTTATGCTGTTGTTGAGGAATTTTCTGAAAACTGAAGAAATTGTCAAGAAATCAAGAAGAAGAATTGGGTTTGTGGGTCTGCAGGCACTTCCAATCACAATTGATGTGGGCACCAACACAGAGTCTCTACTCAAAAATCCTTTCTACATTGGATTGCGCCAAAAGCGTGCCACTGGCCAGGTGTTATATCTATTTCTGCATGAATCATCCTACCCACTTCCACCCTTCCTTTCCCTTCAAACCTGAGGCACCTCAACTAATAGATTCTGACTGCCTATGGGATGCGCAGGAGTATGATGATTTGGTCCATGAGTTTATGACAGCTACCAAGCAACTCTATGGAGAGAAAGTTCTTGTCCAGGTATGCATCTTAATCTCAATCTCTTTTCCCAAGATATTGGAAAGTAATGAAATTCAATTGTTATTGACGGAGACTTTTGACTGATGAGGAGGTCATCATTAGTCCTCAGATTTACAATGAATCCGTTTCAAGCCTAGTTCTTGAGTTGTCGAGTCAGGACAGAGAAAACTGGATACTCCTCATGGACATGTCTTCCTCAATTTGCCATGACAGTGAGATGAAGGAATTGTCAAACAAAAAGTGGAGTAACACACTAGTGACAACAGTGCATGCCTTTTCAGTCTGACAGCAGAAATTCATAACATTTGCATCATAAGCACCTTATAGAGGGGGATTTCTCTGTTGCTACCCTCTCTTCTGACATCAACATTCATTTTCTGATGGATATATAATGCAGTTTGAGGATTTTGCAAACCATAATGCATTTCGATTGCTGGCAAAGTACAGTACAACCCATCTTGTGTTCAATGATGACATCCAGGTACTAAGTTGTGCACCTTGATTTGAGTTTTGACTCAGAGGGTGTATAGTAGACTTCTAAAATAATTATATGCAACCACATGCATTTTCTTGTTGACCAGATTGTGTTGACATAAGCAAAGCCAAGAATGTGTACAATCATTTCAAAGGAGTTCTCAACAGTGATAGTTTACAAAGACTGTTGGAACTAATGTCAGTAGGTCATCATCCGACTGTCCTATATCACCGTAAGTCAAAATTTTACAAGATTGAAATTCAAAATTGGGATTGTGTCATGTTATGTAAACTGTTGATTGCTGTTTCCTTCAAAGGAGCCAGAAATACACAAATGTTCTTACTTGCAGAGGATGACACTATCAGTTTACTTGGTGTTCAGGGTACAGCAGCAGTAGCACTGGCAGCACTCCTTGCAGCATTGCATATAACAGGAGGCGAGCTTTCAGATCAGAAATATCTGTTTGTTGGGGCTGGTGAGGTATGTGGTGAATTTGTGTCTATCTCTCAGCAAAGATCAGAAGCTGAAATTTACCTGTTCTAAAGTCCATAGCTTCCCTGCATGTACTTTGGGAAATGTCTTCTAATTTTTCTAGAACTAGGGCAAGATCCCTGTACCTGAGCAGCTGAGGGATAACTGAAGTCTGAGTGATGAAACCTAGTATCAGTGTCAGTGGGAGGTACACAAGTGCATTGTGTTGTATGCAGGCTGGAAGTGGTACTGCCAAAATAATGGGGTGGAAATTAGTAGGCACAAAAAGAAATCAGTGAATGAAGCACAGAAGAGAATTTATCTCTTGGACTCAAAGGTAATCATTGCATTGTGTTTGTATGCAGGCTGGAAGTGGTATTGCTGAAATAGTGGCACTGGAAATTAGTAGACACGAAAAGAAATCAGTGGATGAAGCACGGAAGAGAATCTATCTCTTGGACTCCAAGGTAATTGTTGTCACATATCTACCATTACATTTTTATCATAAAAGTTTTACCTTCCCCAAGTTTGCAATATCTCCCTGGGTTTGTGGTCTCAAGGCAAAGTTCAGTAGACACCTGCTTTCTTGGGATCTCTCTTTCTGTGAGGTTAAACCTCCAGCTTATTCCCTATTAGTCTCTTTTCAACTTTTCTAAATTTCAATCCGCATGTCTACAGGGACTGGTTACAAAGGCCCGGTATGAATCATTGCAAGAATTCAAGAAACCATATGCACACGAGCATCCCGCATGCCCTACTTTCCTTTCTGCTATCAAGGTATGCCACACCCGGTCTTCTTTCTATGAACTTTCATATTTCTCCTTTCTAAGGCACCTTCGCATGGAGACATATGAAGATCTTCTCAACAGCCATGGCCTAATGCATTAGATGAATATGTCGGCATGGTGACACTCACAGCACAACTCCCATACACAACAGTGATGATAGCAGACTCTGAGCATCTGGTGTTTGCCTTTGCATGTGACTCTGTGAGCAGGCACTCAAACCTACAGCAATCATTGGGACATCTGGACAGCATGGTGCTTTCACCAAGGAGGGATTGGAGGAATTGGCCTCTTATCAAGATGTGAGAACTGTTGTTAGGCAAATCTCAGAATTAATTAGTTTGCTTTGCACATGTCTTCTGTCATTGCCCACAAACTCGGGCTCACTCGTGTTGTTGTAATGGCTTGTGGACTGAGCAGCTCAGCAGCTGCAAAGTGATATAAGATCTCAACAGTATCTTTCCAGTTCCTAATTTGAAACCAAATGCAATGACATCACACATGCCTACTGGGTTGGACATGATTTGCAGTTACCAATTGTTTTTGCACTTTCAAATCCAACATCAAAGTCTGAGTGCACAGCAGAGGAGGCTTTTGAGTACACCAAGGTATGGACAACTTTTCTCCCACTTTTGATCATTTCCTTGTATTTGGTATGTTACTGTTGCCCTGCAGTTGGGCAGATGAGCTCCTTCTGTGTAAGACAGGTTTCAGTCTGCATTAGAGAACACTCACACAAAGCAGAGGAAGTACCTGAAATGTCCCTAGGAAAGGGGGCTCTTAGTTACACTGGCTTCTGTTGGTCTCTCTTAAGTGCTATGCCAACATGATGACTGAGTCTTCCCATTGCATCCCAAAGTGTGACAGAAATTCAGGATGCTTATTTTTGTAATGGTTTGATGGATATCTTGGGCTTATTATTATATTCTTGTCTACACCCACCGTCAGGAGCTGATTAAGTCAATGGCAGCCAATCACTACTAGTCATAATGAATGTGATGGTCTGACACGTCATGGGCAACTCTCATGAAGTTATTACCAGTCATTGTCATATTATCTTCAAAATGTTGGTGTGGAGATTTCTCTACAATCTCATGGATATAGCTTCTGCAGGTGTCTTTTTCCTTTCTTACAGCTTGTCAAACATATTTCTTTGTATGCCCACATGTGCTTGTTAAGTGAAACAGTTTCTGGGGTTTCATTCAGGTATCTGATATCACACTGTTCAAGCTTTGATTCTCACAAGCAAATTTCCAATCTATCTCCATATCATAGTCTTCTTCTCTATCAATCTAGTCCTCTGCAATTACTTGTAGCAGAGGTCAAGAACTTGTGTTCTTATTGGGATCACATTGTGACAGAGAGAAGCAAATAATGTTTGATTTTTCTGTCTCTGGCTGTCTCTTCACCTTGGCTGGGTACTGCCATTTTGTGCTCAATTGTGATGCACATCAATTGTGCTGCAGGGGAAATGCATATTTGCAAGTGGGAGTCCATTTCCTCCTGTCACTTATGGAGGCAAAAAATTTGTCATAGGACAGGTATGATTTATTATTGAAGTGACGCATCCACATTATCCAGTCAGGGGCTTGAATTAAAGAGTTTGTGGCATTAATGTTGCTTCGTGGTTTCATGTCAAGTGGAAAATGATCATTTCAATCCCTATGCTTTTTATAGCATAGTTCTGAAGCCTTCAAGAATCTTGAAAACAATGTATGTTTCTCTGCATTACAATTCTAATGAAGATTGTTGGGGATTGGCTGGTTCTGGCACTTCACTTTTTCCATGCAGTCCAACAATTGTTATATCTTTCCAGGCATGGGCCTTGGCTGTGTCGTCTCAGGAGCAATTCGGGTTCATGATGACATGTTCCTGGCAGCAGGTATGCATGTCCATGTTTCTCCTTTTCTCACATGATTTGCAGCTCTCTGCTTCCTTCTTTGTGCATCAACATGGAATTTGTTTGTGAAAGTTCATCTCTGCCAGCCATGAACTTACTGGGAGTTGTGGATGATGTGGAGCAGCTGAAGCATTAGCTTCGCAAATCAGGCCAGAACACCTTGAGAGGAGGCAATTGTTCCCATCCTTCAAAGAAATCCGGGAAATATCTGCAGTAATTGGTGCAGCAGTGGCTGCCAAGGCATACCAGCTTGGTACAATACCTGTTACCTTTTCATAGGATTCCTCAGTCGTTTTGGCTTGTCCAAATTAATGTTTAGAATCTCTGATTTTCCCCTAGGAGGTACACATTCCAGCTGGAAGTAGTGAGTTACCCTGAAGTCTGGGAAATGCTTCTCATCACAACCTAGTCTTTGGTCTGTACTTTATGACTGGCAAAATGACTGACATTCCTGAACCTCACATTTTGACATCAATGTGCACAGGCTTGGCGACACGTCTCCCCCAGCCTAAAGACCTTTTGGCATTTGCCAGGAGCTCCATGTACACCCCAACATACCGTCGGTATCGCTAGAGATGCCACCCTTTGACAGACTGAGACCGAGATAATACCTTTGCAGGGCAGCACTATTTCTGACCTCATGCCAGTCTATTAATGGTCAGACACTTAACCACCACATAAATAAGAGGTCACCTGCAATGTATGTAACCTTTCTGTTGTACACAGATACTACTGTACATCAGGATTGAGTGACAAAACGGAGGACTGAGGTGTAGATATCTGATCTTTGCTAATGCATGTAAGTGCAAGATCTCATAATATTGTGCTGTAGAACCATGATGTGGAGTATTAGGAATTTGTTTGTCCATGCTTATGTGTCATTACAGAGCTTGTCGATTGAAGACAGACTGCACAGTGAACCTGTCAACAGATTGAAGTCAACTTGCCTCTGGATGATTCTGTACACAACTTATCTTCATTAAGTGTTATTGTGCAGTTGCACAACTGCCTAAAAGCTTTCAAGGTCAGTTTCAAGGCTTTTCTCTGCCCAAAGATTTTGTGCCCAAATGGGGCATGGCTTCATTCACCCTTTTCTTTAGTGCAAAAAACCGCACATTGGAGAAGTGCAGCAACTTCATGTCAGAGCTTCTTCTACATGCTTCTGAATATCTGCTTTCGGTTGCTGAGTTCACAAATTCTACTTTTGTCATGCAAATTCAT
>Ga0116228_10005512_pt1 | contig 11285 bp, 9 predicted proteins | sample S1TSphfallax_2_FD_89694 | JGI IMG/M metagenome (GOLD analysis project Ga0116228, IMG submission 89694) | Host-associated microbial communities from peat moss isolated from Minnesota, USA - S1T2_Fc - Sphagnum fallax MG | ecosystem: Host-associated > Plants > Peat moss > Unclassified | place: USA...
CCGCTCGCTCCGCCTACCGTAAGGTCCGCGACAGGGCGAGCTACGCGTTCGCGCTCGTGTCCGTCGCCGCCATCCTGGAGGTTGAGGCGGGCGTGGTGAGGGAGGTGCGGCTGGCGCTAGGCGGCGTCGCGCCCAAACCTTGGCGCGCCCACAAGGCAGAGGCGGGTTTGCGCGGCGGTCCGGCGACGGCGGACGCATTCCGCGCCGCCGCCGAAGCGGAGCTGGCGGACGCCGCGCCGCTGTCGCACAACGGGTTCAAGGTCGAGCTCGCGAAACGCACCATCACCGCCGTTCTGAGCGCCCTAGCGGGAGACGTGGCATGAGCACTCTGGAAGACGTCCGGCCCGTTGAGCTCGCGTCGGAGAGCTGGCTATCGCCCGGCGGTCGGCCCGATTCCCTGATGCGCCGCAAACATGGTTTGATCGGCGCGCCTGTGTCGCGCATCGACGGCCCCCTGAAGGTTCAGGGCAAGGCGACCTTCGCCGCCGAATTTCCGATCGATAAGATGGTCTATGCGGCGCTGGCCTATAGCTCGATCGCCAAAGGTCGGATTGCGACGCTGGACACGGGCGAGGCGGAGGCCGCGCCGGGCGTCGTTCTTATCATGACCCACCGAAACGCGCCCAGACTCCAACCCATGCCCATGATCCTGACGGGCGCGAAGGCGTTGGGCGGCGACAACCTGCCGATCCTGCAGGACGACCGCATCCACTGGAACGGCCAGCCCATCGCGGTGGCGGTGGCGCAAACTCAGGAGCAGGCCGACCACGCCGCATCCTTGATCCGCGCGACGTTCGAGGCGGAGCCTGCGATCACCGATTTCGCCGAGGCCAAGGCGAAGGGCGTCGAGCAGGGCCAGTTCTTTGGCCATCCACTCAAGGTGGAGATCGGCGACGCCGAGAAAGCGCTGGCCGGTTCGACGGCCCAGATCGACGCCCTCTATTCGACGCCGCGCCACACCCACAACGCCATCGAGCCCCACGCGGTGACCTTGGCTTGGAAGGGCGATGAGTTGGTCGTGCACGATACGACCCAAGCGGTCAGCCATTGCGCCTGGACGCTGGCCACGGTGTTTGGCTTGGACGAAAGTCAGGTGCACGTGACTTCGCCCTATGTCGGCGGCGGCTTCGGCTCGAAAACCTTTTGGCAGCATCACGTGCTCGGCGCCGCGGCGTCCAAGCTCGCGGGACGCCCCGTCCGCTTAGCGCTGTCGCGGGAAGGCGTTTATCGGCTGGTCGGCGGCCGCACCTTGACGGAGCAGAGGGTCGCCATCGGCGCGGCGTCCGATGGAGGCTTTGAGGCCATTATCCACACGGGGACATCGGCGATGACGCCGCACAACGCCTTGCCCGAGGCGTTCATCTTGCAGACCCAGACCCTTTATCGGGCGGACAGTTTCAAGCTCTGCGTGGATGTGGTCCGTCTGGACATGCTCGCCAACACCTTTATGCGCGCGCCCGGCGAAGCTATCGGCACATTCGCGCTCGAATGTGCGATCGACGAAATGGCGGTCAAGCTGGGTATGGACCCGATCGAGCTGCGCATTCGCAACGAACCCGATCAGCACCCCACCCAGGGCAAACCCTTCTCGTCCCGCAACTTGGTCGAGGCCTGGCGCGCCGGCGCCGAACGGTTCGGCTGGGCCGCGCGGCGTTCGACGCCAGGAGCGACGCGCGACGGCGAATGGTGGATCGGCATGGGCTGCGCCGCCTCGACCTATCCCTACAACCGGTTTCCCGGCGGCGCGGCGCGGATCACACTCAGCCGGGACGGCCGCGCGAGGGTGGAAATCGCCGCGCATGAGATGGGCATGGGCACCTCCACAGCGCAGACCCAGGTGGCGGCCGAGCGGCTTGGGCTGGAGATGGATCAGGTGACGTTCGCCTATGCGGACTCAGGCCAGCCTGGCGTGGTCATGGCCGGCGGTTCTCAGCAGACGGCTGCGATCGGCGCGGCGGTGATGGCCGCGCAGCGCGCCCTGGTGGCCCAGCTGTTGCAGCTCGCCGGCAACGACTCCGTCCTGGCCGGATTGTCGCCCGACGAGGTGGGGGGGCTGGACGGCGGCCTCGCCCGTCTCGACAATCCGTCCCAATGGGAAAGCTACGCCGCGATCCTCGCCCGGGCCCAGCGCGACGAGGTGACAGCGGATGGGATCGCCCCGCCGCCTTCCGAAACGCAGACCTGGTCGATGCACTCCTATGGCGCCATGTTCTGCGAAGCGCGGGTTAACGCCGTGACCGGCGAGGTTCGTGTGAGCCGGTTCTTAGGCGCGTTCGACTGCGGTCGCATCCTCAACTCCAAGACGGCCGCCAGCCAATTCAAGGGCGGCATCATCATGGGACTAGGCCTGGCGCTCATGGAAGAGACGCAATTCGACGAACGTAGCGGGCGGATCATGAACCCGAGCCTCGCCGAATACCATGTGCCCGTACACATGGACGTACCCGATATCGATGTGATCTGGACCGATATTCCCGATCCCCATGCACCTATGGGCGCGCGGGGCATCGGCGAGATCGGGATCACGGGCGCTGCGGCGGCGGTCGCCAACGCGATCTTCAACGCCACCGGCAAACGGATACGCGACCTGCCGTTGACCTTGGACAAGCTGATCTGAGGCCGATCGCCTCTTGACCCGTTTCTGATCCGATCGATTCGATCAGATCAGATAAAAAGGGCTCCCACTTGGACGCTGAGAGCATTTCCTGGCCGGAAAACCAGGGCCGCTTTGCGGAAAATACTCCGGGTCTACACTTGCCGCGACGGATCGAGGCGGTCCGCCCAAGCTCTGTTTCGCAATTGAAAAATAAAAGCGATCCGGGTCGTGTATCATGACCTGATGAATGTATTGACCGACACGCTGCCTGGCTCAACCGTGCCCCCTGCAGACATCGGGCCCTCGCCCAGCCGTATTATCGTCGTCGATGACGATCCAGGTATTCGCGACGTAGTGACGGAGTTTTTGTCGCGTCACGGGTTCGACGTGGAGGGCGCAGCCGACGCGGCCGGTCTCGGGCGGGCGCTCGCGATAAAAGCGGCCGACCTTGTCGTTCTTGACGTCATGCTCCCCGGTGAAGACGGTCTTCAGATTTGCCGGCGCTTGTCGGGGGCCGACGGGCCGGCGGTGATCATGCTGAGCGCGATGGGCGAAGAGACCGATCGTATCGTGGGGCTCGAACTGGGCGCCGACGATTATCTTCCTAAGCCTTGCAATCCTCGCGAGCTCCTGGCCCGTATCCGCGCCGTCCTGCGCCGCCGGGGCGAGCCCCGCAGCCAGGAGGGCGAACTGGGCGCTCAGTGCGAGTTCGCGGGCTGGCGGCTCGACCTCGTTCGGCGCGAACTGCGCACGCCCGACGGCGTGATCGTGAATCTGTCCGGGGGCGAGTTCTCCTTGATGCGCTCGTTCGTGGAGCGGCCCCAGCGCGTCCTGACCCGCGATCAACTGCTGGATCTGGCGCGCGGACCTGACAGCGACGCCTACGACCGGGCGATCGATGTCCAGATCAGCCGCCTGCGGCGCAAGCTTGACGACGGCGCCGCCGGCGCGGAGCTCATTCGTACGGTGCGTAATGAAGGCTATATGTTCATGGCCAAGGTTTTGCGTCGCTAAATCGCATTCAGGATAGCGATTCACGCGCACGACGGGTATCGACGAGAGCATGATGCGATTAGAGGCGACCCCCTCATCGGTTCCATCGTACGCAGCAACGCTCAGGTGATCGCCATACCCGCCCGCTACATTTCTAAACGGTTGGCGCTGCCCCAGGCGCCCCTGTTTCTCCAGGTGTTGTCGCTGGTCTTGCTGAGTCTGGTGTGCGCCCAGGTCGTCAACATCCTGATCATCTTCAGCCTGCCGCCTCAGGTGCCGGAATTCTATCGCGCTCCCGAGATCGCCGCCGCGCTTCAGGGCAAGCCTGTCAGCCATCGGGACGGCACGCCCGCGCTGATCGTGTCGACGGCCCATGCGCCCCCCGAAGCCGGATATACCAGCATCTATAGTCGGCGACTGATCGCCGACTTGGCGCTACAGCTAAAGGCGCCCCCCAGCAACGTCGTGGTGGCCAGCGAACCGCCGCGTTGGCTCGGCTACCACGACGTGGTGTTGGCGCGGCAACGTTTGATGCGCAACGCCGGCGGTCGCGACAGTCCCATGCTGATCGCTCCGTTCAAGGTCGCCGTCCGTCAAGCGAATGGCGATTGGACGATCGCGCGGCCGGAAGACGTGTTTCCCACGCCTTGGCAGAAGCGAATCCTCCTCTGGTTTGTGGTCAGCGCTGTCGCGCTGGCGCCCGCCGCTCTATGGTTCGCCCGCCGGCTCGCCGCTCCAATCTCCGCCTTCGCCGCAGCTGCAGAACGGCTGGGCCGCGATCCCAAGGCGCCGCCTCTGCAGTTGGACGGTCCGGCCGAGGTTGAGCGCGCGGCGACCGCCTTCAACGAGATGCAAGGTCGGCTCCGCCGCTATGTCGAAGATCGCACCGATATGGTGGCGGCCGTCGCCCATGATCTGCGCACGCCCCTGACCCGACTCCGGTTCCGTATCGAGAGCGCGCCAGAGGCGCTGCAAACGAAGATGATCGCCGACATCGACCAGATGGAGGCCATGATCTCAGCAACCATGGCCTTTGTGCGCGACGCGAGCTACCCCGCCGAACGCCGGCGGTTGGAACTGGTCTCGCTTGTCGAGAGCGTCGCCGACGAAATGGCCGAAACCGGCCTGGACGTCACCGCCGAAGTCGGCCCGCCCGTCGTGATCGACGGCGATCCGGTGGCGCTGCGTCGCCTCGTCAACAACCTGCTCGACAACGCCGTGAAGTTCGGAGTCTGCGCCCGGGCTCGGGTCTATCGCGAAGAGTCGACCGTCGTCATCGAAGTGGATGACGACGGCCCCGGTATTCCCGAGGCCGAAAGAGAGCGGGTGTTCGAACCCTTTCACCGCGGCGAACCCTCTCGCTCGCGCCAGACGGGCGGCGCGGGTTTGGGCCTCGCGGTGGTGAGATCGGTCGCCCGCGCTCATGGCGGCGACGCCGATCTGCAAAATCGCGCGGAAGGCGGCTTGCGCGCCCGGGCGCATCTGCCTTTGTAGAGGTCGTCGCGCGATCGTTTCGACCCACTCCATGATTTAGCGCGCGGTCCCGCTCTGAGGATGCCATGACGTGGAAATCTAAGGCCGGTCGTCGGCGGCTCGTCGCGCCTGCGCTTGTTGGGGCGGCGGCGATGCTGGCGCTGACGGCCTGCGCCGATGGTCCGCCCCGAGAGGGCGGCGATCGTTCTCGGGCGGCAGATGGGGGGCCGCGCGAGGAGGGACGCGGCGGCGGCCATTTCGCGCGCCTGCCAAACGTCTTCATCAGTCCCGCCGGCAAGCCCTATCGGGCCCGTCCCGGCGAGCCTTACCCGGTCGCGCTATGGTTCGCCGACGCCGACGCCAATCACGACGGCAAGCTGACCCGAGACGAGATGCGCGCCGACGCCGCCGCCTTCTTCCGCACGCTCGACACCAACCACGATGGCGTCATCGACGGGTTCGAGGTCCAGACTTATGAACAGACCGTCGCCCCCGAAATCCTGCCCCACATCGATAACCTGCGTGCTGGGGAAGGATTCGACCCCAATGTGGACCTCGCCGATCAGCGCAATACCGAAGGGCCGGGATCGTCGGGCCGAGGGTCGTCGGGGCGAGGCCGGGGCGGATTTCAGATGAGCCAGCCGCGCGAGCCCAAAGGTGAGACCGGCACCCAAGGCGCCGCCGTCTATTCGCTGATCAACCAGCCCGAACCCGTGGCAGCGGCCGACGCGGACTTCGACGGAAAGATCACCTTGGCCGAGTTCGAAGCCGCCGCCGATCGGCATTTCGAAATTCTCGACACCAAGGAACAAGGGTATTTGACTCTGGCCGGCCTACCCAAGACTCCGATCCAACTTATGATCGAACAGGCCGCAAAGAAACGCGCTGCTCAAAAGAATGGCGAGCACGAGGGCATAGATAAGCCCGAGTTTTGACGGCCAGTCGTTCCGAGCAGTGGTTCCGCAACGTCCGGTCGTTCGGCGCGGTGAAGACGCGGGCGCCGCCTGGCGCCCGCGTCTTCACCGCTCCCGCCGAAAACTACCGCCGGGAGGACAACAGCACGCCCAGGACAAGGCCCGCAGCGAAGGCCGAGGCGGCGGAGACGCCGATGGCTATGAAGGGCTTGGACTGCACATTGTCCCGCAGGACGTCGGATTGATCGAGCGCCCACTCGCGCGCGATGGTCGCTCGCTCCGCCGCCCAGTCCCGCGCCGCCGCAGCGCTTTCAGCCGCGGCCTTGCTGAGTTCGTCGGCCTTGGCGGCGACGGTCTTGGTCTCCTGCTTAACGGCTGCGCCCGCTTCAGAGGCCGCGTCGTCGAGATGGTCGGCGGCTTTATCGAGATGGGTCGTCGCGTCGGTCATGTTCGCCTCAGTGGGTGTGGCTGGGTGAAAGCGTCAGGATCAATAGACTTAGACTAGCAAAATGGCGCCGAAGCCTTGCCGTAACAACTCCCCCGTCGCGCTGGCGGTTCCTGGATCAGACGACGCTCTAATGGGCCGACGACATCTCCGGCTGGGGCCGGTGGAAGAACAGAGCCTGGCCGATCAACGCCTTCACCGTTTCTTCCCGGAACGGCTTGGTGATCAGGAAAGCCGGCTCCGGCCGCTCCCCCGTCAAAAGGCGCTCGGGAAAGGCCGTGATAAAAATCACGGGAATGTCGAAACTTTTCAAGATGTCCGTGGCGGCGTCCAGCCCGCTGGAGCCGTCCGCCAGGCGAATATCGGAAAGCACCAGTCCAGGCCTTTGCCGCCGGGCCATCTCGACCGCCTCATCGCGGGTGGCGGCGATCCCGGTCACGCGATGGCCGAGTTCTCGCGTCAAGCGCGTCAGATCAAGCCCGATGATGGGCTCGTCCTCGATGATCAGCACGTCCGTCGCCAACTGGCGCTCCAGCGCCTCCTCGGCCGCCGCTCGATGCCGCTCCAGCTCCGCGAGATCCAGGTCCAGCACCTGCGCGGCTTCCGACGTTGTGAATCCCTCCATCGAGGTCAGCAGCAGCACGGCCCGTTGGGTGGGCGACAACACCTGAAGCCGGTAGTCCGGGGGTGAGCGATCCGCATCGTCGGCCGAGCGGGCCTCGCTTTCGCGCCAGACTTGGTTGAGCGCCCGATACAAGGCCGTGCGGAGCGGCAGCGCCTCATCAAGCATCAAGGAGCCCGCGAGGAGCCCCTCCATCGCCGCCTGCACCAAGGCGTCGCCCGCCGACTGCGCACCCGTCAAGGCTCTGGCGTAACGACGCAGATAGGGCGCCTGGCGGACGATCTGCTTTGCCATAACCCTTTCTTCCACCCTCCGCGCAGACTGGAAGGATCCGGCGAACCCAAAGCCCCAAATGGAGCTGTAACGGACGGTGCGCCGCAGCGTTCCCCGGCTCAAGCCAGATCGCCGCCCTCCAAACGTGCCCTACAATAGGTCAGGCTCCAAAGGTCCGCCCTGCGCGAAGCGCCGCAGCGATGACATTTTTTAGCCTCGATCAAACCCGTGGAGCGCCTTCCGCTAGAACCAAAGCGGCGCGGCGGGAGTTGGAACGGCGTCAGCCTCGCGACCCGAGGCGTCCCAGATTTCCGATGCCCACAGCCCCGAGCCGCACGATGCCCACCGACATGCCGCCCCCCGTCGACCCGACTCCGAGCGAGCCCGTTTACGATCCGGACCCGGGCGCAACACCCTATCCCGAGATCACGCCAGACCCGTCGCCAGCCGAAACACCCCCCAGCCCAGCCACGCCAGACGACGGTCGACCCTATGCGTCGGGCCTCTTGACGGGGCCTCTTGACGGGGACGGGGGAACTCAAGCAGCGGCGACGGGTTAGCCAACGAGAATACTTTCGATCTTCATCGCCTCCGTGAAAGGTAAGAATATGGCTGAGACAAGCTCCAATTCTGTTGGTAAGTCGACCCGAGGGTTCGCATCGATGGACCGCGCCAAACAGCGCGAGATTGCGCGCAAGGGCGGCGAAAGCGTGCCCAACGAAAAACGCAGTTTCTCCCAAGATCGCCAATTGGCGGCGGCGGCAGGGCGCAAGGGCGGTGAAGCGTCTCAGGGCGCGCGTCGACGCACCGACTCCGATACCGACAGCGAATAGCCAGACCCAGTTCGGTCGACGATCGTCGGCTCGAACCGGCGCGCGGATCGTGGTAGACGGATCTCTCCTCTCAGCGCTGCGCGTCAACCGCCGCGGCGGGCTGTAGGAGGAAGGCCGCAAACGGCTGAACGTCTGACGTCCAATGCGCCTTAACGCGCCACCCGGCCGACACCGCCAACGCGGTAAAAGACGCTGCGGTGAATTTGTGAGAATTCTCCGTATGGAGAGTTTCGCCCCGCCTGAAATGGAAGGGGTGGCCAGCCACCGTCGCCGTTTGCGCCTCCAAACTTTCCAAGTGCATTTCGATCCGCGACAAACCGGGGTTCCAGATGGCGCGATGGGCGAACCGGTCGAGGCGGAAGTCGCCGCAGAGCTCCCGATTCATCCGCGCGAGAACGTTGAGATTGAAGGCCGCTGTGACGCCAGCGGCGTCGTTGTAGGCGGCGCGAAGGACGTCGAGGTCCTTAACCAGATCCACGCCGATCAGAAAAGAGGCGCATGGCCCCAATAACGCGTGGGCGGCGGTTAGAAACCGTTGGGCCTCCGCAGGTGTGAAGTTGCCGATTGTGGAGCCTGGGAAGAACCCCATCACCGTCGGCGCGCCGGTCAGGATGGCCTGGCGGAGCGGCCGCGTAAAGTCGGCGGCGATCGGCGCGACCCGTAGGTTTGGATAGGCCGCCGCGATCCGAGCGGCCGCCGCCGCCAGAGCTTCGACGCTGATATCGATGGGCACGTAAAGTCGAAAGCTCGGCGCGGCGTCCAGGATCAGCCGGGTCTTTTCGCTGGCGCCGCTGCCGAATTCGACCAGGGCCGCGCCCGATCCGATGTCTGGCGCCAGGTCCGCCGCAACCTTGACCAACAGCGCGGTTTCGACCCGCGTGGGGTAGTATTCCGGTGTTCGGCAGATCGCTTCAAACAGAGCCGACCCAGCCTCGTCATAGAAGTATTTAGGCGCCAACGCCTTTTGCGGGCGCGACAACCCTTCCAATACGTCGGCCTCGAAGGGGCTCGCTTCGCCGTCCAGCATACGGTTCAGCACCGACTGTCGGCGAGGCGCAGGCCCGTGAACTGCCAGCGCTGATACGGTTGAAAGAAATTGCGATAACTGGCCCGCATATGAGCCTTGGGGGTTATACAAGATCCTCCCCGCAGGACCATTTGATTGATCATGAACTTCCCATTGTACTCGCCCACCGCGCCCGGCGCGGGCCGAAACCCCGGATAGGGCGCGTAGGGACTGGCGGTCCATTCCCAGACGTCGCCGAAAATCTGATGCAGATCTCGACCCCTGTCGGTTTGGGTCAAAGGCAGGGGGCGTAGGGCGCCGGACTCGCGAAAGTTCCCATCGTCGATACGGTCCTGGACCTTGGCGTTCGAAGCGGCGTGCTCCCACTCCATCTCTGTGGGCAGCCGCAGGCCGCGCCAACGGGCGAAGGCGTCGGCTTCGTAGAAACTCACATGGACGACGGGCGCATCCGGATCGAGCGGTCCAAGCCCCTCGAGGCCAAACGCCCGCCAGGACCCGTCCAGCCTCTCCCAGTAGAGCGGCGCCGACCAGCGCTCAGCGCTCAGGCAAGCCCAGCCGTCGGACAGCCAAAGCTCCGGACGGGAATAGCCGCCGTCTTCGATAAAGGCGAGCCACTCCGCATTGGTGACCAGACGATCGGCCAGCCGGAAGGGCTGCAGATAGACCTTATGCCGTGGCCCCTCGTTGTCGAACGCGAAGACCCCCGACTCATTGGCGGCGACGGCTGCGGCTCCGATCTCGACCACGCCACCGACGAAGTCGACATAGGCGACGCTTGCGTCGACGGGCCCCGTGGCGGCGACACGCGGCGGCGGGTCCGATCTATAGGCCGGCTTGAGCGGGTTTTGCGCGAAAAGGTGCAAGATGTCGGTCAGCAGTAGTTCTTGATGTTGCTCCTCGTGAGCGATACCGAGCGCCACGAGCTCGAGCGCGGCCTTGCCTAGCCCGCCTCCGTCGAGCAGCCGCTGCATGTGATCATCCACATAGGCGCGGTAGCGTCGCACCCCGTCCAGATCAGGCCGAGTTAGGAGGCCGCGCTGAGGGCGCGGGTGTCGCGCGCCGAGCGCCTCGTAGTAGGAATTGAAGAGAAAGGCGTAGACCGGGTCGAACGCCGCCACGCCCGCCGGCGCGAGGATGAACGTTTCCCAAAACCAGGTTGTATGCGCCAGATGCCACTTGGCCGGACTGGCGTCTGGCATGGACTGGACCACCTGGTCCTCGGGCGAGAGGGGCGCAGCCAGCGCCACGGTATCGGCTCTGACCCTGCGAAACCGATCGGATAGACCGGTCGCCGCGCGATCGCCCATAGACGCTGTCTCGGTCCGTAAGCGCTCTGCGTCGACGTCGATCAGGCGCATCAGGAGGTCCGCTTCAAAGACGCCCCAAGGCGTTAGGAGCCCGCGCCTTCAGCGCCGCCAGCCACGAATGTCAGGACAACGCCCCCACGCGCGCTCCCGTTCCAAGATGAAAAAGTGGAACGGATACAAGGAGGATACGTTTCGACCTGGCTTTCGTCCCCTAGAGCAGGACGACAAAGTGCGCAGCGGTTTTGCGTCCCCGGCCCGCTCTAAAGTTCTAGAATCGATCGCGACCGTAATCGTGATCGAAAAGCGCGCTGAGAGGCGTTTTGAGTATGTCGATGTTTCGCTCACGCGGGATGGACGAGGTCGGCGCCGATGATCATTGCGCCCCACAAGCGACGCCCGACCCAACGACGCCCGATGCCGCAACGGTGGAATGGCGCGATGCGGTCATCGCGCTGCTTCCGCCTCTACGCGCCTTCGCGTGGTCGCTAAGCCGCAACAGCGCCGACGCCGATGATCTGGTGCAAGATACTCTGATCAAGGCTTGGACCCATAAGGACAAGTTCGAGCCGGGCACCAATCTGCGGGCGTGGCTTTTCACCATTCTTCGCAACACCTACTACACCGCCAGGGTCAAGCGCCGCCGGGAAGTGGCGGACGAGGACGGTAAACACGCGGCGCGCCTCAGCACGGCCCCGACCCAGGACTGGAGCGTGGCGATGAAGGCGATGCAGGCCGCGTTGCAACGTCTTCCGGCTGAGCATCGCGAGGCGCTGGTCCTGGTCGGCGCCGCTGGCTTGACCTA
>Ga0116228_10005515_pt1 | contig 11279 bp, 8 predicted proteins | sample S1TSphfallax_2_FD_89694 | JGI IMG/M metagenome (GOLD analysis project Ga0116228, IMG submission 89694) | Host-associated microbial communities from peat moss isolated from Minnesota, USA - S1T2_Fc - Sphagnum fallax MG | ecosystem: Host-associated > Plants > Peat moss > Unclassified | place: USA...
GTTCAATCACGATTTATTTTTCAAAAGTCCAATGTGCAATCTTATCTTCAAATGCAATCTTCTTTAATGGACCAACTATAGGAATAGGAATTTATTTCACTTTTAACATATGTTCTTTTGAATGTTGTGCAAGCACATTTCTACTCATGTGTAAGTCTAGGATTTGGTTATTAACTTGTTTTAACACCTTTTCATTTTGTTTGTCCTCCGCCCATTTTCTTTATTTGCACCTTATATTCATTTCATTATACCACATCCTATCATTGCACATCTTTCACAATATTAGTGTGGTCATATCATTGATGATTTTGGTATCCAATTACTATGTTGCCCATGTAAAAGTGAGCACATTAAAGCCCATGATAAGCTTCAAAATATTGTTGCAACTATTGTGTCGAAAAGTGGAGCTCATGTACAAAGAAAGGTTATCCACCTTTTCCCCGCCATATACAAAGATGAATGAATATTGTGATCATTGGAAACAATTTTCAAACCTTGGTGGACATTGTCATTGTTGATCTGACTCATATAGATTTGGTGCAACGTGTTTTGACAATGACATAACATGTAACAATAGTTGCCATTCAAGACAAGGTTCATCCTACACAAATCGAAAGCTAAGAGATGATTTCATTCCCTTTGCCATAGAGACCTATGGTTGTCTCCATCCTTGTTTTCATTCCCTTTTTACTTCTTATGTACATGTTAATATAACTTGCCATTAGCAAACCTCCTTGGTACTTTCGATCTCTAGATTTTATTATAGGCAACGAATGTTGATAGCCCTCCAACATGCACAAACCATCACAATTTTTCAACAAGTTGCCACACGTAGTCAAAAAATTTCATCTCTTCCACCCGTACTAGCTCATGCACCTCCATCACTAATTGATTTGTGGTAGAAGATGCCCTTTTAACATTACATCTTCCACTTCATTACTATTGTTTTGATTGTCTTGGTTTCTTTTTTGTGTGTTTACTTTTGCTTCAACATGCCTTGTACTTTTCGTGGATGGATTTTCATCCTTGTTTACATATATATATACAAGGTTTTACTAATCTTTTAATTCAAATTTAATTCAAGCCTCAACCATAAATTCAACCACACCCTAGTTTACCTTTAATTATATATATTTTAATGACTTGAAACACCCCTTCAAACACAACCAAGTTTTGCCCTACTTTTGACCCAAACACCCTTTCAATCACCCCCAAATTTTTTACCTAAGTTTGCCCCCTATGTCTACACTTAAACTCCCTCTTAAAACACTTTTGAATTCTACCTTTAAACACCCCCCCAATACCCAATAGCAGGGTGGCAAGAAGAACCCAAAGTTGAAGACAAAAGAAATCCAACTCAATGTGACAAACAAGAAAATTGAAACCTAGTAATTTTCGAGTTGCATAATTTCTTGCCATGCCATATATCTAGCATCTAACACAAACTTTCATACATTTATTGTGTGTATCAAAGGGTTTATTGTCAAAAGTGGCAAACATCCCTCCAATAAGAAAACCCTAGAAATTGTTCCAAATTTTGTGACAAATAAAAACAAACATGAACTAAATAATACCAAAACTAGAATAAAAGAAATTTTGTAAGATTCAAAGTACAAACAAGTACCTAAAGGTTATTGCTCATGGTTTCTTCCAACTCCAAAAGCCCAAACTTCACAATGACATCTTCATTTTCTTCCATGAAATCTTTTTCCATTTCCATGAACTATTCCTTTAATCCCAAACCACCAACACATCAATTCTAGCTAGTGTTCTTCTTGGAAGAAGGTTCCAAGGACTTGGAGCAAAGGCAAGTTGAGACCAAAAGACTTAAATAAGGGTGCACACAAGAAGCAAAAGGTATGCTTCAACCCCTAAACCTTTAAACCATACCTTTGTTATTTGACATCTCATTGTCAAGCAAAATATTTTAGAATTTGCTCTTAAAAGTTGCAAAATTTCTTCCACTTTGTGAACTTCCTTCTTGCATTTTTTTTTGAACATTTTTTCTCCCAATGCAAAATAGGGGTTTGTTTTTTTATCTTGGGAGCTTGTACAAACATAATTAGGGTTTGTTTGGTATTGGGGTTCAAAGATGCAAAATGGGGATTTGATTTGATTTGATCTTGGGAGCTCACACGTGCATATTGGGGGTTTCTTTTGATCTTGGGAATTTAGAAATGGGGAATGCTGGTCTGTTTTGATCTTAGGAGCTCACACATGCATAGAGGGCTTTTGTCTTGAGAACTCACTAATGGGGAATGGGATTTGTCTTGGTCTTAGGAGTTCACAATATGTTTAATGAGGATTGGTTTTGATTTTGGGAGCTCACACATGCATAACATGGATTTGTTTTGATCTTGGGAACTCACAATATGTATAATTGGGGTCTGTTTTGATCTTGGGGAGTTCAAAGGGAGCATTTGTTGTGACCTTGGAGTTTACTTGATCTTCAGATCTCACACATGCATAATGAGGATTCATTTTTATCATGGGAGTTCACATTATGTGTAATGGGGTCTGTTTTGATCTTGAGAGCTCACACATGCATTACAAGAATTTACTTTTATCTTGGGTGCTCACAAACATTCATACTTAGGGTCTCTTGGAAGCTCAAAGATGCCTAATGAGAATCTATTATGATCTTGAGAGCTCACAAATGTTCATAATGAGGATATGTCTTTATATTGGGGGCTCACACATGCATAATGGTGACTACTAGGTAAGTAGATACCAATGTCATTAGCTATGCAATAGGAATACACTAAAATGCACTAAAATGTTTCATGTCCACCTATCATGCATTGTGCATGGTGGGCCGGTGGCAACTGGTTCACTGTGGCCATTTTGATAAAATTAATTGAATGTAGTGTGTACCTACTCTTGTGTCTTGTGCAAACCAACTTCACATGCAATAGATGCAAATGACAACTCTGCGATTTTGGCCAACCAAAAAACAATAATTTGTGCACATACCGATATGCTTCCTGATGTGATATGATATCCAAAAAACAAAGCACTCTGTTTATGATTGTATTGTCTTGGATTTGCCTCTCTTAGGGTAGACGCTAGACAAGAGATATGATTATTTAGTAAGGGCAGGTCCACCACCAACACCCCCTATTTGGACCTGCCCTGAGATCAAATTCAACTGTTGGGGCATACATTATTCTTCAGATAAACAGCTCCACACCCAAACTTTTTACATGCAATACTGACAATTGTAACTGGAGACAGCACAGGCAGAAACTAAATTTCCAATCAGGCATATATTTACTGATGTTACAGGTGCTAATACTTTACACAAAGCTTCAAACACTAATCAAAGCACCAAGCAGAGAATACCGCAAAATATTACACTCAATCCAGATTTTGCCACTGCTCCAAGGCTGATCTGTTGTACATCTACTCAGGTCCTCTTCACAGCTACAACACGAAAGGACCTGTATCTGGGGAGTCGATTGATTACAATCTTCAAGAGAACAACAAATTGAGGATTTCTGATTTCAATTCCACCATGTATCCACACCCGACCCCTCTCCGACCACCCCTGTTGTCAAATTAGGTAATTCCAATGCATACACTGTGTTGGGTTTTTGCTCGAGCACTGCCACATCTGGTGCATGTAGTTGCATGGCAACAGAGGGCTTTTGCTCCAGCACTGCCATAGCTGGGGCATGCATTTGCATGGCAACAGAAGGGTTCAGTACAAGGGAGGCTGGTTCCACACCTCTTGGTGAGGAAGAGGAGACCCCATGACCAACAAAAGTTGGGGATATGGGTCCACCACCATCATATGAATGCTGTTGCAGCGGTTGAACCTCATTAGCACTGTCAGTGTAAGGTTGTAGAATTAAAGCCCTTTGCTGTGAGCGGTCTGATTCTACACTCGGACTCAATACTGGTGTCAGTGGTGGCTGTGTTCCTGCTTGAGCTGATACTGAGCTATTGTTATCACCTGTCCCCTGTGGAGCATCAAATATGTTGAATTAGGAAAAAGGTCATTTGTGTTGCTCCATATACTGGAGTTCAAGTTAGCAAGTTGACAGAAACATATGCCCCAACCAAAGTCTAGGAATATTTTAACCATGATTCCCATCCCAGGAAGCAGCCAGTCCAATACATTAAAGAGAATATTACTCACATGCTCTTTAAATTCAGGGCTGGACAAGTTGATTGAAAGATTACGCATCAGAAGCAAGACCTGCATAGTAAAATGCAAAACGAAGATGCTTAGTAAACCAGTAAACGTGACCAATCTATCTTCTGATATCTGCCATGAACTGCTTTCAGTCTTCATCCAGTAAGTGTTTACATTATGTTGCCAAGCATCCACACCAGAAGTTAGCACAAACATGGAATAATGCTTCAACTGCTCTCTAATTTGAACTGAAAATGCCAAAAATGCCCTTAGCACATACAGTTTCTCGATCAATAGGAGACATCTCCTTGAGCATCCTCAGATGGCCAGAAACACCTGGATCAAAAACACTGCCAATGAACTTGTATACCTCTGCAAAATCTGGAGTGGCTGCAAGGCAACAGAATTTGTATCAGCAGCAGAATACACAAGAGATTGACACATAGTGAGAACAAAAAAGCAAACTGAAATCAGCAGATTGACACATTATCAACAAGCCCAAGGAAATCTATCAATTGCATAATTTACCTTGGATACATGAATCCTGTGCCACTTGGTTTGCTGCCAACATATGCTGCGACCAACCACCTGGAGAGCTACCACTTAAGCTGCTGCTTGAGTTTAGACCACCAGTCAAGCTTATTCCTCCTATATCTCCAGCCTCCGGTTTAATGCCTGAAGTGCACACAAGGCAGTACAAGTTTTAGACCAGATCAGACTGGACTATGAATGAGACATTCTGCTTCCAGTAACAGACTGTTAGCACCATACAGCCCAACCTGTCAATCTCTTGCATATTTGTGAATATGATTGAAATCCATAAGAAGATTTCCAGTTGCAATACAGAGCAAGAACAAAATTCTTGCCCAAAAACAATATGACGATAAAACACAAAATATCTCTGATGTGGCAGGACTAAACTGCACAATAACACGTTGGCAGTAGCCATTGTGTCACCTTCAGACAAAATAAATAAAGATGACAGGAAAGAGTGCAGTCATCACCTTGTGAGTGTCACTCACAATGTATCAGACCATCACCTTCCTTACGATCACAAGCTGCTATTACTCCCCACTGACTTCATCAGCTCCAGATGGTGGGTGTATCCAATTGAATAATAATCAGTTCAAAATTTCTTTTAAATGATCTAACAAAATGCACCTCCTGGGCTTCTATCACACTTCAAGAAGCAACATGGAGACCCAGGCATAATGTTGGCAAAGCACTCCTGCATAGCTACTCAAGAAACCCAACAGTATCCTCATTGAAGCAGCAAGAAGCTTGGGAGGATAAGCTTCATCTCATTTTATCTTGCCCATGTACAAGCAAGCATCCCAGCTTAAGGCATAGAGTGTCCTACAGAGAGGGTAGTAGTTAGGGCCTCCTGCACCCTGAACATATCCTTTGAACACAACAGAAAGAATTGAAGCCTACAAAGAGAATATGCACATTACCATTCTTCTGTGCTTTCTGTGGATATGGTTGGGCAGACTTGCGCTTAGGGCGTGGAGGAGGTACATGCTCCCCAGTGCCATTCTTTTGAACCTTCAGAAAGTACTTCTGTGCATGACTTCGAATCTGCAACAGTTCTTCCAATTATAACAAACAAAACATAATGCACCCATTGCTTCATACCCAAATTGATACCCAGGCTATTCAAATGACCACCTTTGTGAATAGATTTACTGCCTATCTTCACATCACCATACTTATAGTCATCCCAGTTCTCCTTCCAGTTCCCAATTCAAGAGATATCTGAGCAAGAATTTTCATCATCAGATTTTGCTATACCCACATAGAGGCAGAAGATGTCCTTTAGTCTTTGTAGTCATAGAGATCTAGTCATGAAATCTAATGCTAATCAGGAACATGCCACCATCAGCTCATAGGACAGGCAAACAACTCAAGCAATCAATCCATGGGAGGCCAGGCAAGCACAAAAATAAAGAAAAATGGGATGTGGCTTCTGCCCACTTACATTATCATATTTCCGCCCAGGACACTACAAATATGACTAGATGCCAGGGCTGCATTCAGGAGCTAATTGCATGTTACTAGCTAAACTGTAACCAGATTTGTCATAAGGTGATGTGCCTGAGGCTAATTGGTTCAAGCTTCACATGTCAACTACAAGGATCTACACGTCAGAAATTGAGGACCAAGCAGAGACATACACATATATCCTCATTAAGTATCAAGAACTTCTATAGTTACAATTACAGTCCATAACAGAACTGCAGGAGGAAGAGAATTCAGGAGAAATGCTAAACTTAAAAACAGCAGAATAAAACAATACCTAGCAAGTCTCACATATTCAGTTACAATCAACAACAAAATCTATTGTAGTTACTATTGATCATATTCCCACTGTGACCATGTGTGTAATAAGCCAATGTCATACATAATAAATCTACATACTGAAATTCTGCCACATGTTCAAAGTAAGGGGAGAATCAGCCATGATGTGGGCTAGAAAAGAGAAGGGATCACACTGCACCAAAGAGATAAGAGAGTAGAGTAGAGATTGAAAGTTCTTATGACCCAACAACTTTGAGCATAGAGAATTTGTGAAGATGACTCCAAATTCAGCAGTATCTAAAATATTCAAATCAAACATGAAAGGCATACCACGCTTGTTTATAGTATGTGCACCCATCAATTGAGTCTTTATCCAGATGCCATGAATTCAGCAAAATTACAGATACCCAAGAAAAAACAACTTGTCAAGACCAAGCATATTTACAGTAGTCTAAAAATTTTCATGTCAAAGACATCTCATGACCGTGTCATACAAGGACCTGCTATTTGAGAAGAAATAGCATAAACAACAAAAAATCCAAAATCTAGAAATGAAAGACATACCTGAATAACAGTCTTGGAGCCGACAAAGGCCTCAATCTTCTTCCAATCTCGGTCAAATCTGTGGAGAAATCACCAGTTGCAATGTAAATTTGTCTGTAACTCTGGAACTTTCACAAAGCCTATTCTCTTCCAAGCAAGTGAAACTCATGTCATGGTGATCCTTAATGCCTAAGGAGTCAGAGGTTTATACTACTGCCAAGGAATGCACAACTCTTTCCATGCAAAATTGTAATACTAGCCTTGACACTAAAATACCCAACTGTGACATAAAATATGACGAGTGCATTTCACCTTCCTGACAGCAAAAACAAAGTCAGGACACTTTGTAGAATGTTGCTTGGAATCAATCAACAGGAAGATTCTGTAAAACAAAAGAACAGATCTCTTGGGAACTGCCATGCCCTACTTAGTTTCAAAACCTACTGAAGCAGAAAAAGAAGGGGTTCCAAATCAACTGCCATCATCCAAAGGGCAACTGCTTGCAGATTAAGCTCATAATTTCTAGAGGACCACTGACTGACTCATGAAGGAATCAAAGGGTGAATTGCCATTCTGAGATGCCTTAACCATGGAAGCTACAGAAAACTGTCTGCATACATCTGGCGCTTGATCGAGTGGGTCAACCAGTTCTCTGAGGAGGAGGAGAGAGGCCCTGAAGTCACACCCATTTCTGGTCTCCTTGTCCTTTGAAGATTTGAGCCCTAGATAGAAGAGAGACAAATTTTGGCTGCTAAATCTGTTGAGGAAGGAAGCAGCAACTCTTCTTGCAGGTTGTGCAAATGTACACAAGGTGGGAAGGAATTGGGGAGGAGCAAAAAAGAAAAACTCAATCCAGTCATGGATCTGATAAAAGAAAATTCTTTGACATATGAATTCATTCGACAGTTACATGGGTGCAATCAATGTCCACAAGCGCAGTGAGAAGCTGCCGAATGCTGTCTCAATGGCATCAATCAACATGAAGAGCAAGCAAACAGCCAAGGTTCATAGTAAATATGTTGCATCCAGAGTGAGGAGGAGGAGGAGGAGGAGGGAAAAATACTCACAGCTGAAGTGCTTCGAGAAACTTGTCGTGCTCTTGCTCTGTCCAGCTTTCCCTAGACTTAGTGATGGTGTAAGGTTTCCTGATTTTCTTGGACCCTTCTTCCGACACTTGTTGCTCCATAGAAGAAGAGGTAGTGGTGGTCATGAATCCCCCCGCCGCCGGCAGTGACAAATCAAAGAGGGGAAACAACTGGTTGCACTTCATGTGCTACGAACGGAACGCCGGCCACACAGGCAAATCAAGATACGCCCGACCGCCTCCTTTTGTCACCAAGCCGCAGTAGCAATAGTAGTAGTAACAGTAGTAGCAGTAATAGTAGAGCACTACACGAACGAAAAGGATAGCAAGCATCACACAGACCAAAACAACCACGACGACAACAACAAAAGCAACAACGAATCTAAAGCACAAAACATGCGTACTCTGTCTGTGTGGCTGCTTCCAACGAATGGGATGGATTGCGGCAAAATGAGAAAGAAGGCAATGAATCAGAAAACAGAGGATTCAACCGCAAAACCCTTGAGCTAACAACAACCCTAGATGCCTAAAGTGCTAGCTCTCTGGAAGCGAGCGAGAGAAGGACAGAGGAAAAGAGACAGAGAGGAGAGAAGAGAGAAAGCAGATTGTACGTCATCATAATCCTTACAGATCATTTTACAAATCTATGAAGAAATCTCTCCTACTCCTTTTGATCATCGGAACTCACTCCGAATGCATAGGTAATGCAGGAGTCCAGATTCGGTAGTTTGGCGCTAGCTGATCAGGTTTTGTCATCACAGCGGCAGAGAGAGGTAGGAGACGTCCGGCAAGCAAGCGTTCGTGGGGGAGGGGTGGGGTAGCCAGCCAGCCAGCGAGAGAAGGAGCGAGCAAGGGGGAAGCGAACGTCCTCAGCGCCGTTCGGTCTAAACAACCCAAAAAAAAACCTAATCTTGGAAGGTTCCAACACCCTTCTGGCCCCACCCACTCCACCCACCAGAGGTTCGGGAATCGAACGAACCAACAGAAAAGAACCACAAGTTGCTTTTTCACTCTGTTGTCCGTATGTATTCTCACAGATTCACCAAGCCCACACACATTGCAAGCTTCAATGCACAGCCAAGGAGGTTCTGTCATCGTTGAGCGTTCTGTGAGGGTCTGCCTGCTGAGAGGCATAACAAAAGAGAGAGAGAGAGAGAGAGAGAGAGAGAGAGAATTTGTTTGATGGCAGCTTTTCAGAATTTCAGAAAGATGGAAAAAAAGAGGGGAGATCAAAATGAATTTCTCAAAGAAAGACACTTCTCAAGAAGAAGAAACAACAGACAACTATCCTGCAGCAATGTCAAACCTGCATGTGTGTGCATGTGATGATCTTTTTTCTTTCTTCACCACAATGTAGTTTTCATTTTTTTGCAGAATTTTGACACTCTTGTGATGATGGGTTCTAGCATAGTGGTCAGTCATGTGTAATTCCACTTCATGCCAGCATCTGACCTTCATTCCCGGGAGTAAACAAACAAGCTGCTTCACACAAAAGTGTAACTTCCAGGAGAGTAATAATCGTCAAAGAAGCTTTCACAAAAGAGTGAGTATCCAGAACAGAAAATCTTCAAAGAAGATTTTACAAAATTGTGGGTTTCGAGGACACTGATCTGCAAAGAAGCTTTCACAAAAGAGTGAGTTCCCGAGACACTGATCTTCAAATCTTATACTGGCAGGACACACTAGCGAAAAATAAAGGAGCCTAAGCCTTCACAAAAGAGTTCCAGGACAGTGACCTTCAAATCTAAAACTGGAACAACACACCAGGGAAAAAGTATGAGCCTACATGAGACTCTTGTGTAACTGAGCTTCACCACCCCAAATCGCTTTTAACCCCTAATTCTTAAAGTTTTTGAAATATGCAGGAATGAGGACACATTTGGTCCACTTGTTTTCATGCCATCAATAATCCTCTGTCATCAGGACTCAACTCTGCCAGATGGAGAGTTTGACAGGAAAAGAAGTCATTGGAGAGGCCCAAAGACATGAGCAGTGTGAGACAGTGGCTACCTTCTTCAATTCATCTTTCAGCCAAGGGGACACTTCCCCTGGAGTAAAAGGGTTGGTCCCTACTCTAAACCTACAAAGAGTCTCTCATTCAGCTAGAGCAATGACTACAGCTACACCCATGCCAAGAATCATAGACGTGAGTTGCCAGAGGGTAGTTGAAAGGGAATTGCCCTGTGTATGCATATCAGGCATCACACCTGCAACTGAAATGTAAATGAAACCACCTGCTGTAAAGCCCTGTAATACACACAACATTTCAACTCATGAATTCATCCAGAGCATCAACAACCTGCCATTCTCGACAGAGGGACACTTTTGCCTAGCTTCTAAGCACAGTCAGTCTAACTTGGTTTTAAAACTACCTTACAGTTAAGTTCCAAGGTCTGAAACAATGAAGAGAGGAAGGAACATATCACCTCAATCAAAGAAGAATGACCTGGATTCCCACCCAATGAAAGTGCCTGTTTCACCATCATGCACATCCCAATATGTTTCCTCAAGATTAACAGACACTGCAACTATATCTAAAGGATCCTACTACACCTGACATAGCTTAGTTTCCCTCCTGATGATTATGAGAATAAATGCTGCACAGATCAACTTCTCAGCAGACAAGGACTCGCCTTCACATTCCAGAACAATAAGTTAAACATTAAGAGAAATACAACATTCAGCTGAAACAATAATACAGTAGTAGAGAAGAAACTAAGGTAGCAGGGCAGGCAGTGTGACCATTTTTCTTCAGCCTTCTGCATCATTTAAATATAAAGGAACAGGAGAAAGAGATGGCCTGTACCAGAGCAGTTCCAGCCATGGCAACCAATGCAGACAGAAAGTTGAATGCAAGAGCTTTGAACACACTAAAGCCTGACCTCACCAAAATTCCAAAATCACCAACCTGTTCTGACCACAGGTTTTTGTGTTAATACTGGCCAAGAGATGATTTCCTCGAACTAAAAAGAAAATGTTGATAAGTCGTTCAGGTTGCACTTCAGTGAGGCAGATTACTAGATGCTTGTCACTGAAGTTTCTTTACCTCCTTCATAATCCTTGCAAAGCATCCCTACAAAAAATTTGTCACCCTCTTTTGCTCCATCCTCAAACCAGACTGCCATCATGGTGGTGTTGCTCTTCAACAAACTGACTAGAGGCAATGGGAGGGAGGTCAAAATCTGAGAATATCTAGATTTTGGCCTTGTAAATGTA
>Ga0116228_10005516_pt1 | contig 11278 bp, 10 predicted proteins | sample S1TSphfallax_2_FD_89694 | JGI IMG/M metagenome (GOLD analysis project Ga0116228, IMG submission 89694) | Host-associated microbial communities from peat moss isolated from Minnesota, USA - S1T2_Fc - Sphagnum fallax MG | ecosystem: Host-associated > Plants > Peat moss > Unclassified | place...
ATATGTAAGGCTAGGGTATAAGAAAAAACATAGGTAGGTTGGGTAGGGTACATATGTAGGGTACAAAAGGTATGTTATAAATAAGGTATGTAGGGTAGTGTATTTAAAATATTCACTTAAACCTACATACATAAACTAAAATATTTATGTAGTGTATAATTTATATGTAGCACTAAGGTATATATAAGGTATAGGCAAGGTAGGGTAAGGTATTTAAATAGTGTAACTTATATGTAAGGCTAGGTTTGTATAAAGTAGGTATGTAAAGGCTATGTACATATAAATTAAGTTTGTATAAATCATGTGCATATAAGTTAGGTTATAATTCGGCTAGTTACATGTAATTAATAAGTATAGATCATTATATCTACCTAGGTAAGTACATAAAAAATCGTATACCAATACATAGCCTTAGTTTATAGGCTATGATATATTTAGCCTATGTATAGATTACAACATACCTAGCTTAAGTATAGGCTACAATAGATATACATTACGTACATATCCTATTCTATTTAGCCTAAGTATAACTTAATTATATTTAATTAGATCATACTTACATTAGGTTAGTGAAATAGACCAGGGTATATTTAGTTTAGCTTAGGTATATTTCTATTGATATTCACCTAGTATTTATTTCTATGTATTTACATAATGGTTACAAACTTAAGTACAAACATGTGGCATTTGGCCATGATTGGCCACCCAAACTAGGCATGTGGCATTTAAATTACATGGTGGTTACCTACCTACCTTGTAAAGTGGTTAACCTTGTGCACAATGCTAGAATGACCATTAGGAAAAACCACCTAAGTGGTTTGAAAAGGTGGATTAAAAAACTTTCAACCATGCCCGAAGGCATTTTGGGTAGAAAATTCTTAAACCACCATTGCTTCCCATTGCATGACCACTTTGGCGAGTTTCTAGTGAGATTTGCCCACTCAATGGTTTGTGTCATGTGAAGATCACCCAAAATTGAAATGGGTGGTTGGATGACATAGTGTTTTGTCGACACATTTTTTAATAGTGCAAGGAAGCATTTGACATGTGGCATTCATGTGTTGGTTTATTATTTTGGATTTTAGATTCATATTTAGTTTACAATTATGTGCTAGATGTAATTGTTTTTATAACATTTTGATACTATATCATTTATATTATGCATCCATGTTCTTTACCATATAAACATCAATAATGTTTTTTAAAGACACATAATCAAAATTCATAAATTTAAAGGTCAAATGTGCATTTGAATTAAATGCACTCAATGTGTTGTAAAAATTAATTTCAAAAATTTCAATTATTTGTCTAAAATTAATCATTAATATTAAAATCCTCTCCAATTTTGAAAAGTAATGTTGTACATTTGATAATGAAAAATAACGTTTGAAAAAATAAAATTGTCCATGATTATTTTGAACATGTAAAAGATTTCTTGAAGAATCATCAATTTGCATCAAATTTTGGACATTGAAATTGTGCAAGTATTGGAGCCTATTCCAAAAAACATTTTGACAATCAAATTTATTGTGCTCCCTTTGTGATTCTTCAAAAATACAAAATTACAATTTTAAATACTATTCACACACATTATGGCTCCTTTTACTATGTTTACAAGTTCATTTATGATGCAAAGTTTTTTCAAGGTCGTGATTTCGTCTATAGATTAAGGTTGATCATTAATTATTTTGTTGTGTTTTCTTCAATGTCAAAAGGTTTCATGTGTTAGCAAGTCACATAAATGATTTTTTTTTGGTATATCCAATAACAATTATAAATTATAAATGTAATAATATTTTGAAAATCTTAGAAAAACTAGCACTATGACTTTCATAAAAATCCATTGTAAGATACAATGACAAGGTGCTATGATGTTATTAATTTTAGAATGGTTGGTGATAGTTGAACTTCAAATAGTGGTGTCAAATGCGTGGTCTATATGGACTAATTCAAGAACCCAAGAAGCTCCCACTTTGAGACTTCGATTCTTCCTCATGAATTCTAGAAAAATGCCCAAGCAATAATCATAGATTTACATCCATTGTAGACAATCCTACACTTGATGGGTCGTACCATTGGGTTGTTGTATGAGTTTTTCAACATGATTAGTGAAGCTCTTATGAATGTAGAAAACTTGATTGTTGCTCAATACTCCTAGGGCTAGGGTAACAAAAGTCTCATTGATGGAAATGGTTTCATCAACCCATCCAAGTGATTGCTTGCATCTTCCATCCATTGTGGATGAAATTTGATGGTCCTATGGCACCAAAGTTACACATAGGGTTGGATTTGGAGAGTACATGAACTAAATTGCAATTTTTTTCACAAGGATTTGTTTGGTAGTCCAAAGTTGAGCTCTTCTCAAGGACCAAATGTTGAAACCCATCTCTTAGCGAGAGAAATCCAATAGGCACGCATGCCTATCTATTGCAAAGGGTTGCCTTGCATATCCTTTCACAAGATTGCAATTGCTTGAGTTTATGAAAGGAATTGGTCCATATGGGATCATGTTCAAACCATTGAAAAAAGGAGTTTGTGAAAGGAACTAGACCTTATGGGATCAAGTTCAAACCAAAAAGGGATTGGAGATATTAGTATTAGTGCCTAGAGCAATTTCCAAGTCAATGAGAACCTTGATGCTGGCCTTTGAAGCAATTTAATCCTGATAGCATTGACATCACCCAAGTTCCAATGATGCTTAAATTGCAAGATGAGGAGGAAGACAATGATTATGCCTTTTTGTAGCTAGAAGCTGAGATTCATGATCCTCAAAGGGGATGAAGAAAAGTTTGTGTCACCCTTTTGTTTAGCTTAGAGAATTCTAATGGAAATCTTTCAAGCTCTGAATCTGATGAGTCCTTAGGAAATATTGATTGGGTTGCTTGCTCAAATAGATGTAGAAGAAACTAACATGATGATGAAAAGATGCCCCAAGAATTTGGAGGTGAAGAGGGGCAACTGTAATTAGTATCATCATTTGGTAACACAGTTTTTCTGTCTTGCTCCAACACGTAAAGCAAAATCAGATTCAAGACACAAATTTGAGGATCAAGCATTCTACATGAGGATAGGTTAAATTCTTCTTTTATTTGCCATTTTTTTGGACAGTCACACAAGTTGAGTACATGCGGAGTGAGCTTAATAGAGCTCAGATTGAGCTCATCGCCCGAATTGATGATATCACATGAGTGATCAGCACAAACAGACTAGTTCTAAGAGACCAGCAGCAAGTCTAGTAATCAAGTAGTTCTATTTAACATAATTTAAGCACACTTCTGTGGGCTGCGATCTCATTAGCGCAGCCACGACAAAAAAAAGGTGCTCGTTTAAGAGAATTCATATCTGCTTGCGGGCGGCAGCTTATCAACTTCTTCTACCATCGTGCCGCGACGCCACAGCAAGCTATAGTGTATATATAGATTAAGCTGGACTACATGCATGTATGATGCAGGAAAATTATTCGGGTGTGAAGAATTTGGCTGATGAAATTGTGTATTGGGTGCTAGCTAGCAATGGCGTCCAGATCCACAGACGAGAGGACCAACGCCACTAGTCATTTGTGGAACAAGGGTTCCTGGCCGAGCTGTGAAGCTGAAGGCTTTGGCGTACAAGGGAGAGGCAGCAGAAGTTGCTCCCGATTGTAGGAAGTAGGAGCCTCCAAGAAACACATCACCAACCGACTTCCAGTTCCAACGATTTGGGCCTCCGTAACTGGATCCGCCGTCACTGATGTGTTTGGTCACTTGCTTGGGTCCTCCGGCAGGATAGAAGTGATTGCCCTCGCTAAGAATGGTGGGAGCCTCACTGCCTCCTATTGCGTAGATTCCCCATCCTGATGTGTAGTCATTGTTCACGATGTGGAAATGACCGAATCTACATCTGCACAACCCAATTTGCAGCAGTATTCTCTCACTTTCATGTGTAAATCATGTCTATGAAGGACGTGCAGCTTCGGTTTAGATCTCTTAGTCAATCTGTCCTCATAGAAAACAGACTGCAAATGGATACAGAAAACAAAAGGATCGTAACAACAGTCATGATCTCCAACCTTGGTAGACGCTGAATGAGTCCGGGGCCGAACTTGTTGAAGGCCACGGTGACTTGCATGTTCCTGTCCATTGTGTCCGAAGGGTGGGCTCCCATCAGCATCACCTACAAACAGTGACAGGAGACGAGCAACATGAATTCACTGCAGATCAGGAATAACCATTTGTCAGCTAGCGCATTTCATGAGGACGTGATCACCAAGTCTGTGGCTAGCCGGTCTACTAGAGATCTCTGAGTTGATGAGCTATTTCAGCTGTTACTTTTTGCCAATTGGATCGATGGGATTTGGTGCAGCACCTTGTCGTGGTTCATGAAGTAGTTGTTGGAGATGGTGATGAGAGTAGAACCCCGAATGGCGTCGATCAAGCCATCGGCAGCTTTGGCCAAGAAGCAGTGGTCGATCCAGATATTGTTGCTGGTGAAGATGCTAATGGCATCCCCGTCGGCTCTCCCGCGTTCCCCCACATGGGCCGCGGAGCTCATCACCCTGGCAGGACCGGTTGCGACGATGTCGTGAATGTAGATGTTGTGGATGATGATGTGATTCACATACTGAAGAGTCAGGCCTGCACCACCAGTGATGTGGATCACCACTCCTCGCCCGTCGAGAGTCTTGTAGCTCGTCATCATGCCTTCGTTCTTCAGCCGGATAGTCATGCTCCGTGCGAAGATGACTAACAAAGAAATACCCCCAAACAAGTAGTACTGATCATCATCAGTTTCTGGACAATGGGTACTTCTGAATTCTGAAGCAAATGTACGAACTCATGGGTTGCAAATCTGTGTCTCTAGTGCAAAAAATTGGCTGCAGATTCAGATGGTCCAAATCCGAGCAGCTAGCTGCCCTAGAATGGAAATGATGATGAATGGGTTTCTAGCTGGGCGGCAGAGAAAGTAAGTACTTACTCCATAGAGGCTCTAAGCGTGTCAAGGCGTATCGCAATGTGCCAGGGCGTGGGTTCGCAACATCGTCATCAGCGGGAGAAGTGACCACGTAGATTCGTCCATTCTTACCGCCGATGGCGTTCCTGCCGAAACCGATAGCACAGTTAGCCAGACTTTGACGATGCGACGCCCAATTGGGATCGCATCGCCAGCAATCATCGACAGGGTTCCCGGTTCCACAGCCACCCCATGCGGCTCTCAGAGACACTGTTGGATCGGCATCAAATGATTCTCCACCGCCGGTACTGCAACAACAAGTCAGAGACAATATTGTTGGAATATCAGAAGATCACCTGATTCTCAAGTACTTACCTCAACAACGAGATCAGGCAGTTCAAAATCAGAAGTTATTGCAAACTGCAAACAGCACATTCGCCAGCAGAGATCTTACAGACTGAATTCCCATATTACTGCATGATCTGCAATTGCAAATCCTGTAGGTACCGACAAGCTGCATTCCATTCAACTAGAAGTACTTCTGTTGAGACAGATCTGTAGAACGTTATGATGCCATAGAGTCCATGCACTAGTGTAGGATCAGAAATAAGAGCTACTTACGTCGCATTGACAAGCTGAATTTCATCGATGGAAAGTACCGGCGCCTCATCCCCTGCGAGAAAGACGTGTCCTGCAGCTGAACTGGTTTCCTCGGCGGCGAAAGAGTAGTACTCCTGGCCAGGGAAGCTGGTGGGATCTGCATTACGCACAGGCAGCTCTGACGCCTCGTCGTAAACATGATCTCCGGCAGTGCTCGACTCTACCGCGAAGCTAAAAGCAATATTATCGTCAATATAATTGTCACTAGGAGTCTGCGCTGCAAACGCGACACCCTTGATTGCGCCTGAATCAGATTGCTGCTGATCAAGGGTTGCTTCGTCGACGGGGTCGTAATTGAAGGTGCCAAATTCAGAATCAGACTGGCAATTCATCAAAGCTACCAAATGAGCACCCAACAGTAGTACAAGCAGCAACAAACTAGTACTAGCTTGACTAGTGGGTTGCAGGCGCAGTACTCCAATTACGTCGGAGCAACCCATCTTGTAGCAGCAGCAATTGCCCAGTTATATCTTTTCTGAGAATACTGAAAAATTGTAGCTATTCCGCAGACACTAGTACGTACCTCTAGATAACTCTGATCACTGAACTCTCTCTCTCTCTCTCTCTCGACTGTTTCCCTCTCTTTTACTTCATAAGTTCTACAAATCTTGTAGTGTTACTGCGATTGATCAGAAGTTTGGAATTTCGTAAGACTCGAATATCGCAGTGATGAGATGGTGAAGACACTTGATGAAACTGCTGGAGCGGCTCTCTCTCTTTTATGTATTCCTGATTCATGCTACAGTGACGGTCGTCGTACCCGGCGGTACGTACGTAAAAAGACGCAGTAGGCAGGCTCACGACATGTGGGCGCCATAAAAATCCGGCACCAAGTTTGACAGATATGGCGGCTCTTGAAATACCGTTTTCACAAAATCAGCGCGCCTCACGATCAGCCGGAAAACTTGTAAACTGGAACAAAGCTAAAGATGGTGCTTGGTGATGCAGATCACCCCACGACACAAACTGCTCTGATCCAGGAGCTCGTCCTCTACGGTAGCTCACATTTGTACCTTGTTTGTACTTTGTACGTTTACAACAGCCTTTCTCTTTTTTAACTCGCCAGAAAGAGAAATAAACAATTTAGTGTACAAGAAGTGAGGGGAAGTATAGTAAAAACTGTCAGATTTCTATATTTGGTTAAGTGTGTCACCAGAAATTTAGAAAGTTGATTCAAGATTTGTACTTCATATCAGGTTTAAAGCCAGATTTGGCCAAATCTTCTTACAGATGATCGCCATTTTTTTTTATTACTTGGTGTGCACTGCACTGTGGATGATCTTACTTGAGCTACATGAAAGAATTCCTCAGAGAAGCACCCAGAATAGGCAACCCTGAAATGTGGATTGGACAATGAAACGTGCAAAAGGAAACATGATCTCCTGAGTCCTCACCAAGTGGACCAGTGTTGGGTGGGTCCTTGATTTTGTTATAACCTCTGATTCCAGGTTCTTGAAATTTTTCAAAATCAGTTCTGGTATTGTTGCAAAATTTCAGAATAAAGTAAGAGTCAGTTTCAGGTTTTTGAGAAATTTCAAAGAACCATTGGGGTTTCTACTTTCCTCCAAGAGCCGGCAAAAGAACCAGTCAGTGCAGGAACCTTCTTTGACTGGTTCTTTGAGTTTTCTGGTCATAATCAGTTCTTCATTTTCTCAGAATTTTGCTGATCAGGGTTCCATATACTTGAACTTACCCATCGGTTCTTTCTTTCGAACAAGAGCAAACAACCCAATCTTGGTGCAGACTAGTGTTGGGTCAGGGTAGACCTGAAACTGATTCACCTTAACGCTGGCCACATTGTAAAAAGAAATGGAAACCTGAAGCAGACTTGAAACTCAGAGACAACATTGTAAAAATGGAAACCTGAAGTAGACCTGAAACTATCCTCTTTCCATATCTCAAATGTTCCACTAGATACATGCGAGACCAGTCAACACATTCAACAAAACTGAGTATTATGATTGAAGTTGTTGAAGTAAAAAACACAGATAGTAATGGATTAACTGACCTAGCGCCAGACTAGATAATGCCAAAAGGCGACAAGATCACAACTTGGTGACAGAGGGCAACATTTCTGCACTCTAAAATGTGCAACTTAGAACTGGGTTCTTGTGAGTAATAGCTCTTGGTAAATTGAACAGAAAAATCTGGAAGGGATCATGATGTAATATGCACAAGAATGTGAATGGATTAGAGGTCTGTGCATGGTCTGTCCTGGAGTGTGTCAGAAACTTTGGAAACGTCTGAAGAATCCTTCCTTCCATCCATCCATAACAACAAAAGGATAACCAACTGTTCAACTACTTCCTGATCTGTCTGTCTTGCTTACTTAGGTCAATTGAATTGTTTGGCTTCTTCAACCTGACCCTTGCAAGTACATACAAGGGTCTATCATCATGAGACTGACATTGCCATGACCTGACGAGCAAGCTCTGGTGAATTCTGCAGTAACTCTCTAAAATGACTTTCCACCTCCTTCATTTGCCTCTCCAGATACTCTTTAGAAGCCTGTATTATTCCCAGGAACAGAAACACAACATTTGCAATCACCATCATGATCCCTTTGACAGATGGTAATGCACAAATTCAAAGAACATTGAATTTGGGATTTGGGCAAAAGGCTGATCCTGAACTTTGAAAGCACTGACCATTGACAGGAGTCAGGATACAAACCTGTAAGGTTGCAATGGCACTATCACTATCATCTGCCTTTGTTTGCTGCTCCTTCAGAAGTGTATCCCTTGACTCCAAGATGAATCTGCCAACCCTTCAAGTTCATCACATCTTACTCTTATTTGAGCTATGAACTCTACAGAAAGTTGGTATAAGACTTTGACATGGTGTCAAGTGTACATTTCAATTAGAAGTTAGGTCACATCCTGCCCAAAAAATATTTTTATTGACAGGCATCCCCCAATTTGCACACACTTGAATGGAGAAGCAAGCTGAATTTGGTTTGCATGATTTGATTCCAATATGCAAGTATGGGAATGGGTAATAGTACAGTGCAGACAGTCAAGAAAAACTCACGCTTTACCTGCACATGCAAACAAAATACACAAACAGTCACACGGATGGTCAAGCGCAAGGATACTATCCTTATAATGCTTCTGACAATGAAAATAACTTTCTGACAAGGCTTCTAAAGTAACAGGTTTGGAGTGTATATGATCATTTGTCAAGCATACCAACAGAGCGGTATGTGTTGGTGGATTCTGGGAGACGTTCAAGCTCTTCAACTGTCAGGAATGCACGCTTCTTCTCTGCTTCTTTATTTCGGATCTGCATCTGGACCTGTTCCTCAGTCAGGTTAATTGCGAGCTCTTAAGAATCCAAAGCTAAAGCAAAAGGAAAAATTGTAAATGGTAAATACTGTAATCCAATGGTGCTTCACCTGCTTGAGCTTTGTGGTTGTATCTACCAGCCGACCTTGAAGCTCCACAAACGCCTTTTCACAAGACAATTTTGCTACTTGGTCAGTTGCACCCCCTACATGAGCACCAAGGGTTTCTGCAAACCAGAATCTGTGATAATCTACTCAAATGTCCCATGATTTTGCAATTGTAGAGTCACCAACACATTTTCACAACACAGATGGCTTGCTGCAGGCTGTTAGCACTGTTAACAAACTATAAAAGAATAACTCATGAATATCAAGAAATCTCCATACTTACAAGAAAATCAGTACAAGGCGAAATTGTTTTCCTTCTAAGTCAAAGAGAAACTTCCAGAAAAGGACTTAAGAACCACAGAAAGGAAAAACGCAGAAGGGAAGAACTCGAACTTGAACAATAAAAATAGTAGTATGAACAGACAGCAACAGCCTCTCACTTATTCAGGGACATCAACAGTGACAACATATGGTAGTGACTTGTCTATCACAACTTACCCACTGACTTGATCAGCTCACTACAGTGGGTATAGGCCAATGTAACCACTCACCTATATACCAAGCTTCAATCACAAGTCCAGAAGCAATGGGAAGACTCAGCCATGATACTGACTAGCACCTAACACCAAATAAGGGAAAACATACAGAAAAACAGAGCAGAGAAAAAAACAAAAGAGGATGAACAATAGGAAGGAAAGAAGATAACATAAGAGACATAAGGAAGAAGACAAACAAGTACCAAATGGGCTTCAAAACCCACTTACAAGACTAACAAATTGAGGCATGCGTATCATGTCAATACCTGTACACTCTCTGGTTGAGAACATTTACCTAAGATATCACAGGAAATGCCCAGAGGACATTGTTTCATTGCTAAATCCAATAAGTTACAAGTCATCAGCAGTACAATTTAACCCACAAGACATGTCTGGGTATATGCCTCCACTGTGGGAGTCTTTGTCCAGGTACATACAACCCTCTAAATATCACAGGAAATGCTAGAGGACATTGCTTCATTGTTAATCCAAGAAGTTACAAGAGAAGTCATCAGAAGTACAATTTAACCCACAAGACATGTCTAGGTATATGTGTCCACCATAGGAGTCTTTGTCCAGGTACATACAACTCTCAAAATCCAGAAAGTCTGATACAAAAGATCATCCACAGATGTACAAATGAGGGATAATCTCTGAAGCAGCACAAGACAGGTGTTGTTGGTCTTCAAGAGATACTTCAAAAAATCAAAGTCATCGGAAAAGAAGTAGAAATTTGCTAAATGGACTCTGCACAATTAGTACCCATGGGGATACCAATACATTGGCTATAAGCACAAGGATCTTAGAAGAACCACAACTGCCTCTAATTGAGCCACTTCAATCCAGGATTCATTTGATCTAATTATAAGCAGGAGATGCTTGATAAATCCCCTGCTTTTGCAGTGCTGAAAAACAGATGCAGCAAAGAAAACCACTGTGAAACCAACATGTATACAAGTGTGTGAAGGTATATAATACCCTTCCGAAACTAAGTTAATCATAGTGGTATCTACACCATGACATTCACACAGAATAGGGGTCCATTATCACCAACCAGGCATCTAATCCTTAAGTGAAACCCAAGTTGTAGAAATTTCTTGAACAATGTTCCCCTAGACAAAGAACAACAAACAAATTTGCAACAGTCTTAATGCTGCAGAAACCTTCTGAAACACCAGTATGTCAGACACATAGCACCATGAAAACTGCCATTAAGGCTTCCTCTGTGGATGAGGGTTTAGGAGGAGTTTTATTCAACTATAGTTTAGGATGCAGTTATAATGAGCCATAACAAAGGGACTGGACACAGTTCCTCAAACCCTTGAAATTCTGGGAAATTTTCACAAGTATGCAAATAGAAAGCCAGTATTCATATATCTGCAAAATGAGAATTTACAGAAGATAACATCTTCACACTTCACAATACCTTGAATCCAAACCTTTGAGCTTTATGAAACTCTTTCCAAACAAATTGATTGTCTGATCAGATAGATACACAACAACATAAAAAAGTTAGGGTTTAGGTAGGTTTTAATGTAAACCATATACCCTCTCGCACAGCAGGCACATATTTTGACCAGTTCTTGAGAAAAAAAGGACTTTGCAACAAAGACCGAGAACAAAAAGGCCCCGTCTGAATCCTTCAAATCCATTAATTAAAAACGAATTTCAAACCAGCAAATATGTCAATGCCAAATTAGGGTTTCTACACAGCAAAGAACAACAGAATCTCTTCCTCAAGCGTCCTGGCATTTTTTCCCGA
>Ga0116228_10005517_pt1 | contig 11275 bp, 7 predicted proteins | sample S1TSphfallax_2_FD_89694 | JGI IMG/M metagenome (GOLD analysis project Ga0116228, IMG submission 89694) | Host-associated microbial communities from peat moss isolated from Minnesota, USA - S1T2_Fc - Sphagnum fallax MG | ecosystem: Host-associated > Plants > Peat moss > Unclassified | place: USA...
CCCTCCTCAACTGCCGATCTATGTCTGTCAGCAGATTCTCTAATTTCTTTATCCGAAAAATAAAAAACCATCACATCTAAAATTGCTCGATTAAACTTGCTTTCATACCTATTAGAATCACTCAACCACATCCGAGAGAAGTTGTTTTCTCCAAATATATTAATAGTGGTTTGCACAGCTTCGTCAAATTGATTAACTACGTTTTCAATATCATCATGTTCTTTTTCCCAAGCCCTATTAAGTTTCTCACAAGTTTTGTCAAGAAAGTTTTGCAGATTTCCTTGATATTCGGATAGAAAATAATGAAATCCCACATAACGCAATAGTAATTCAAAATCCCGCATACGAGGATCGGGTTCAGATGATTTAAATATCTTTCTTAAAGCATTGATTTTTACTGATTGATCATCGATAAAATCGACAAATATTCCTGGATGAAGTGCTCTCCTAAGTTCTTGGGGAGATAAAGGAGTAATTTCTAGATTGAGACGATAAAAAATTCTATCGAGTAAATCTTCTCTGTGCCAATTGCGAATTAATATTGTCCTGATAGTTTGGTTTTCAAGAGCATCAATCTCTGACAACGAATTATTTCGTAAATCATTGTAGTTATGCCCATTTAATTCGGTTTTAAATTCCATATCTTTTAATGTAAAACCATTATTTTTACTTTCACTCTTTGCATAAAATTGCAGTAATGAAAGTAAACGTTGTTTACCATCAATAACTATAAATTTTCCCTTGTTATTAGGATTAGTAGCTAAAACTATTTGTGGTATGGGAAATCCTAGTAGAAGTGATTCTATAAACCTACTTTTACGAGTTATATTCCAAGCATCTCTTCTTTGAAATTTAGGATTCAGTTGGATATTTCCTCGCTCAATCTGATCGATAATTGTTGCTGTTGTCCAGTCACTTCCAGAAACAATAATTTTTGATATTTCCTCAATCAGTTTCTCTCTATTAGATACATCATTATCAATTTCTTCCTCTTCCTCTTCTTCCTCAAAAAGGCTAACTTTTTCTTTCAGCATAAATTTGACTGGTATATAGAATTTAGATTGGATAAATTAAAGGTTTATTCATTTAATTATATACGATGCCTGAACTTTAGACAAGTAAAAGAACTGTATTATTTTTGAGAAATTGGTAGATTAATCACAAACTCTGTACCTTTATTCAACTCAGAATTGCAGGTGATTTTACCGTGATGTTTATCTACAACAATTTGATAAGTAATTGCTAAACCCAAACCTGTCCCAATACCCCGTGGTTTAGTGGTAAAAAACATTTCAAATATTTTTTGCAAATTTTCTGGTGAAATTCCTGGTCCATTATCTAAAATTCTCACTATCACCCAATTGCTTCCTGCTAATTCCGTAATGATATTTATCTCAGGAGAAAAAGCTGGATGATCGCACATTTTCTCGTCTAAAGCTTCACTAGCATTACTCAGAAGATTCATAAATACTTGATATAGTAATCCAGTATAACCAGTAACAGGGGGAATCTTCCCATAATTCCGAACTACATTAATACCCTTCTTTAAACGATTATTTAAAATTAGTAATGTACTGTCAAGACAATTATGTATATCTACTAATTCAACTATACCTTCATCTATGCGCGAAAAATCTTTCAAGCTACGGACTATTTCTTTCGTCCTGTCTACACCAATCATGATGGAATGGAAAAGTTTTGGTAAGTCCACTTCTAAAAATTCCAAATCAATTTGTTCCTCAATATCTTTTACCTGAGTAGGTGGATTAGGAAGACTCTCTTTATATGCATGTATTAATGTGAATAAGTCTATAAAGCATGTATTCGCATGTCCTAAATTCCCAGATATGAAGTTGACCGGATTATTAATTTCATGCGCAATTCCCGCCAGCATCCTCCCTAAGCTAGACATTTTTTCACTTTGAATCAATTTTGTTTGCGTCTCGGATGCTTGGATTTCTAAAAGATGCTTTACCTGTTGGATGAGTTGATTCAGCGATCTAGCTAAACTACCAATTTCATCTTGGCTAGTCACCGGAACTTGTAATTCAAAATCACTTTCTTGAGTAACTTTTTGGGCTAAGTCTGTTACCGCATTGATTGGTTGGGCAATTATTCTACTAGTATATAAACCCAGAGTAGTGGCGATCGCCACCGATAACAACAGACTGACAATAATAATCTCAACTTGGAGTATAGATGCTTGATTATAGGCTATATCTGCTTCTTGTTGATATTCGATAACTTTTCTATCTAAATCAGCTAAATCGCGTGTATATTGATAAAATGTATAAGTAGCCTGACTCTGATTAAAATTCCAGATTAATTCTTGCGCCTTAGCGACTTCTCCAGATTGGAGACTAAGCAGAGCAATTTCCGAGTTGAGATATCTAACTTTTTGTAAATATTCTCCTAATTGATGGTCGTATTTATTGACTAGACCTTTTAAATCCTCCGGGGAACTAAGGGTTTGGCTAAAATCCTTCAACTGGGAGAACAAAGTTTCTACTTGTTGAAGATTCTCTTCTAGATCAGCATTCTCTTGTTGTAACGCTTGTTGTTGGATGAGTATGGGAAGTAGTGCTTGCTCATGAGCTTCAACTTCTAGCAAAACTCCTTGTAAGCTACTTAATAAATTTCCCAACGAGTTAGCTGAGGTCATTTTTTGCCTAGCCTGTTGGCTGTAGAGGTCGCCTATGACCAGTCCAAATACAGTACCAAATACAGCTATTCCCAAAGCTAACCCATGGCCACAAAAAACCTTTTGTCTAATACTAAGTCGATAGAATAATTTTTGGAACCAATTAAAAAATCTTAAATAAATTGCAGGTTGCATGTTTAGACTCGCTGTTGAACTTGTGGGTGAGCTATTTTGTGGTGAAGATAAAGAATTCAGCAGCCAGTCAATTAGGGATAAATTAAGATATAAACCAAATATAGACCAAGTATAAACCGAATTTCAGTTTAGCAAAAGTTGCTTTATTTTTTAATTCTATTCGTTTTTGCGATTCATGCCTTTACCCCGCCTAATCACATTAATTGTTGGTCTGATAGTCATTTTGGGACTAGCCCTGTGGCTGATTGATTCTCTATCACGACTCTACTGGCAATTGTCATATTCTCCACTTTTAGGCAACTTGCTATTAATATTATTGATTTTATTGCTTGGATGTCTAGTCGCAGCATTTATTTACTATGTGATGATATTGCGGTCTGGTGAAGCGCGGTCCCGGACAAGACCAAAACGGGTGACTCCCGACCAAATCCCAGCAGCTAAGACAGATGCTGCTTCTTCTACATTGCAAGCAGTGCGTCAGCAAGTCGCCCAAATCCAAGATGAAGTCACCCGTCAAGCTTTACTGAGTCGCACAAAGGAAATTGAAACTAATTTAGTCAGAGGTGAAATTCAAGTAGTAGTATTTGGGACAGGGAGCGCGGGTAAAACTTCTTTGGTCAATGCGATTATGGGGCGGATGGTGGGCCAAGTAAATGCACCAATGGGAACAACTCAGGTCGGAGAAACATACTGTTTGCGCTTAAAGGGTTTGGAACGCAAAATTTTAATCACAGATACACCAGGAATTTTAGAAGCAGGGGTAGCAGGTACAGAACGAGAGCAATTAGCCAGAGCTTTAGCTACAGAAGCCGATTTACTCTTATTTGTCGTAGATAATGATTTAAGACGTTCAGAATATGAGCCATTGCGCATTTTAGCCGAGATTGGTAAGCGATCGCTTTTGGTGCTGAATAAAACTGATTTATATCTAGATGTAGATAAAGAAACTATTCTGGCAAAGTTACGCCATCGGGTAGAGGGGTTTATTGCCCATCATGATGTAGTAGCGATCGCTGCTAATCCACAACCAGCACAATTAGATACTGGGGAACCTTTTCAACCAGAATCGGATATTGTCCCCTTATTGCGTCGTATGGCGGCAATTTTGCGTGCTGAAGGTGAGGACTTAGTAGCAGATAATATTCTATTACAGTCCTTACGATTAGGAGAAGAAGCGCGGAAAATGATTGACGGACAGAGGCGGCGTCAAGCTGATAAAATCATAGAGCGCTTTCAGTGGATTAGTGCAGGCGTAGTTTCTGTCACACCGCTTCCAGTAGTAGATTTACTAGCAACAGCGGCTGTTAATGCCCAAATGGTGGTAGAAATTGGCAGAGTTTATGGTTGTGAATTGAATCTGGATCGGGGAAAAGAACTGGCTCTTTCTTTGGGTAAAACTATTGCGGGCTTAGGTATAGTTAAGGGAACAATTGAATTACTCTCTACTGCTTTGCAGTTAAATGTGGCGACTTTTGTCGCTGGTCGAGCTATTCAAGGTGTCACAGCCGCTTATTTAACCCGGATTGCAGGGAAGAGTTTTATCGAATATTTTCGTCATGACCAAGATTGGGGCGACGGTGGGATGACCGAAGTTGTCCAACAGCAATTTCAAATAAATCGCCGGGATCAGTTTATGCAAAAATTCGTCACTGAAGCGATCGCTCGTGTCGTCAAACCCTTACTTTGAGAGTGACCAGAGGGAGTAAATCGGGCTGTTGATTTTCTTTCCTAGACTTCCGGAAATATATAGTAGCCACGGTAAAACTATATAAGGATTTTTCTGTAACCTGCTTATGAGCCACCAGATGATAGGTAAAGTACTGCAAGGACGTTACCAAATTGTTCAAAGCCTGGGTGCAGGAGTATTTGGACAAACTTATGTAGCTTTAGATATATCTTTTCCAGAAAAACCAAGATGTGTCGTCAAACGGTTGAAGTCGAATTGCAGTTATCCATCTAGCTCATATTCTGACCACTTGAGACTGCGGTTACTCACAGAAACTGAAACTCTGATACATCTAGGTAATCATCCCCAGATTCCGCAACTTATCAACTGTTTTGAAGAAAATCAACAGTTTTATTTAGTTCAGGAATATATTCCTGGACGAGAATTATCTACTGAGTTACCAATTAATCCAATTTTGGGAAATCGGTGGAGTGAAGCTGATGTCGTCAGTTTTTTAGGAGATGTTTTAGGGATTATAGAGTTTGTTCACTCTCAAGGATTTATCCATTGTGATATTAAACCGGAAAATTTAATTAGACGTGCTAAGGATAGCAAATTAGTATTGATTGATTTTGGCTCGATTCAACCAATAAAATCTAATACTGACACGGAATTATCAGTTTACCAAGTTCCCTTGACCTCATTAGGCTACATCCCGCCAGAACAGTTTATTGGTCAAACAAAACCGAACAGCGATATTTATGCTCTGGGGATGATAGCTATCCAAGCTTTTACTGGATTAACGCCCTTACAATTACAGATAGATCCAGAAACCAACGAAATCAAGTGGCGCTCTAAAGATACACCAGTTAATGACCATATTGCAGCTATCCTGAGCCGAATGATTCGTTATCATCATCAGGATCGCTTTCAGACTGTCAGTGAAGTATTGCAAGTAATTAAACCAATAAAATTGCTTCAGCCACAGTTAGAAAGAACTATTACTCATGAGCCTAAAATTTGTCCTATAGACAATGTTCCAGATCATCAGGAGAAATCGTATCCCTTGTTAGCTGGATTGAGATTTGGCTTAACAATTAATTCTCTATTGATAGCTCTAGGAGTATATGCTTTATTTAATACGTCAATTAGGCACTCTGAAACAGAATCACTCGCTACAAAAGAATGGCAAAAACAAATACACATTCCTCTACATAATTCTCAAAATAGACCTTTAGTAGCTCAACAGTCAGCAAAGAAAACAGGCTGGTCAAATATAATTGGCTCCGTTTCTCCAGACAAAGATAATGCATATTGGCAGTCTAAAATAGATAATCAAGATCAACAAGTTCTGCATAAATCAATTCAGCAACCTGAAGTTAGCATAGAAGTTAAAGCACACACCTTATTAAGTAAGGCTTATTCTAAAGCTGCTACTAGAGATTTTTCTTCTGCTTTGGAATATCTACGACAAATTCCTCCAGAGAGTTATGCTGGTACTATCGTTGAGAAAAAGTTGATTGAATACAATCAAAAACGACAACTTAGAGCAGCTTATTTTTTATATAAAGCTAACAATAAAGCATCCATAGGAGACTTAGCTAGTGCAGTAAAATTGTTGCAAAAAATCTCTCCTGATACTGCGATTTATCCCCATGCTCAAATCAAACTAAATGAGTATTCTCAAAATCTGAATCTACATCATAAAAATCCAGAAGTATCTATGTTCAGCAGCAAAGAGGACTTGAGAATGAAAAATATACCTGTATCTTTTCATCCAGGATATTACTTGAATGAAGTGAATGTCAAAGCAATTGGTAATTAATTCGATAACCGCTCATACATGACACTTCCCTGAGAATTATACAGAACCAGAGGCCGGTTGGCATTTTCACTAATTACTTTTAAAACCTCTCTTAACTTATTTAAATGGTTTTGCATACTACTACTATCATGTGGATTCTGTAATGCTTGGTCATATTCAGCTGTTAAAGTGACAGTAATTTTTGCATCATCTATTTTGAAAGTACAAAATTGGGTACCACTATTACAGGTAGAACTTAAGTCAGCACGTGCTTGTTGCGTGCTTCCAGCGTAAGCGGCTAACTTTGTTTGTGCTTCTACAAGAGCAGATGAGGAAGTTGTAATTAAGGATTGTGCTTGATTATAAGGTACAGTATCTTGAGGAACCTGTTTAGCAGTTTGTATAGCTTGCTGCCAAGAAGATACTGCTGCTTGTAATTGATTTTTTTCTGTTTCCTCAACCTTTGCTTGATTAGCCAAATTCACAGCTTTCTGGTATGACTGATTTGCTAATAGTTCTTTTTGGTTAATATTATGCGCTTTGATTAGTCTAGGCTGATATTTTGTAAGTAAACCTATTGCTTCAACAGATTCTGAACTATTTTGGGGAATACTTTTCAAAGAATTTACTACTAATTGCCAGTCAGACTCCACCTTTTGCCATTCATTGGCAGATTTAGCCGTACTTTCGCTCATTTCGGCTCTTTTGACGATTTCTTTAACTGAATCTAGTTTTTTTACCAGTGACTCTTCCGTGAACAACTGCTGATTGATAGCTACTAATCTTTGTCTGTAGCTGGGTAATTTTGGATGGACAAGCCTATAGAGGTCACTGCTAGGTTTGATTGCTTCCAGGGGCGTAATGGCTTGTCGCCATAAATTTTGTTGCTTTTTTAGTTCCTCCAAGCTATTTGTAGAAGATGGAGTTTTTTGCATCGCTTGAGATGCTTCCTGGAGAGCTGTTACTACCTGTTGAATTTTGACTGATTGCTCAGAAAAAACTGTCGTCATTTCTTCTGCTAGCCCATGATTGGGGGACCACTGAGGTATATTTTGTAAGGGGATAATAGCTTCGTCTATCTGCTGTTTAACAGATTGCAGTTCTCTTTCTGACTTAGCTTGGCGCAGTAATGGGGATAAATCAGCTTTTAGCTTTTCTGCAGTTTCTAATTCCCTACATTTGAACATTAAACAGGAACTTGTCAAAAAGTAAGTACCCGCACCAAAAACAATAATAGTGATAATCAATCCTACGGCAGCTAAAGGCAAGAAAAGTGGTGATTTTGGTAGTGAAGGTAGTTGAGGAAGTACGGGAAATTTTCTGGTCTTTTTCTCTCGTAAGTCTGGTCCACCCGCAAAGGGGTCAAATTTCTCTTCCGACTCCATCATTTCCGGTTCGGTTCGCAGATCGTATTCCGGTTGATGGTCATATTGATTCACATCGAAGGAATCATCATCTTGTTCTGGTGTAGAGGTAAATGGATTATATGCTGGGATCGCCTCTTCCGAGACTGGAGAGATAACATCCGCAGGTTCAATAGGTTGAAAATTATCGTGAAAACGCTGCTGTTGTCTATCCTCCTCCATTAAAGCCCGTAAAGCCTCTTCCTGTTCTATTGGCTGCGTCGGATGTATTGGAGGAGATAATTTAAGCGCATGTTTAGCATAGGGTAACTTTTCCCCAGTAATTCTCACAAAGCATTTTATTCCTGCAGATGGAGTATTAAGTTGCCATTGTAACGCTTGCTCCAATACGGCGAATATTTGCTCAGTATTAATTATTGCTGGTGGGGAGTGCTGGGTTAAAATCATTAACTCATCATTTTTGAGAGCACATTTAACCTGTAAACCTTCGACAGAGGGGAATTCTGCCAGCAATCGTTCCTGTAAAATATCGTTTAGAAGCTCGATGTCTTCCTGTTGAACAGCTACATTCATAGATCGTTACGGGTAGTTTTTGTATAATGTATAATATTTTTGACCCTTTACCTATATAGAATCAGTTTTTAACACAAGTTTCCCTTTTTTAGCAATTTTTACTTTGTAAAGTAATCTTCACTGGGGACGCTCTGGACATAGTTATTATTCAGGATTTATTATTCAGGATTTATTATTCAGGATTATTCAGGTAAAAGCAAGACAACTTCCTTAAACTAGGATAGCCTGGCTGTGTACTGCTAATATTTTGTTAATACCTTGGATTTTGATTAAATGTCAAAAATTTTATCTCCCTTCTGGGCTAAATTACTGAGTTACAGTTTGGTTATAGCATTACCACTAGCAATTAATGCAAATACATTAGCTCAAATAACAAACTCCCCAAAATCAGATATTTCTCCGGTAGATGATACAGCAAAGCAGCCTAATAATCTCAAGGTAACTTTGGATAAGCTAACTGGTACATGGGAAGGACAAGATGCAAATTCAAGCAAACTAAATTTGACATTTACCACAGACGGGAAATTAATCATCTCTTCTAAAGATACAGATGGGAAGCTAAAGAGCTTTTCCGTTACATATAAGATTAATCCAACTCCCAAACCCATGTATATGGATATTGTCCTTTCCCAGATACCAAAACCAGTGTTGACAATCTTCAATTTTACAGATGATGATAAATTAAAGATACAACTGAATGGTACAAATCCTGGTTTACCAAGACCTACAGATTTTTCTGACAGCGTGTCTCTATTCAATAAAGTACATGCGGCTACAGGTAACCCAAAATCAGAAAAACCGTCTTTTTGACTTTTATTCACTTTTTCTTGACTTTTTTTTGACTTTAAATAGATTTGTATTTTGTTACTTTAGTGATCGCGGATGAGTTTAGATGTTCTCATAGGTCCTCAAGCTAGCTTGATTTCCCCTGATGTTGCTCATACACCAGGGGAATTTCCAGGTATTCCCCTGAAACTGGGAATTATGGCTTCTGGAAATGGTAGTAATTTCGAGGTGATCGCTCAAGCGATCGCCCAGGGAAAGCTAAATGCCCAAATTCAAGTTTTGATTTTCAACCACGCATCAGCTTATGTGGCTCTTAGAGCCGCAAATTGGGGTGTGAAAGCTATATTCTTAAATCATCAAGACTACAAAAAGCGCCCAGAGTTTGACAGGGAAATTGTCCGGGTATTACAACAGCATGATGTGGAATGGGTGATTATGGCGGGTTGGATGCGTTTAGTTACACAAGTATTGATCGATGCCTATCCTGATAAAATGATCAATATCCATCCTAGTCTTCTACCCAGTTTTAAGGGTATAGGAGCTGTAGAACAAGCAATCAAAGCTGGTGTGAAAATTACTGGTTGTACTGTTCATTTGTTGTCTTTAGAGATGGATAGTGGTTCAATTTTGATGCAGGCTGCTGTCCCAGTATTGCCAAATGATACTTCAGAAAGTCTCCACGCCAGAATTCAAATCCAAGAGCATCGCATTTTACCCCTAGCGATCGCCCTATTCTGCTCAAATTGAATGCTCAGACCTTTACTCAAATTTAGTAGGATACATCTATGCCAGTTGTAACTAACCCCATCAAATTTGGTACAGATGGCTGGCGGGGGGTGATTGGTGAGGAATTTACCTTTGACCGCCTAGCCTCAGTAGTACCAGTCGCCGCCCAGGTACTTTATGACAATTATTTTCCCTTGGTAAATAACCGCAAGATTATAATCGGTTATGACAGGCGATTTATGGCGGAGGATTTCGCCGCTTTTGTAGCTCAGCTAGTTGTTGATTCTGGGTTTGATGCCCTACTTAGTGAAACTTATGCGCTTACTCCAGCTTTCAGTTGGGCGGCGAAAGATTTTAACGCTTTAGGTGCGTTGGTGATCACAGCCAGTCATAATCCCGGATCATATTTAGGTTTAAAGGTCAAGAGTACTTTTGGAGGTTCAGTCCCACAAGATATTACCCAGTCAATAGAAGCCAAACTATTCCAGGAAGAGACAAATACAACTACCTTACCAGGTAGACAAGATACTTTCGACCCCTGGCCTAGTTATTGTCAAGGGCTGATAGCAAAAGTAGATATTCACAAAATCCGAGCAGCGATCGCAGAAAATAAATTAACATTATTTGCGGATGTAATGCATGGCGCTGCGGCTGGTGGATTATCTCGATTGTTAGGCGAACAAGTCCAGGAAATTAATAGTAATCGTGACCCTTTGTTTGCAGGTGGTGCGCCGGAACCTCTACCCAAATACCTATCTGGTCTATTTACTACTATCCAAAATCACAGAGCAAAGTCAACTGGTGGTTTAAGTGTTGGTTTGGTATTTGATGGGGATTGCGATCGCATAGCGGCGGTAGATGGATGTGGTAACTTCCTCAGTTCGCAAATATTAATTCCTATATTAATTGACCATCTCAAACTCAGACGCAATTTTACGGGTGAAATTGTCAAGACTGTTAGTGGTTCTGATTTAATTCCTTTGGTCGCCCAATTGCATAATTTACCAGTATTTGAAACAGCAGTAGGTTATAAATATATTGCGGATAGGATGTTGGCTACAGAAGTTTTGTTAGGTGGTGAGGAGTCTGGCGGGATTGGCTATGGTAGTCATATTCCAGAACGCGATGCTTTACTTTCAGCTATGTATGTCTTAGAGGCGATCGTGGATTCAGGTTTAGATTTAGGTGAGTATCATCGTCAATTACAAAAACAAACAAGTTTTGTTTCAGTCTATGACCGCATAGACTTACCCTTAGCTAATATGGAGGTGCGCGGAAGGTTATTACAACAATTGCAAAACGAACCTTTAAAGGAAATCGCTGGACTGGCGGTAATTGATTGTCAAACAATTGATGGTTATAAGTTTCGCTTGGCTGATAACAGTTGGTTGATGATTCGTTTTAGTGGGACTGAACCTGTTTTGCGTCTTTACTGTGAAGCTTCTAGTTTGGATAAAGTACATCAAACTCTAGATTGGGCAAAAATTTGGGCTGAGTCAAATTAATTCAGAGGGAACAGG
>Ga0116228_10005518_pt1 | contig 11275 bp, 10 predicted proteins | sample S1TSphfallax_2_FD_89694 | JGI IMG/M metagenome (GOLD analysis project Ga0116228, IMG submission 89694) | Host-associated microbial communities from peat moss isolated from Minnesota, USA - S1T2_Fc - Sphagnum fallax MG | ecosystem: Host-associated > Plants > Peat moss > Unclassified | place...
ACAAGGCCATTCATAAGTGTCAGAAATCTAACATGCATGTGCAAGGTTCTCCCTATAAAAAGGCTTTGTTCCAAGGTCACAATCCTTGTTGTTCAAAAATTTAGAGAGGTTGCAAATTTTCACAAAATCTGTGTCCCACATGGCAATTATTTGGAACTTGCTATAAATTTCTTAAACATGGTCCTTTATATTGGGATCCTCCACCAATTCTGATGAATGCAATCATATTTAACTATTACATTCCTTCCAACCATGTCATTTGCATTGCAAACAAACAAGTATGTCAAAGAGGAACAATAATGTAAAGACAACGCACAGTTGTTGTAGCAATTGTGTGGTGCCCTATAACAATAAAAAAACTAATGGTTTTGTATATCTTCCCACTTCTTGGGCTTTCATGACATAATATGTCTTGGACTTTTGGGGTCTTCTAGAATTGCAAATATTAACACTTTTGTGTCAAACTTGTTGTATTGTGTAATCATTTTTTGATTTCGTCTTTATGTATATCCAAGAAGGGCCGGTACACAATGTTTGGGGGTGCTTTTTTAAAATGATGAACATTAACCATAACATTTGGAATTGGGTCATTTCCAAGAGGAAGTAGTTCAAGAATTTGTCTCCCAATGTGTCATCCATTAGTCAACACTTTGCTACATCAAATCCTTTTTCATCCTTACCTACTACCTATTTAGTCAAAAAAATTTCTTTTTTATGCACTTCAATTTTCTCCTTCTATGGTTTTTTTGTTGGGCATGACCTTCTCAAGCCCTCAAAGTTAGTCATAGCTCGTTCAAAGACCCTTTGGGAGTCGCTTATCGATTCATCCTTTTCAATTTGAAGAACTTCGAAGAATTCATCCCAACAATCATGAACATCTTATGTGGTTTTATCCTTCAATTGTTTAAATCAGAAACCTTTCTTAACACTGGTTAAGGAAAGCCCATCGTTAATTTTGTCAATCGAGCAAATGGAACCAACTACATGTTTTTTTTTGGGTCCTTGAACATGACAACAACCATCGCAAGCTCATGAACCCAAACCTTCAATTCATGGATGGGCACTTTTTTGTAAAGTTTTTGTTATCATTTTTCATGAAATGGAACTCTATCAAGGACTCCTGTGAAGGCATAAACCTCACCCCCCAAGCTGATAGGCTCTTCGAGAAAGTCCAAATTCTGAACTCTACTTTAAGATAATGTCATGCGAATACATATCATCATACAACATACATCATTGACATACCATACTCACATACACACAAAAACACATAACATGGACGAAAACATACACAAATATCCGTGTACCAGAACCAAAAAATCCCAAACAATTCCCATATGCAATTTAGCCTTCAAGCAACATCTCCACAAAGTTGTAGCACTTAATCTTCCCTGGTTATTCAACTAAAAGTCCGACAATGTTTCCACACTAGGTATGCACAAATCAAAAAAACCCATCACCACAAAAATGAATGTAACACATAAACCACTTTATGAAAACACAATCTATCTTCACCAGATTGTAGATCAGCTTTCTAGCTACACTCCTACCAATTTTCAACAACTTTTTTCAAGGAAATTTCCACTTATTTGAGAAATTGACGTCGTTGGAAAACCATCACCAAAAACCGTCAAACCTTAAACTGGCAACTTCAAATGATCATAACTTTTGATCTGCTCAACGAAATCCAACGTTCTTTGGTGCATTGGAAAGCTCTCGCCAAGGTGCTACTTTCGACACCACCCACTTTCAATTCGGTCACACAACCAGAGAGAAAGATCACACATATAGTCAAGCCAAGCCATTCCACTCAAAAAATCCAGGCTGATGGTAACAAGACACCATAGCTCGGAGCTCTACTAACTCCAATTACTCCCAACGTTCTAGGCTCAACTCAAAAAATTACTTTCTTTGAGCCTTTTCTCAAAGTATACCTCCACTCACAACATGAGGGTGGGTCTTACTAGAAGAGCCACTCTCCTCTAACCCTAAACTTGGAAACCCTAAGTAGGCACTACTCACTACCATAACACACAATATGTTATAGCTAACACACATATGGTCATGATAATAATATTGGTTGAGCCTTAGGTACTTTTTAATCACCTTATTTAGCAAAGGGGGTGTATACTTGCATGTGAAAAAAAACCAAAACCTTGACCCCATAGGTGTCATTTGTCAAACTCAAGAACCCCTAGTAGCTGCCAATCATTTATCTATGTTTTCTTTGCAATATAAAGTGAGAAATATAAACTGAGAAACACTTAATAACCACTAGGTGTTTCCCAACAATATTAGCCCAAAAACGCCTAGTGATCACAAGGCATTCCTAAAAAATATGTGTTGAGAAATGCCCAATGGTCATGAAAAGTTCCTCAACAATAAAAACTAAGAAATGTTGGGAAACCGCCAAACGTTCTTTAATAATAAAAGTCAATAAATGCCTGCCAACTACTAGGTATGAAATCATTTATTAACTTTCTTAACCCTAGGCTAATAAATGTTTGGTGGCCGCTAAGCATTTCTTAGCAATATAAGCAAAAGGACGCCTAACATCCGCCAAACGTTTCTTAACAATATAAGCAAAAGGACGCTTGGCATCCACTAAACATTTTTCAACAAAACAAGCTAATAAACACCTCGCTAGGTGTTCCTCAATAATATAAGCAGAAAAATGCCTAAAGGTTGCCAAACATTCTTGAGAAATATAAGTTAAGAAACGCCTAGCGCTTGCTAAGCGATTTTCGACAAAAGAAGCTAAAAAATGCCTAATGGCCACCATGCATTCCTCAACAATAGGAAAAAAACACTTGGCGGCTACCAAGCATTCCTCTATTATATAATATACTATATAATCTACAAATGTAACTAGTTTAGTGGATAAAAAGGACTTACGAGATTTCATTGACCATTTTGGATTTTTCAAGTATGTCAATCCTTCGTTCTTTTAATGTCAAGGTTGTGTGACGTCAAGTTCTTGTTTCAAAAGACTATAGGAAATATGTTAATTCAGAGATGGTTTTTGTCTAACAATGAATCATAAAACAAAAAAAAAACATGTAGACATACTCATAAGGACACTAAGACTTTATGACTTACATGCTAAGAATTGGATTTGGAATCGAATGCATACATAAAACATGTGAGGGTCAATGTCCAATTAGAAATACACACTCCTGATTTCATTACAAGTTAAAGGAAGTACAATGATAGATTTTGCATTCATACAAACAATGCCAATCACCTAGTGACATAAAGAGATTGAATGATTAGTAGTTGTACAAAGAAAAGGCAAATCATAGATAGAAACTAGGCCTATTACATAGAGATGGACTATTGTTATCAAATAAAGTCATGATTACAATGAGACAAAGATGGACTATTGTAATAAGATGAGATGGTTTTAGTAGGCCAAAAACAGAAATGGACTATGGTAATCAAATAGAGTCCTAATTACAATGATACAAAGTCTAAAAAACACAAAAGTATACACAAGCATATACGCAAACATAGGGATTTGTTGATCCACACATATTCATTGGTAGAAGTAAATTTAGGAATAAACACATCTAAAATGAATGCTTTTAACATCATGTGACAGATACAAAGACACTCATGCATACATGAAACTGACATTGGCAAACAAATGTACATGAAATGAAGAATTGACAAGTGCAAGGATTGGGTGAATTTATATGGTTTGGATATTCGAAAACTTTTGGTCTCTACTATTTGCAGGACTTGTTTGAAATATTGAGTCTTTTTTCAAAAGACTTGATGTCCTTCTACACAATGATAATTTTATAAAGTGGTACAAAAGGATGTCGAGTCTTTTGAAGGTCATGGTGTTTTAATAGTTGTTGTGTGTCCTCAACCCTTGAATTGCAAACGATAAGAAGGATGAAAACCCATCCTTCAAACTTTAAACCCTATAATTGCAGAAGTGTAAATGCAAGCAAAATACCTGATAATGGGGGTGCTCGTTGGGTGTTGAGGGCTTGAACACAATTGGAGCACTCCTAATTGTTGAAAGTTGTCGCAAACATAGATTGCCAATTTGAGTTTAACCTTCGTTGAACATGCTTGCTTTGCCGAGAGAGGGTGAACTTCACTGAATGCATTTGTTTCACCAAGAGTATGTGAAAGGGAGAGAGGTAGTGAGATTGGGAGAGAAAGAGATTATTAAAGCCTAGGAGATGGAAGGAGTGTGAGGGCGCAAGAATGAGGATAGAAATATAACTTATCATGAGATATTGAAGAAGTGAGAGAGATGGAGAGCGCGAGTGAGAGAAAATGAGAATGAAAGATAGAAATGGAGATCATGAGAGTGACAATGAAAGAACAAAACCCCTAATTGATTGTTGTTTGAGTTGTGACGTTTAGATGGATGGATAAAGGTTAAACAAATCGATTGACAGAGGGAGGAAATTATGGATGGATGGATGGATGGAAGCTAGACGGATCAATGGACATAGGGATGGATGGATGGATGGATGGACAGATAATGGACATAGGGATGGATGACTAGATGGATGGATGATTTGATGGAGGGTTGGATGAAGGTTGGATGGATGGATGGACGATGGACAAATGGATAAATGGATGGAGGCATGGAGAGATGGATGGATGGATGGTCAAAAGGATGGAAAGATGGATGGATGAAGGATAGATGGAAGATGGACAGATTGATGGACATAGGGATGTATGGATGGATGTAAGGATGGAAAGATGGATGGATGGATGATGGATAGATCGATGGACGAAAGGATGTAAGGATGGAAAGATGGATGGATAGTTGGATGGAGGATGGATGGATGGAAGATGGATGAAGGGATGGATGGAGTGTTGAAAAACATTAAAATTGGGTATTATATTTTATATGCCAAAAACAATACACTACTACAAAATGTGGGTGTAGTTCACTAGTCCCTGTTCACTAGACCAATGAATTCACTGCTTCTACGTTCTTCCCCATTCATTACAACCAATGAATTCATTCAAAATCTAGTGAAATCACTTGGTGTATAGGGACACCTTTTGTTGTAGTGATATGAAGGCATAAGGAGAAAAATACATCCAAGAAAAGATGAAAATAATTTGGGAATTGATTTCTTCTATGTCAAAAGAAATATCCATGTTGAAGGAAGAAAAAGATGAAAATTGGAGATTGTTTTTGGCTAACAAAAAATATATGTATCTGGTTTATGGAAAACAAGATTAAAATTGAAGGTAGAAGGAGAATAATATAGTTTAATGTTATTTATGAATAATAATTTAAACTAATGTATAATGCAATGCCTAGGCATCTTATGGTTTTATGTTAATATTACTATAGGTGGTTTAGGGTTTGGGTTGAACATGATTAGGCTTTGACGGTTATGAAGATGTCGCATTTAGGGTTTAAGGTTAAAGGAATTTATAGGGTTTGTGTTTAGGGTGTGAAGGTATTATGGATTTAAGGTAAGGCCTGAATTTCTATTATATCACAATGTTTGAGTTTGAAGTTTTGGAGGATGAAGGTTTATAGTTTTTGGGAACTTTAAAAGGAACAAGTTTAAGGTTTGAGGTTTTTAAGGTTAAATAATATGGAACTTTAAAGGTTTTGAGGAAAATTAAAGATTAAGATATTTAGGATTTCAAGGTTTCAAGGAGTTTTGAAGTTGGGTAAATTAGGGTATGAAGGTTTGGAGGTTAAATTATGGTTTTATAAGATTTATGGTTTAGGGTTTTGAATGTTAAATTTGCAATTTAATGTTATCATTTCTTGGACTATTGAACATATTGGAAATGAAAATAGTGTTGAATCCCCTCATGAATGTGAAGATGAGTAAAGCGATTTTAAGTGTTTGAATTTATGAAATAATATTTTTACAATTTAAATTGTTCGTCATGATTAATATTTTCTTGAATAAATCTCTTTTCCATAATTCTTTGTTAATGTTTTTAACAAAAGTGATATAGAATTAATATTAATGTGAAGATAAATATGCAAGATAAATTCGACTTCATTGCTTTAATGAATAATTCATCATTAAATTATTTATATTTTGGCAAATTTTTGGATAATGTTAAACAAAGATTGAGGATAAATTATTGGCCTACGTTCATTCCTAAAAGTTTAATTACTTTTGCAAATTGATAAAAAGTATAATGTCAACACAAATATCACAAATAAATTGGATTTGAATTTTTGAATGAATAATTATTTTTTTTTTTTTACCAAATGTGATGGAACGGATAATTTGAAGAAAAAGACCAATTCACTTGATAAAATGGATTAAATATCTTTCTAATTATTTTATTGAGTAAATAGTATAATAATTGTTACAATTTTAACAAATTTGATTAATATGTAAATGGATATCTTTCTAATGAGTCTTGATTAATTAATTTAGCAACTTTGATTACCAAACAAATTAACATGAAAACAAAGATTTAGGACAAACAAGTCAATGTGGTCTCAACCTCTTTTGAATAATTAATATTACTTACTTAGTAATGGAGAAATTTTGATATAATGGTTAAATTATGTTAAGAAAAAAATTCAAGAGAAAATGCCACCTAAATTTAAGTTAATGTCAAGTTTTGAATTATTATTACCTTAATAATAGATTTATTAGTTTAAGTGTTTTTTATGTGTCAATTAAATTTAATATTATGTTGATATGGACAATGTGAAGACAAAGATCTAGGACAAAGTGGCCTCCATATATTCAATAAATACAAGCCATTTATTAATATTGTAATTTTTTTGAATCAATGGATAAAATTGGGAAAACAATTTAGATTCAAGACAAAGTGGTGTCAACATGCTCTTTTGAATACTTATTGTTTAGTATTATATTAATGTATTATTTAAATGTTTTTGATACATAATTGCCTAAATAATGTGAAGACAAAGATCTAGGAAAACTTGTGGCCTCATTATCTTTCCAATAAATACAAGTTAATATTTGAATCGATGGATAAATTTGCCAAAGACAAAGATGAAACTACCTTGTTTCAAGGTTATTATGGGAACTTTAAGGTTTATGGTCCACGTGTAGAGTATAGTGTTGAAAGCTTATTTGACGGATTTTTTTTGTTGAATCATTCAACACAAGGTTCACCAAAACTTAGACTTAAGCAAGGTTCCCCATATTTATAATTTCCAACTTGAAGTTTTTTTTTCACATTAGTATAGTCATGTATTTGTCCTTTTAATAGTTATAATACTTTTGTTGAAAAAAACACATTGTGTTTCAAAAACAATATATGAGTAGTATGAATTTAAATGGTTTTGATTTATCAATTGCCCAATACCATTATGATGAATAAAAGAATATTATGAATTATTTCTTGTAATTTGATCATATTAAATTATTTTCATTAATATTAATCAAGAATGGCATCCTAATAACAATGCATAATTTATTGATTGCCAAAAGTTTCACATTTGATGTGTGTTTCTAACTTTCTATAGTTTTTTCATAATAACAATTTTTATAATTATTTTGATACTAACACATTGTGATAATTAATATCCAAAATTTTGTAAAATTAATGATGTCAATTGATACTAAGGTGTTGAATAGAAAAGAAGATAGCTTCTAAGGTTACAAACTATTTCATTGTCAAAGCCTAATGCAAATCCACACAACCATGGCATGGATCACATCCTAAACATGGATGGTGAATATATGACATGATTAGTTCCAATATTTAGGGTAATAAAAATTTTAACATGTTTCGGTTAATAATATGGTCATATCAACATATTAAGCTTTCACATTCAAATTATGTTAGATTATTTGTTATCACAACTTTCCCAACTTCTAGTTAATATCCATAACTTAATTTGATTACTAGATTTTGTTAGACTTTGTGATTAATATGTATGTAGTTACAACTAGACACATAATCAATAATTATAATTGGATAAAATACATATTAACTACCCAATGTTGGTCTAGAACATTTACTCTAAATCAATCTTTTTAACTTCAAACTAGATGTTAGGTTGAAATTTCTTGAGTTAAAAACAGGGTAAATATGATGTACACAATCTGATAAACAAAACAAATATGTGTCTAATTGGGAAGGATGAAAAATTTAATCAGATTTTGGTTGAAATTGGCAATGTACATATTACATGTATAGAGGATTAAAATGTGTATCTATCAATAATTGTTGAATAGATTGGAAGTCTATGTTAAATCAACCAAAGAAAGTAAATGCAATTAGTACAAAACATATTATGATGATTTTTTCCCCCAATCTACCCCCTTTGTTTTAGTTGACATGTTTAATTGTCATTATAGGTTTAAATATTCAGGAATTTTCCAAGAATAAAATGTATTTAATTATTGTTAGGCTTCCAAATAATTTTTTAAAAATTTACTAGAAATAGTCTACATCAAAATTACATATTAATTATATATTAGGCTCAGAAAATACTAATTATATTTATAACTTAATATGATTCTCATGTAAGTCTAATTGTTTTGCCTTAGGAAGTTCATGTGATGCACATAGTCACAAAATGGTACTATCGCTCCACAAAATTATTTTCAATCAAAGAGGCATTAAACCACATGGTGCCCATTAAATTTGTCAATTTCCACCAGCACATCCTAAGAAATGGGATGTAAATTCACCATAAAAGTTCCAATTTATATTAACAAATTTTTCACCATTTTGACCTAAAGTTCCCTAGTACACATAATTTCATAAAATATTAATATTTTAAGGGCTATAAATCTTTAAACTAATTAGACTAAGGCCATATGCATTAGACTAATAACTTAGAATGATTACTTGTGGTAGACTTAATACCATCCTTACTAATAATATAAAATTTTAATTTAATTCAATATGACATTAAGAAGTTTTTACTAAGTAAATAAATTATATAAAATTTCCCACTGCTTACAAGTCATTAGAATCTATTTTATTTCAATGTATAATAATAAGAATATCTAACTTATCAAATATGTAAGATAGGTGAATCAAATATATATTGCCAAATTTAGTAATGTGAATAACAAATTTGGTGCATGGAATTTAAATTTGAATGTTAAAAAAAAAATTCAATCTGAAATGTTTATAATGGTTAATGTTGGGTAGGTTTGATTACATGGGGCTTGTGGATGGACATTAACAGCTAAAGGTGATGAGCCATGAAAAGGTTGAAGAGAAACATGCACATAAAATTTTGACTTGAATTTTGAATGTGGTTTGGAAACACCATAATTCCATAACATTTTCATACTATATAACATCATGCCTAAAGTGCCACATGCACCTAGTATATAATAGGCGGTAGTAGCAAAATGTGGTTCAAAAGCACCAACATTCCATCAAATTTTCTCACACAACATCATGTTTATAGATCAAATCTTAGTAATTGTTTAAAAGTTCCTTTTAGAAGTCATATAATTTGCAAGTCTAGTCCTTAGAGCTAGTTTTAGATTTAAAAACCAAACTTTGTTGGTCAATTTATAATATAAAACTAGTATCATTTTTAATACCCATTTAAAAACTAAATGGGGGTATTATTTACTATCATTTTGCATGACAATAGGTTTTTGAATTTTACAAATTATTGATATAATTCTCACACTAATACTAGCTTGAAAATGCCACATTGATCTACCTTAAACCATTTCTGATTTTTTGCAAGTCTAGTTGCCCCATAGATTCTAATGAAGCACGGTGGCAAGATTGGCACATAAATGATAATGCAAGGAAGACACATTGAAGAAGTCTGTTACTAAAGACAAAAACATCAATGGGTCACCCAAAATAAACATTAGGAATGGATGGAAAGAGTTCAAGACAACTAATGAATTGAAAGTAGGGGACCATCTTTCACTCAAAGTAGTTGTAATAGTGAAAATTTGTAATGAGTTCTTGTAGTTTGAAGGATATTAGGTTGAAGGATAACTTATTTACAACTTTTTTTCAAATCTAATTTAACACCACAATGTGCATGAAAATAACTAAAGAAAAGTCATTGTTTCTTAATATTTGATTAAAGATGAAAAAAATTGTTTTTGACCAATATTGGTGAATTAAGGGGCACCCACCAAAATATGTAATCAAAAAAATGAAATATTAACCATGTAAGTTAAGCTCTAGTATATTTCAAAGAACATCAATGTGGGAGAGAAAGGATAAAGAGGGATGGTTGCCATCTTGTGTTGAATTTGGAATGTTGGTCCTCTACTTGAATGACCTTAAGGATACTAATTCATTATTTAACATGAAAGGATGAAGGCAAGCCCAAAAACAAGGCGATTTAAAAGATATTAAATTTATTGTATAACTGATGTCAAGTCGAGTCATTGATTTGTCACTAGCATTATGACAAATTTGGGCTAATATGTTATTAGGGTTTCATAGAATTCATAAAACCTAACTACACAAAAGGGTACTTAGGGCATGCCCATTGCCATGTGCATGACATTGGGCCTTCATTGCATCCATGTATGACCCTATCATTCACATGTAAATTGCCATGTAGTGGCATCATAGTGGACATTGTTTGATGGTCTAATCTCCATTAACAAATAATATGTCACAAAATAAAATAAAATTATAACCATGGAGTGCAAATTTTATTTTACATGTGTTGAAACATATTATAACAAAATTATATTAAATAATTTTTATATTTTAAAATGAATAAAAAATTATAATTTCAAAAAATTCTTTAAGGCTTGGAGAATACTTTTCATAACTATTACATGCCCCATCTATTTGACCCTTACTTTAGATGGAATAATATTCTTATAATATTACTAGCCAAATATCAAATATGAAAATATTCCATACCAATGATTTGGACAAATGTTAATGATAATAATCATTTTGCTAAATTCCATAAAATTTGCATAGTTTTGAAATTGAAGGGAATGAGGAATGTGGATGAAAGGGTCTATTGGGATATTATAAAATTGAAGGGGTAATACTATGAGCACCAAGTTTCAATCCTTTTTCCATTTAGTTTGAAATCTCTTGAAATCTCCTGTCTGAATGAAAATACCACATATTTCATTAATTTAAGACTTTACAAAAGTTTGAAAATCCAAACAATAACTTGACAATGTTATATTTATACAAACTTTCAATTAAAAATCACATGACACCAAGACCAAAAGGAAAAGCTTTAAAAAAAAAATTAAAAAATTTAGCCTTGTGGGTATGTCTTCAAATCTATTCATGAAAGAAAAAATAAAGTTCATAAATAGTAATATGTAGGATTTTTTATCATTATTTATTGCAACAATAACAA
>Ga0116228_10005520_pt1 | contig 11274 bp, 1 predicted proteins | sample S1TSphfallax_2_FD_89694 | JGI IMG/M metagenome (GOLD analysis project Ga0116228, IMG submission 89694) | Host-associated microbial communities from peat moss isolated from Minnesota, USA - S1T2_Fc - Sphagnum fallax MG | ecosystem: Host-associated > Plants > Peat moss > Unclassified | place: USA...
CCTAGTGAACTTGGGCCGCATCTCCTAGTAGTGTTTATAAGTCCTTTTAATGCTTAAAAGCAAACGTTACAATGTTTAATGAATGTTTTTGTTTATTTTTTACTCATTGGATTAATCTCAAATTAATTCACATGTTCTCATGATATATTAAAAATATGACTATATAAACAAATTTTACAATTTCAACATCAAATTAAATTATGACTTTAAAACATGAAAAAACCAAACAAACATTACATTTGTTATGGTACGTGTTATTGTGATTGCATCCATAAGCATTTACAATTGGGGGGTAAAAACATGAAAAAAGGAACTAGTCACACCAAGGTTAAAGTCTTTTCCAAGGACTACATTGTCCACATCGTAATTTTTTATTGGTTTACACTACATTTTCACATAATTTTTTAAACTGAATATTAAATTTGAGGCCAAATATGACATATAACATGATAAAAGTCAAAATGTTTTGCATCAAGCCTTACATTATAATGAACTCTATAACTTTATTTTGAACCATAATCACAAATTCAGAACTATAACAGTGTAAAAGGACATTCGAGTATTAAAATCTAAAATGATATATGTATTTTTATTTTTTGAATGTTTTGAACACATGGATCCCTTCTTTTTTAATACATTAAAATTCACAAAAAACTTGAAATGATTTGGTGAACATTTGATAAGGGAAAATGACTTTTGATTAAAAATAACCACCTATCCACATGTTTTTTTTTAATGTTTTAAACATGTTAAAGGATTTTTAAAACATGGTGAATTTTCAAATTTTCAAAAAACAATTTTTAAGGACTATGCATAGACTGCTTGGTTCCTTTTTTCCTACTTTCACCCGAGGGTGAAACCAAGCACTTGCAAAAGGTGACACCATCATTGTGTGGGTTTGCAAGGAGCAAGATGCCATTAATGCAAAGAAAGAGCATTGGTGGGTGGCCTTAGAATTATTTTTTGTTTATAGTGGATTGGGAACTCTAAATTCCCCTCAACAAATGGCCAAGCAACACCAGACAACTTTGAGGTCTAAAACATATTTGGTGGGCAAGTTGGCAAATGTCATATGGGGTGAACACTGGGATGCAAAATATTTTGTGGACAATTCAACCAAAGATGTCATTTGGGAAAATGATCCATGACATGTCTTAGTTGAATCTAAAGGCATAAATAATTATTCAACATGTCATGTGCACATTGATTGGGCTTTTATCAAAGTAATGAAAAAGAATTAGTAGAAATTCAAGTAATGAAAAATAATTAGTAGAAATTCATTCGAAATAATTCTTTTAATGCAAATACAAGCCATTCATTCTTTAAAATTTTGTTTTGATTTGATTTTTTCAATTGTGGGGACTTATATTGTACCCAAACTACATTATAGATTTATTTTTATTGAAATTATTTTAGAAAGTAAAAACAATTTTTTTTTCCAATTTTTTTTTGGATAAGTTTTTTTTGAAATAACGAAAAAACATTAGATGAAAACATTTGGACAACCCTTGTTATGTATCGCTGAAAGGGCCATTATTTGGTGATCGATCATGTTGGAGGCCAAAAATAATGCCAACCCAAAATGGTTGTTCAAAATGGAAAAGTTGGCAACCAAAAAATTAATGATGAAAAATGTAACAACCAAAAATGTGGTGATTGGAAGCTAGTGATTGAAGTTGTGGTGATTGAAAACATGTTGCTACCAAAAGTTTTAGCAACCAAATTCTTATGAAAATAAATAAATCTAACAATTGAATTCATGTGGTGATCAAAAATTTGACAAATGAATCTTATGGCAATCAAATTCTTGTGGTGATCGAAAGGCCTTTTAATCACCACATGGTTTACGATGACGAAAATGGGTCTAATTTTGGTTGTTCGTAAGTGTACCCCCGACATTTCAAAATGGCCTTTGACCTAGGTTGACCTATGTTGACCTAAGCTAACTTTATATTAACATTACACAAGGTTGCGTATGCATTTAGATGCGTTTGTCACATTGTGATGGACACACAAATGCAATGACAACCCCAATTAAGGTAAAGATGAATGCGATTATAAAAGCCTTCCCCTACTAACATCAACAGTTTATTATGAAAATATATCAATTGGGTGTAAACATAGTCAAAGGAACGAAAGGTGCCAAGGAAAAAATATTTTTCCACAAACTGCATGTGACATATCACATTCATGTCTTGGTTTATAATACTAAATTTTGTGTTTTTCATACCTAATTTGCCACTATCTATTAACTATAAATACCTTTTGACTACATATTGATCCTATATCATTTATATTATGCATTCATACTTTTTACCACATAAAAATGAATGAATAAAATAACTTTTTTAAATCCACATCTTCAAAATTCATAACTTATGGTGCCAAAAACATGTTTGAACCAAATGCATTCAAATATGTCATAAAAATGAATTTCATCATTTTTTTCCTTTTGCTCTTTTGGTCACCCATGTTAAAATCCTCTCCAATTTTGATAAGGAATGTTGCACATTTGATGAGTCAAAAGGACATTAAAAAACAAATTGGTCATCCAAGAAATTTGAATGTTTTGATAAAAATGTAAAGGGATTCTTGATTTGCATCAAATTTTCAACATTCAAACTTTGCAAATATTGAGTCTATTCCAAAAATAAATATTCACAATGCAAATTATTGTGATCCCTCGGTGTTTTCCAATACTACAAAAGTTGAGTTTTAAGTAATGTCCACCTTCTTAGGTGCCTCCTTTTATTGTATTTTCCCCCAATTATATTAAAATCATTTTTTTTGAAAGCACCACCAAATTACTATTGCTTTATTTTATTGTATAATTGCAAGGATTAATAGCTTCTACTTTACCATCCTTGGACCTTATATACATAAAATCTTTATTGGTGGACATGTCATTTCAACAAATATAGATATATGGTTTGTAAAACATTGTGGCATGTTATGAATAGGTGTTAATTAACATTTGGCAACTATTTCCTTAGTTTTTTTTGTTAAGCCAAAGGGGGAATTACATATGAATAGCCTTGCGTCAAAGGTTCCAAACAAAGGAATAGGAGCCACATAACCATTATTTAATTTTTCATTGTGATAATGAAACTTAATTTGATGTTGAAATTTTTAGTTAGGTTTATACAACAATATTCTTAATCTATTATGAATATTTGGATAAGTTTGAAATGAATCTAATGATTATGAAATCACTTTAAAAAATCTATATCCAATGATGTTCATTGCTTAAAGGACTTTTAAAAGGACTTGAATTGTACTAAAAATGAAAATTTTATGAGAATTATGTAAAATGCACCTTTACATAATAATATAATGCAACATTTTTTTGGGTTGTAAAAATAAATTTTTTACTTCTATTCTTAAATCATGATTTTAAAAAGTTGCAAAATATTATCCTTTTCAAACTCAATGAATATGTGGGCTAGTGGCTCATATTACCAAGTTTGGACCCCAAATTTTATTTTGAATTTTCTTATTTCCAATTTTTCAAAAATTTCAAATGCATAATGGGTTTGATATATATGTCCTAATCGATAATGCAATTTTGAAAATATGTTGTTTTGCTTTCAAACCTCTATTTAGTCCAATGTAAAGGTTAGACTTACTTTAAATGATAATGTCAAGATGATGAAATAAGGAAATTTAGCAATATGTCATGAACATAATAAAGTAATGAAAAAAAAAATTGGACTTAACAACAACACAATAATAATCTAGATGGAAACCATTGGAAGTAATGATGAAAATTTTGGTCCAATCATATGGAAACACAATGTTTTTAATGGATGTTACAAATTTCATAAATATTGAAAATTATTTCAATCTTTTTTGGAGATTAACAAGTTTGATTTTCTTAAACATTTGATTTCTTTGTGTTTTGGTTTATCATAATATGCAAAAACATTTTGAAAGTCCATTTTAATAATGACATGGTTGAAGTTCAAATATGGGCACCTTTGAAAAATTGTATGATGTGACTTTCACCTAACTACTTGCTCCCTCTCCCCAACAATGTGTTGTCACCCAACTATTGAAAAAATAATTTGTACAATAGCTTGCTAAAGAACTTTTCATCAATTCTCATTAGATTTGCATTAGAAGTTATGTCATCCCTAAGTTTTTATATTATTTTTGTTATTTAATTTTTAAAATTCTTTTTTCATCCTTTCACCATCACCTTTGTTTTAATATTTGTGATTTTCATCATTTCTATATCACCAAGTCCCATCATGTTTTGTGTTTTGAACCTTCTAGCTATGCTTAAATCTCCCCACAATTTCTTGTTAATTGAGCTTAATTGAATCAAGATCCTCAAAACATGAATATTTTGCATCTACACCACAAAATATTTTGATAGGTGTAAACATGATAAAAGGATCCAAGATTGTCTCCTTGGTGATTGTTTATTCTCGAAATATTTCAATATAAAGTTTCAAAAAGATCTTTTTTAATCTTTAAAAATCCATATACAATGTTAAGGTTTGTATTTAAAGTTTTCCAAAACTTTAATTCAAAAAACATTTAAAATCATTTTATAAGTCATTTTATGTTTTAAAACACAAGTTACAATATTTTATAAGCAAATTTTTGCATTTTTGTAATTCATTAGATTAATTTCAAATTTATTCACATGTTCCATGTTATGAATGTTGTTATATAAGTTAATCCAACAATTTCAACACCAAATTAAATTACCATCTTAAAACATGTAAAATTGAGCATTAGTTACACTTCTTGTGACTCTTATAAGTGTTGACATATGACATCCCATCAAATGAATGCAAGAATGAATTGATTAAAATTGGTAGATGAAAAGATCTTCATAAGTCCATTTCCTTTGTATTTTTTTCAAACTTAGGGATGACTAAATAGTTAAGTTATACTTTGATCCATTAATTCCAAAAAATGTTTTTTCCATTTATGTTTGAGCCCAAATGAAGATCATTATTTTTCACATGTGTGCATAAATTCAACATAACATATTTATTTTTCAAAATAATATGGGCATTGTAAAGAACATTCAATTTTGGTTGCATAACTAAATTTTTACAAGATATTTGTCTAAAAAGTTTTTTTTTTTTTTTTTTCATGATTTGGTATAAGGGAGTCCCCAATAATCATTTTCAAAACAAAATCATAAGAAAAGTCCATATATTTACCAAAGTTATGTAATACTCCATACTTGACTATGTTTGCATTTTAAAATTAAGTGGCATTACTACAAAATGTGGGTGCAATTCATTGTATCCCCACACTAAGTCCCATTCTCTAGGACCAATGAATTCACTCAAAATCTAGTGAAATTACTTGGCATACAAGGACCATTTTTGTTATAGTGTGGGTCAAAAGAAAAATGTTTTTCAAGGTAAAAGTCCTTTTCAATGAACTACATATGAAATGTGACATTCATATGTTGGTCTATAATCCTAAATTTCATATTTTTCATACTTAGTTTACCATTATTTGTTTTTTTCTACATCTATATTTTATATCATATATAATATGCATTCATGTCCTTCAACACATAAAGATGAACAAATTTTTGTTAAAGCCAAATCCTCAAAATTCATAATTTTTAAGGTGAAAAACACATTTGAACTAATTGTGTTCAAATGCATTGTAAAAAATAATTCACCAATTTCAATTCCTTTTGCTCTTTAAATGTTAAAATTTGTGAGAAGGAATGGTGCATATTCAATATAGAAAATATACATTTGAATAAAAAATAAATAAAAACATTCATTATGAAGGTTTGAAGCTTTTAAATGTGCAAAATGATTTTTGATTTGAATCAATTTTTAAAAATTGAAACTTTGCAAACAATGGAAACTATTCTAAAAAGTAATAAATAATCCAAATTATTTGTCGTTCCTTGTGATTTTTCAAAGATAAATTTGAGTTTTAAGTAGTGTCCACCCCCTTAAATGCCTCCTTTGACTATGTTTTTATTCTTAAGGTCATTGATTTTCAATATGATCGCACACGCACACATCCATATAAATTGATAAATGAAAACCATTTTTCATTAGATAATATTTATTTGGTACACCCCTTGAATGGATTTGAACAAAAACCATTTGCATGAAATTGTATTGTGACACCAATATTAATCCATTCATTCATGTGTTGACCCCATCCTTGAAACCATCTTGAACTATTTATTTTCATAATTTGAATGAATATTTGTATATGGATTTCATCTTATGCAACTTATTAGACAACTTTTGTTGCAACAATAATGTTTTTTTCCCACCATGGAAATATTATTTGGAATTTTTAATAAACATATATTTAAATTAGTCTTCAAATGAATTAATTAAAAAATGTAAATTTGAATCCACGTTCATAAAACATGTGACACACCCCAAGTTCGTCGAATGGTATTAGTAGTAGTAAAATTCTTTAATCCCATTTATAATAATGGAATGAAAAAACTCAAAGCACGTTCCTTAACAATTCAAAACTAATGAAAGGGGTGAGAGCTACAAGATGAAGATTAAAATGATTTGATAATTGAAGTTAAATTTTTCATCGCTTCAATTTCCGCAAGTAAAGTTCATATGAAATGGTTAGTGTAATTTCAAACCAAAATCAACTCCAAAAGTTCATGTAGACTCATAAGGTTCACCACAATGCAAACTCTTTAAAAAGGCAATATTGTCTTTATATTACACTTTTTAACTTGTCATGGGAGGGTCCTAAGAGCTATACAAAATCCATGTAAACTTGGATGTGTTAAATTGACTTGATAATCTTGATTTGGCAAGGTTCATGAATACTTGTTCTTATGTGGTGATTTTTTTAATGAAATATAGTTATTTGTTCATGTCCATTTACATCAAGTCATTTTTGTCACAATCATAGGTGATGTGATAATGTGAAATCATTCGACTTGTTAGTGCCAAAAGAGGAATGGGGATGAAATTGCAAAAAAATTATCATCACAATAATGTGATAGGGATTTCAGTAAATCATGGTTGCTTTAGAGATGAAATTGGAGTTAATATTTCCAATGATATTAATGATCTTCATGTTGAGTTTCACATGGTTATTGTTACATCATAGGATATTTCATCAAGAGATTATTGAAAGCTTGTGTGCCAATCTTTTTTGTGGGGTTATCATCAACAAATGGAAAGTTGAACATCTCGTGACACTTTCCAACCTATGTAACATTTTTGCATTCGACCATTGAAAAACATAATTCTAAAATATGAAACATGTCACCAAATCATCTAGTTGCCATGTGTTAGTAGGTTTAGGGTTTGGTTTTGCTAGTCCCAAAGTTGTAGAATTAATGGGATCGAAGCCTTTTACATGTGTGAATCACACCGTTTATTGCACACCTTTTCCAATTAGCTTAGAGTGCACGTTGACGCTTGTTCAATAGATTAGAAACCCCAAGGAAATATGTTGGGGTTTCAAAGGTTAACTATAGTAGGGTAGACTGGCTAGTGATCGAACACGTAAACGTTTAAAGTAGGCCAGATCCAAAGGGAAAGCTCGGTTGTTTCTGATGTCCACCCAAAACTTGAACCTCCTCTTAATGCATCTAACACATTAACAATTGTTGAAAATGAATAAAAAATGAAAACGTTACAGACCCCCAAAGTAAAAGGGGTCAAGAGTTCCAAAACACAAACCACTAAACGCTACAAAGGCTAGCTTTTAAACACCCAAAAAATTCCTTGTATGTTGCTATATTTTTATTATAATTCAAAGATGATATGTAATGTTCCTATAACACTTTAAATAATTTTAAATGAATAAGAAATAAGAAAGTTATGAGGTTTGAAAATAGGAGGGGTCAAAATGAAGATTTTTTTTTAATGTGTTTTGCAAATTGAAAAAACATATTTTCTTTAATAATTTTTTTTGGCCGGTCCTTTGGCTTTGCATTTCAAAGATGATTTGTAAAGCTTGAAAAGGTGTTCTTATAACATTTTAAATCACTCAAAATGGAAAAAATTTGAGAAATATATGCTAAAGTGTTTGGTCATAAGTAGGTGATTGATGATGGGCCGATATACCCTAAACCCTACATTGCATGTGGGGTGATATAAATGGATATCACAACCCTCTTTGTTAAAAGAAATTTGAAAATTGGTTATTTTAAATTAGACATTGAAAACTATCATGATGTAAGGTTTGTGATCATGAATGTGATATATTGTTAAATGTTTCTTACAACAAGGTTGCTTATGCATATTTGTAGGTGAATTTATTTTTCAATAATTTCAATAAGCATAGACTTTTGTGGGGTATAATCAACTATAGACCATGAAAGAGAGGAACTACAACTATGGGCTTAGCCACTTTGGCAAGTATTTAGCCAAAGTGTTAAACCAAAATGGTTTATCATTTTTTGTGTTGTAGACTATGGAAGGGAATAATGTGATGTTAAAATAACTTGTGACTTGCACCTAAAGAAAATATTCTACTACAACTCATCCCAATAAAAATGCTCAAATGAAACATAGTTGAATTTTTTTGTTTACAGTCTTCTTATTTGGTGGGTTGCATGTTGCATCTTTATTTTTTAATGTAGTGAGAAATGTGTGAAAGCAATGGATTTTTTAAAACAATGGTCCAAGCCTAAGTTTGTATTGAAAATTTGTTGGAAGTGATAAAATCAAAGGATGTAATTTACACATACAATGGTTAAATTCCACTTCAATGGGAAACAATGGGAAACACACGATTTTATAATTTGATGGAGACTCCAGAGTGACATAAATCCAAGCCAATCATAGAAAGACAATATGCATATAAAGCATCTAAATATTTCCCTACATGACCTAGCACCCACCAATTCACCATCCATGGGAAACATGTGTTATGAGATATTATTCAATTCGATTGTGGTTTGTTACCAAGGTTCCACCTTGCTATGTACCTATCCTATAAACCCCCCTACTTTTCCCTTCCCTTACCAATAGGTAACTACCAACATTGTGCTTGTAAGTTTCAATAGTTGTATGTATGGCATGTAAATCTTGTGTAAATGTAAATCATTTACACTTTTAGGTTCAAAGTTTTTACATAAATATAAGAGTAGTGTGAACATTTATTAAATATTATTACAAAATGTTGTGTAATTTTTTTGAGGTGTGTAAATGTGTATATTATACATCTTTAATAATTATACTTACTTGATATAATTAATTAATTGTGCACGCATCCAAATGTGGGTGCATCTCAAAGCTCAATTGTTTTTGCAACGAGCTATTTTCATTGGACCTTCACAAAAAAACCATGATATTCTCAATATTATTCAAATATAAGCATTTTTTACCATTATGGGATTATAATAGTACTTCTTTTTAGTCAATTATATACAATATAAAAATAAACTTTTGATTAAAAAAATGGAAAAAATTGTGGTGATATATTTTTAAAAATCTTGGGTGCACATTCTTGAATGCATTTTGTCTCACCTCTTTGCTTGAGTATAAGATTTATTCCTAACTTTGTTCATTTGCAATTACACAAAGTGTAAAAGAAATTTGTTATGGCATTTACACCCACATGAAATGTAAATTTGAAACCATATACATGCACAACACTAATAATTACCTATGTAACATGTAAGTTGTAATTAAATATTATAGGTAAGTGGGTCAAAACACATAACTAGGAGCCAAAAAAGGCATTGGATGTTAAACATAATCAATCAAAATCAAACATTTATTTATTTTTATTACCATTTAAAACCATAATAATTGTGATAAGTTAGTATTTTCCCCCTTTTATGAATGTTAAAGAACTTAGAGTAAAAATTCATTTGATCCAATTTGAAGGTTTTGTTTTAATTTAGGACATTTGAAAATGTACACCTATTGTATTGCGACAAATGGAGTCAATTTTCCAAAGGATTATCAAAAAGACTCATATAATTTTTAAAAATTCATTGAAAAAATATAAATGGTATGAACATATTAGCCACACTCAAAAAACATACATACTTTTTAAAATGTGGAATTCTAAAATTTTAAAAATTCAAAGAATGTTTCAAAATTGCTTTAGAATCTTAGAGTTTCAAGAGTCCTTTACCACATATAAATGGGTTATAATGTACATGATGTGTTAAGAAAAATATAAATTAAAATATAATAAAACTAAAATTTAATTTTTGGTGATGACTTAAAATTTTGATAAATTTTCAAGATGAAACATTGAATTTGTAAAGAAAATGTACACTTTTAGAAATTCATATTTATTCAATAATGTTTGATTAAAAAAATGTGATACATTAGGGAAAATTTTAATATTTTTCAAAAAAAGCTACAAAAAATGTCATTCAAAATTTCATTTACATGTCAAAATGTTTTTTAGGAAAAAAAACTTATAGTCCTTTTCCAAAATAATCTTTTTGGCTCCCAGTCACAAGTTTTGACCCAAGTACTAATGTTGTGTGAGTAAGTGTATATAGCAATATATATGGCATGTATAATTTGTGTAAATGTAAATCACTAACACTTACACTATCGATGTGTAATTCTATTTTTTTACATTTCATGTAGGTAGTGTAATTTTTTTTGAAATGCACTACTTACATGACCTCATATAAATTTACGAGGTTGTATAAGTGCTAGGTAAAAAAATTAAAGTTTTAGGGGTGGGGAGTGTGGTTTATGGTTTGTAATTGTTTTCATCAAACTTTCTATTACACCATTGCCAAAAGCTATGTTTGACCAACACCAAAGCTTGAAGCTCAAGTTTTTTCATTGCCATTCAAGTTACTTCATAGGTGAGCAAGGCAACATCGCCCCCCCCCCTTGATTTTTTCCCCTTTTGTTTTAGGAGAAAACAAAAAGACAAAAAAAGAAAAGATTCGTGCAAAGTTCTTCTCCCCCTTTCCTCCTCATGTGTGGCTTTCTCATGGGCACTATCATGTGCAAGTTATAGGAGCATGAGGTGGAACACATCAACTTCACAATCGCCTTTGGAGTTGAACAAGACCTGCCCACCCCCCCCACCTTTGGTTTTTTCATTTTTATGTTTGCATTTCATGGGTCATGTTTGTGTTGACTTCACCATCACCTTTGAAGGAGGTGAGCAAGACCTACCCACCCCTCTCAACTTTCATTTTTTGTTGGCATTTTCAATTGCCCCCCCCCCCCCCCCCCCCCCCCCCCCCCCCCCCCCCCCCCCCCCCCCTTCTCCCCTTCTTCTTCTTTTCTCACTCTAACAACACAAACTCAACCACCCAACAAAAACCACCACCACACAAACCACCCCCGCACACAAAAA
>Ga0116228_10005522_pt1 | contig 11273 bp, 7 predicted proteins | sample S1TSphfallax_2_FD_89694 | JGI IMG/M metagenome (GOLD analysis project Ga0116228, IMG submission 89694) | Host-associated microbial communities from peat moss isolated from Minnesota, USA - S1T2_Fc - Sphagnum fallax MG | ecosystem: Host-associated > Plants > Peat moss > Unclassified | place: USA...
AAAAATTCTTCATAGCAATATGAACAATACACTATGGCATCATTTTGACATATTCATAACTATGTGGATATTTAGGATGTGAAGATATGTTGTTGTGGAGAATATCTTAGAATTTGTTTGGATTTCTAATATAGATTTTGTATAATTGAAACTGAATATGTAAAAAAATAAAAAACTATAATTAAAATAGTAATAGAATATTAAGATTTACCAATCACTAAAGTAGCTTTTGAATTCACTACATAGTGCACTACAAAAATAATGTCCAGAACCAAGGGAAACCAGGGTCCACCTAATATATCTAGATTAAATTCTCATTACAAAATTATGGTAAATACTTTATTCACCACAATCATGTCTCACTCTTGCTTTGTGGGGTGTCCCCCTTGCAATAGGTTATGTACTTCATGTCCATCCTACAAAGTATGACAACTCAACAATGTACCATGTATCATATTATACAAGTAAACAACCAAATCAACATCTAGATGAACCTATGTGTGAAGACTACAACAATGAATGACATTTGGTTGAAGTTGTGGCAAAAATCATTGTTTACCATATATTTGCAATTATGATTTGATAATTACCAAAATAATTCAATTACTTGACTTCGCAGCTAACTTTGCACACCATTATGAATCTACATGAATAGATAGGAAATATGTTGTTAGCTTCTTTTTTAACAATCTACATGCAAACATTAGGCCCAAAAACCTTAATTTCAAATATGGAGGGGAAAAAAACCATGATACATGACTTTAGCTTGCACATACCTTACTAAGTAGTGTGGTAAGGTTATCCCCTACATGGATCATAGAAAGACTATTAGTGCATTACATTGTTGTCAAGGATCATGGATGATAGGATCTTCTTACTCATGAGCTTTCAAATTTTTACTAAAGGAAAACTATTTTATTAAAAAATGGGTAGCAGATAACCTAAAGAGATCTCATCATGCATCACACCTCTAAATCAACTTCAGTATGCTGTAAAATATGAATTATATTTTTAACTACAAATTTCGATAGGGGTCTTACATTGCCTACTTGGCTAGAAACAATGGCCACACCATTGACCCCCTAAATTATACAATAATAAGTCAAAATAAGCCATGCACAAACATCTAGAACCAAATGACATGAAAAGTGAATCCAGTCATTCAACCTCATTTATGCCTGATTTAAACTAAACTACCTACTTCAATCACCACTTTGTTATGTAGGTCATGGTTTAGTGCAATGTGATCATTAATCCGAATACACATGTTTTTGCATTTAGCCATTAAAACAATAGCAAACTCAAGTAGTGCACCTACTCCAAGATCTACACCATAAAATGTATCACTCGAATTATGCACCCGAGATGTTATTACGCTTTCAACTAGCATGTTAGCATCAAATTCAAGCACCAATTTTTTACATATCCTAAGGAGCACTTTAAGCTCCTCCACCACCTAAGATGTGGCCTTCATCCCATCTTCACCCCCACGTCCCTTGCACTGTGGACTTCCATTGTTCATTCCAGCCACTTGCATTTATCACATGAACTCCAAAATTGTGCAATTCAAGGTCTGGATTGACCTTGCATTCTCATTGCATGTTTCCACCTACCCAATTTTAGAAAAATGAGTATATAGGAAGTTTGTCGTCCAACTATAAAGAAAATGATACTGTAGTGTAAACCTAATATTACCAATTTGGAAAAAAAAAAAAAAACATTGCATATACATTGCAAAATTTCAAAGGCTCCAAAGGTGTAGGGTTTTACATACTATTTTTGCTAAAGTTTGTTCATACTCTAGACCTGTGGCAACAATTTATATTGGGGATGGACTCCTTGCCCTTTTTTTCTTCTACACATCCCAAAAAAAACCACCCATATTGAAATCATCTTCTTAGATTGCCAACATGGAAACAAGAATTAAAAATCATGGAGTCCATAATGACCTTACCATTGTTGCCTCGACTCTAGTTTTACCACCTCCATCATACTTATGGCTTTGTTTCATGTTCCTTCAGGCATTAGACATAATAGAAGCTTTGACAATTGTTTTTTCATTAGTCGAATACATCATGAGTCATTCCCATTGAGGTGGTTCTATACCAATAAGCCAAGTTCATTGTCCCTTGTGAGTGAACATATGCTTAAATCGAAACCTCTCTCCCTTCCAAAATCTACAAACGGAGTCCTCAAAACCCTTTTGACATAATGGGTTGTCAATATATTCAAAAAACACATCCATTCAAGAATGTAATGTGAACTTGTCAATGCGGTCTTGATCATTAACATGTACTATGAGACATCCAAAAATGACAAACTTTTCCTTGGGTGGTACCAGTAGGAACCACCTTGCCAAAATCACAAGAAAGTTGAACCCAATTTAAGAAATAAAATTCCATCTACTTATACATCAGTTTATTTGATTAAACTAGGTGGGCTATGTTTTCCCCACCTATGCACACACTCATGAAAACCCAAAAATAATGAACACCCAAAAACCTATAATGTGCATTGACATTTTAATTCCTAACCCATTCCTAACCCAATTCCTCACTTTTTTTTTTAAAAAAATCTTTACCCTTACATTAGATTTTTTCCTTGTTTATTTAGTACATGCACAAGGGAATGATCCAAACTAGTCATTAAAATAACAAAAGATGAAAGTAGCTATTATTTGTGTTCTTGACATTAATGACGTTTTACAACTTCACGATCATGACTTTAAAAATTCATAACTAAATGAAAATTGATTCAATCAATTATCTATAAAAGACATCAAGTAGGCTGGCATTTGAAGTATTCTTAAAAATTAACATCCAAGAAAAATTTCCAAAAAATAAATTCCTTTTGTGTTCTTAATCAAAAAAATCCCTCACTTTGCATTCTTGAAAAAATTTCCTTGTGCATTCATTTCCCACATCAAAAACATTTTTTTTTGTAAATTTAATTAAAGTTTCAAATTCTACATGACTTGCGTAACCTTTTGATAAAGAATTTGGAATAAAAAGCTTTCTTTGTGTGATTCTTATGATCTTTTAAAGTTGGATGGGTCTCATATATTTGGGGTGTGATGTTTTTAGTGGTACCACCTAAGGATAAATTTGTCCAAAACTAGGGTCCATTAGACCTCATGAAATCATCCAAAACATGTTTGCCCTAACATGCGAATGTAATCATACTAACATGTACCAAAAACAATTGTAACCACTTTTTAATTTTTTGAACTTTGGATTGTAAATAATAGTAATAAGAATAATAATAAATAGATTTTTTTTTATAAAATTTTATTTTGAATACATTATGTACATATCATGAAAATTTGGAATCAATCTAATGAATGAAAAATTATGTATAAGGACTTTTAAGCTCTTGTAACCACTACTTAAAAATTGCATAAAAGTAGCTTAAAGCAATTTTGACACTAAAAACACAACTTGAAAATATTTTTTAATGACATATTTTTGGGATTTAAAAAAATATAGACCTTAACATAATAATATATTTTTTTAATTTAGAATATTAGCATTTTTTTGAAAGACATATTTAAAAGATTATAAGAATATTCTAAGAATTAAACAATGGTTTAAGGGGGCACGTGTGGCTCCTAATAGCGTGGTTGGACCCATGCCCCATCTATTATACCTCTAGTTGTCACTTTTACAACATGGGGTTTCAAACTTTTTTTAAGTCAGTCTTACACCATAACCTTAAACAACTTCTTTTCTATTGGGTTTTCACCACAAGCTTTATAATTAGGGAACCAAATTAGCATTTTAGTCTTTGGTGTACTTGATGTTGGGTTAGTGGTAGACATTGGTGGCTTAATGGCCATTGAAACACTCACACTTGAAGGAGGAATTGGTGGTCTATGCATTTGAGTATGAGGTTGTAGAACTATCCACCTTTGGAAATTGGCATTGCAACATTGGGGCCACTATTTGGTAGTTTGAATGAGAATGTTGATGTGGGCAAAATCCCCCATGACCTCATTGGGATGGGCCAACCCCCCACTATCCATAATTTGCATTCCAAGGTTGTCCTCCACCTTACATCTATGGTTGTCCCACGCCCTAGCCCCATGGCATCACATTGTTCAAGGGACATTGGGACAAAGTTGGGGGACCTTTTAATCTAGCAATGTGTCCTTTGATGCACTAGGTTGCATCTATTGGTGGTATATTGGTGGCTTTATTTGTGACCTTTTAGCCAACAATATATTGAATCAAGTTAGAACAAAACAACTTAATGTTAGAGTGAAAAAAGGTGGAAGAAGGAAAAGTTGTTTCTAACACCATGGTGAGAGGCATGAAAACTTAGGAATAATCATTTGGAGATGGCCTTAACATGGCTTACCTTGGCACTAGGGATTGTTGTTGATGTAGGGCAAGGGTTTTTTGTAAGTTCGAAAGTTGAGCTTCCAATTGGAATTTCAACTGCATCATCTTGTTCCTCAATGTTTTCATCACCTTCAAAATTGGCTTGCCAACTTGATGTATGTTGTAAGGAAGCACTATTAATATCCTCTAAATGCCTAGAACTATTCTCTTCCTTGTCTCAACCATATTTCCCAATAATTTTGGGTTGTCTATTATACGAAAATTATGTCAACATGGGCCTTGCATAACAAAAAGTCAAGCTACGAACTTTTTCTTCACAACAGCAATAATGTTTCTCCTCCAAGACACAAATAGAAAAACAAATACCCATGAACTTCACATGCTAGTGTTGATATGAATAGCATGCTAAATCTAACCATGATCACTTTTGAACATAGTTGAAAAGAAAGAGGGGTAGGGGCTAGTTTTTTACAATTCTTCAACTACTTGCAGTAACCCCAACTCAAGCACTTTGGCATGTACTTTCATTATTTGCTACAAACGAAATTTCTCATACTTGGTCAAAGGCATCAATTCTTCTATTTGCATGGAGCTAGCTAAAGTTGCAAATCCAAATGTAAGGTGGAAAGATTGAATAACTATGGGAACAAGAAACATGTTATATTCAAAAGGTAGGGTTAGATAAATTGAAACACAAACTTTCAAGGACCACATAAATTCATTTATATCTAAAAACAACAATTAAACCATACATATCGCTTTTATAGGCTCACTCCTTCAATTATGTCTTAGCATTTTGGAATTAGACAAATATTAGGACCATGTTCCAAACACATGCATATAAAAAGTTATTGATTGATTGCAAGAACTTGTAAGGTGAAAGGTGGAACCTAGTCTCTCTTTACTAACATAAATGAACTAATGGAAGTGTATATGTAAAGGAAGAATGGTAGGTCTAATTGTGTATGTTAGGTTGAAAAGAAAGACAAATGCAAGAATTATTTCATAAATCACCCGCTACTCCAAGACATGCAATCATATATATACCAAATTATTAATGGTTTTCTTGAAACAACATAAAATAGATGTTAATCTAGATCATCCACAAATTTGGTACAATGAAAACCTAGATGCTTAAAACTAAAAAATCTCAAACTCAATTTTGTACACCCCATAAGAAAGACTTCATGGGCTTGATGAGCTACATGGCATCATACTTATTATATGTTCATCACTAATAGCATTAATGATTTTATACATCCTACCTATCTTAGATAACAACAATGAAACGTCATTAGTACCATTGATAGAACCAAGTTTCTTAAATGTTGGACAACAAAAGGACTAAATCTTTCTTATGCATCTAAAAATGCAATAAAAACCAATGATGCAAATATATTTATAAATGTTAACCCAAATGTCAAACAAGTTCATCCCACCTCCCTACATTATAGAAGCTTATGAAGCCAGTGGTGGGATGAGGGCAATTATTCATTGTCATTTGTGATGAAAGGTGATGGTCTGATGTCCAAGGTTTTGGCCACCATTCAAAACAAGAAAGAAGCTTGAAGGAAAAAAACTTGCCAAAACACAAACTTTGGAGAAGAGTGCACTTACCTTTAATGAATGAATATTGTTAAAAAACCAAGTGTCCTTGTTTAAGGTTCTACAAAAAAATGCTTGTAACTTTGAGTTTGAACACCGAGATGAATCCAAAAAATGCACCAAGATTTTGTGCCTTTTGGAATGGATTGTCATTTTGAACAAGGGGTACTATAATGGATAGGGTCCATTTTTCACATGAGTGACAAGTGGTTGTGAGTGATTATTTTTAACTATTTTTGGAAAGTTGGGATTTTAAGGTTTAGCCAAATGGTAATAAGAAGCTTCACCTCCCCCCCCCTCGGCCCCCTTATTTTAGGTGGTTATATCTAGACAAAATCAAAGTTGAAAACTATTGCCTTAAAATAAGGTTTTTTTGGGAATATTGAGTAGTGATAATTAGAATAAAATCTTATTCATGTCCCAAAAATAATTATCAGGAAACATACAAGGATTGTAAAAACATATATGTTCAAGTTTGTACCCAAATTTGGCTAAATCATCATGTGGAATATGGCCAACAATATATATATTTTCTATCATGATTATATTTGCTATAGAAAGGCTATTGTTAGTTTAGGTCTACTATGGCAATTTGGAGAAATTAGGAGAGAGCAAAGGCAAGGGAGTAAAGGTAGAAGGTTTTTCCATGAATGCAAATTGAAAGGTTGCTTGCACTTTGAGAAAGTGCGAGGTGTAAGGTTCATGAATGCCATTTGAAAAAACTGGAATGTTTTGCAATAAAGGAGAGGGGCAATTGGTGAAACAAGGAGATGATTCGAAAGGAGATGAATGTTTGTACAAGCTCTAGGCTATAGTTAAAGAAGCAATGCAAAACAACTTTCTGATTCTCTTCATGTTTTGCTCTCTTTTTCAATGCCCAATTATGTTTTTTCCATCTTGTTCTTCTTTTCAAAAATTCCTTCTTGCTTCCTTCCATCCCTGCTAAGAACTTTGAACCCTTATTTAAAATTATGTTTTTCCAACTTCTCACATTATTTTTTTGAGTATGTGCTTGGGTTTGTGGAAACATTCAAGATTTTAGGATTTAAGCATTTGAGGTTATTGTTTGTGGATGTTGTAACTTGTAATAGGGTTGTGGGAATTTTTATCAAAGGTGTACATATGCCATTTGTGGTTACTAACTTTTGACCTTATTCCAAGGGTTTTTTTCCAAGTCTCCAAATTTTATATTGTGGATAAGCTTAAGGTGTTTCCAAGGTTTTGGTCATAATGGTAGGACTTGAAAGTTTGAATGCACTAGATGTTCATACATGAAACTAATCTATTGTCCAAAACTATAAAAAAAGTAAGAGCAACAATTTTAGGACTCAATGGTCTTTTGGACCAATGGTATTTCTTTTGAAATTAATGATGAAAGCATAGAAAAAAAAATGATTAATTGAAAAATCATTGAACTCTAAATCAACAACTCAACAAAACAAGTCTTCCTCCTTGCCTCGTGCTAACTTTAGGTATGTACTCATTGTACTTTTTATTAGGGTGAATTAGAATTATTTTGGGTGGTAAATTGAAATGTGCTAAAATTTAGACATTGAATATTAGGCATGCTAGAATGGAAATACATCTATTCTACATAGGGGACTTTGAAGAATTGTAGCATAAAAGGTTTGCAAATATTGTGCTACCACATCTTTTGATATTCTAGAGGATTGGTATATTTGTGTAAATGGGATCAGTTACACCAACTACCTTTGTTTGTATGACTTTAACTTGATCAAAGTATTGCATTTTGGTTAACTCAAAGCTAATTTTATTTGTGAATTATGTCATTCGATATGGCAAGGAGCCACAACTTGTAACAACTACAACCACCACAAGGTCAAAATAACCAAAATCACTAGGACTTGAATGAGTCATTGAAAAGAGGTATACATTGTTCTTTATATGTTACTGAAATTTAAAAAAATTGTGCCTTATGCTGGTTTGGTGGAGTTGTCCTTGAAACATGGGTCACTTAATGTATTATGGCACTACATATATGTTTTAAACCTTATTCATGTTTGGTAGACAAATTACCTTTTTACTCTACTGTAACCAAAGTGAGTGTGATGTGGCAAAACAACAAACCTGACTACCAGTATGGGCCTAAGCAGAGTTGTATTTTCTGATCTTCTGAAACAAACCTCAACCCCTGACCCTATCTCTCACTTCTCATCACAGGATATTCCTACATGCATTCTCTGATCTTTGAACTGAAACAACTCATACACACACAAATCGGTAGAGAGGATAACCGAATTTAGAACTTACGCCTTGCATTTCATGAAAATGGCCAGAGAGTACAAGCTTCTTGACTCCAGTGTATTCATCAAAGATCAAACACCTATTAAGGTATAGCCTTTGAGGTCAGAGCTCTCGGTGCTCACTCGATCCATTGAGCCTCTAACCCGTTCCCCCACAGAATGCAACAATGCAGCTTTCCTTCACTCTTCTTGACTGAAAACCTATGACCTGGATACTCTCGGGTCCAAATGCATTCTGAAACACCTGACTCTGAATAATAGGAACCAGGCTTGCTAGTGCCAGTCAAAGGGACTGACTCTCGTGCAGAAATGATCAACAGACTTCTAGTCTCTAATCCTTTCTTCACTACCACTCTATACACTCATTCTATCCACCTTCAGGATACCCCTCTGGATCTATGGTACTCACTCAGACAACAGCCGACAACAGAGATGCAAGATACTGCAACCCAAGCTCCCCATCCCAGATGCCTCTCTCCTCAATATGCCCCCCCCATTCTCCGGTTCGGATCCCTCAGTTCCTCCTCATACCTTGGCACCAACCCTTCATAAGTGCATTCACAACTACTTGGCCCAGTTACTAACGCAACGGAAAAAATTTCAACAACCAGGCAAGTTGTCCTCAAAACATAACCTCCCCCTCACTTCTCCTCTGCAAGCTCTCCATTCTATCTATCCTCCCACCTTTCTGTGCATCCACCCCCTTTGTCACTTCTTTACCACCAGTCTACCCACCACTCCGTCTGTCGTCGTTCCTTCCACTTAGCCCTCTTCAATGCAACTCCCTTCCTTGCCATTCATCGTGCCGCCTCACTCCTGCACTACATAACACACAGACCAAGAGAAAAGCCTCCCCATGCATTGTTTGCAGTAGTAATGGAGAGATTCCCGCTGCAAAAATGATGGCTAATAAAACAAAAATCAAACCTCAAAAACATGTTGTGTTCACACCAGTGAGGTGACCTACTATTTGGTCACACTACCACTAATCAAGAGATGCATATGTTTGAAAGATAAGTTGATCTATGAATGTGACTCTTTATTTAGTTATGTATTTTGACAAGAGTATTTATACAATGTTGTGTTCAACATTCATTAATTGTTTACAATGATGCATGTTGAGTTTCAATTTCTTTTAGCTACCTAATTAATTTTATTTCAAAAAGAATTATTTTGATTTTGAATGTGGAACCAACATTGTTATAATCACAAACTAGAAGTTTGTTGTCTTGTTGGTTGAGTTGACCACCTTGAATTGCTAGTCACTCTTCATTAATAATAATAGGTGGGGTTATTTTTGGAAGGCAGTGATCAAATATTTTTGGATTTGGAAAGAGTGGACAAAGTTTTTGGGTTTAGGTGCTACACACTAAGGACCAACTACAAACATATTTGTCATTCTTGGACTAAGATTCTAGACGTTCTACAAAATTCAAACATCCCAAAATCATGCCATTCCCAAATCTCTAATTTTTAAAATTTTTGGTTTTCGCAAAATTTTAACACTTTTCATTTTTACAAGGTTCATGAAATTAATGTGAAAAATCTTTATGGTTTTGATGTCTACAAATGGCTTAGGTTTGCCCCAATTGCCACTCAAGATGTTGCACCCCTTCATGACAATGGCACCTTCATCCTTACCCTGTCGGATGATATATTCATCACCAAATTTTACCCGTTGTTGTGCAAAGCCATGGAAAAGGAAGATAGAAAGTTTTTGGGGGTCCTCCATAGTATGTTAGAGGCATGTGTCCAAGGCATGGAAAGCCTTGGCATCTACTAACGTGGTTTGGCTTGCTCTAGATGGCTAAGGTCAAGGTGTTGGCCTCACATTGGCCAAGCTCTAACGATTGGGAAGTTGGCTTTATGACCTTTAATGTTTGGACAAAGTCTCTCACCACATTGAGGCACAATGTTGAAGGTCAACATGTCAAAAATAATCTCCACCTTTTGTCCCAAAAAACATTGAAAGAATATATAAATGCCAAAGATGCAATAGTTGGGGGGCTTGGGTCAGGGTATTATTATGAAAGTTCAAGTGATTGTGAATGTGAAGGTCTAAATGAAACAACTTGTATTTTGAGGGACATCATGCATCACGATGATGATAATTGGTAATTGGTTACATTTTCTCCAAACACTTGAATTATACGCCTTTGCTTTTTTGAAATTTTTGGGGTAGTTAAGGTGTCCACATCCTTTCCCTTTCCTTTTTCTCATGTTATATGCCATTGGGTTTTGTGTATTGTAGAAAGTTATGTTTTGTGTAAGTAGGCATCCTACAAAGAGTTGGATTTTAGAGGTCCATATTTACATAATTGGCATCAATATCATGTGTCTTCCTAGGACCATCCAAACCCCAACATTACCTTAATAACCCAAGCTAGAGATCTATCCCTATATATATATGCATGCAGGGAGCTTGGCCACATGGAGACCCAAAAATGATTAATTCAACCAAACCGAGACCAAGCAAGTTAACCTTGATCCAATTAACTATTGTGCCATTGAATACGAGCAATTTCAAGTTGAGGGGTCTTTTTATATGATAAGTTATGACCTAGGAATATGTATACTCAATGTCAAAAACCAAATATTCTTTTATTGTATTCTAGGAAATTTGAAAACTTGTTAGCTTTTATTGTCTATTGAATGTTAATGGTGGTTTGTGTTTATTTCCAAAAGTTAGCAATGGCAACAATATGAATTAGCCATGCACAAAGCTACACCACATTAACAAATATGTGAAACATTTTCACTACCTTATAAGGTTCATCACATGTTATTACATTCTTATGTTTCAAGTAGAATGCCACTTGGTTTTAGTGTACATGATCATAATCTTTGGCCTATTCCTTGCTTCAAATTTAATATTTGTTTAACGTTTGGTGACCTCTTACTTCTTTGCTATTAATTTTCTAAACCAAATTTCCCAAGTTTACAATATCCCAATTCCATCTTATTATTAGTTTCAATCATTGTTAGTCTAAATAATAAGGTAATTAGGTATTGATTGGTTTGATGTCCTACAAACTATGCAAGGGAGATGTAAGGCCCAATAGAT
>Ga0116228_10005524_pt1 | contig 11269 bp, 9 predicted proteins | sample S1TSphfallax_2_FD_89694 | JGI IMG/M metagenome (GOLD analysis project Ga0116228, IMG submission 89694) | Host-associated microbial communities from peat moss isolated from Minnesota, USA - S1T2_Fc - Sphagnum fallax MG | ecosystem: Host-associated > Plants > Peat moss > Unclassified | place: USA...
ACACCAAACTGGAATTCTCGACCCTCTGATAGACAAGCACTTGACAGTGAGACAAACTTATCTTGAAACTTGCAGGATTTGGCATCCTAGATTCAATGAAGTGCAAATGCATGCACAAAAATCATACAGAAAAATGACAGCTAAATCTCCATGATTTAATGACAATCTTGTCTCTAACCAATAGCTGACAAAAATGTTCTGCTGAGGGTGAAGTGGCCGGCCCTGTGATGACCAGCACAACTTCACTGAACTCTAAACAATTTCACAAAACAGTCAATCTAACTGAACAATAAAACATTGATCTAGTTGCAGCCAAATTCTTCTCTGCTAAAATCTCATACAACTCACCAATGCAGAGTGTCTAGAAAACTGTGAAGTCAATGGTTTTTCACTGTGGATTTCTGAGTGCAATTGTGGTGAAGCTAATCTGGTGAGTAATTGTGCAACCCATGTGATGAATGCAACCCATGTATCATCACAATTGCTTGTTTATAACAGAGATAGGGATATGTACTGTGTGACCAAGGCTCCCTTTGAACATGATATTTCCAAAAGAGACAAAGGACGAAATCCGTGTAGCTCTTAAGGTGAAGGTGATGACTTGCGTCTTCTGACTACCAATACCAATGCTAAATGTTGTTGGGTTGATTGCCACCACGACATCAGCCGGATCAGTCCAACTTATTGTGTAATTCTCTGGGTGGTTCGCAACATTTGTAACCGTCCTTGGGATGACCCGAATGCCAGTCAGATTGGCAAGTGTGATGGAAGGCATGTTCAGATCTGCAGCTCTTTGTGCGACTCTTGGGCATACACCACCAGTAAATGCATTAACTTGCCATGCCCTTACACCCTCAGAAGTGCAAAGAAATCCAATGTAATCCCCATGTTCTGCTCAGAGAGGTTTGAATAGCACATGTTAAAAGGAGTCAAGTCAATATCTATGAAACTCATAAGCTTTGTCCATGAAACCAAAGATGAACTTTGAAGTATTATACAAGTACTCATTTGGTTTTGTATGCCTTTTCCAAACTTCAGAGCTTCTGAGAGTCTCATTTTGCACTTACCAGCATCAAAGACAATTCCAGGATTAAGGGCAGCATTTATGTTGAGAGCTCCACTTCCCATATCAAATGGGGTAGCTGGTTCCAACAATGGAGTGGTGCCACCAGAGAGCTGCTGGGCAAGGAGGGGTTTACCATCGCGGTCAAGAATATCTGCTGTTGTCATCATTGCAGAAGCCAAGGCAGCTGGACTCCACAGTGGGTTCTTAGCTTTAAGCAAAGCAGCAAGACCTGCCACATGCGGTGTTGCCATACTTGTTCCTGATATCATTGCCCACCTCTGCCCTGCATTCCTTGTTCAGAAAAAAAATTCTGACGTCAGGATCCTGACACTAGTTGAAGAACATAAGTACAAAATTTTCTAAAGTCAGGATCCTGACAGTAGTTGAGGATCAACATACAACAATGATCTTTCAAGCGTTTTAAGGCACAAGTAAGTTCATCAAACAACCAAATTGTTGTTGTGATCATTTGTAGTCAGGAATGTATTGATCTACAAAGAGCATATGGAATGATAAATACAGATGGGGAGTATAGAGGGAGCATACATACCCATATAGTTAAGGTTGTCGATGGCAAGAGGACTCCAAGCAGCCCAAATGAGGTAACCCGGAGCCATAATGTTAGGTTTCAAAACATCAGCGTTATCAAACTGGAAGTCTGCAACATCTGGGCCCCTTGATGAAAACAAAGCCACTTGCTGTGCTTGACCACTACATCTTGCAATCTGGCCATCACCGATCTTCACCTCTGCACCAAAAAGAATAGGCTTTCCATGTGCATCTTTCTCTGTGTACTTGTCATAAAACCCAAGTAGCACCTGTTACACAAAATGCAAAATAGAGATAACGACTCCATAATAACACAACCCAACACATGATGAAATGCATGAGCCAGAAGAGAGACTACAAAAGGCATGACTGGACAAGAGAATCAGACCTGTGAGTCACTGGTGACAGTTAGGACAATAGCAGGTATGGGAAGGGGAATGGGATCAAATTTGCTTCCAGCAATATCAGACTCGACAACCATGATGAAACCAGCACCTCCAAGTGCCCGAACTGTATTCACCACTTGTTGCATGGTGCTCCCACCAAAAATGAAATTGAAAGAGTATGTGCATACAAGGAGTCTGTTGTGGACAAGCGCAGGGTCAAAGAGAGAGGGTTCTTGGCAATCACTTGGAGTGTAGAGTGCATTGGTTTCACCCATGACTGCATCATTTGCTAGTACCATGCCATACAGCCTATCTCCTTGTGTAGGTGCTGTAAACATACAAGGATTGCACCCCAAGATCCTTTCAGGAAAACTGTGTTGCAATGCGCGACAAGGACAACAAGACTGAACAGAAAGGTAAGCAGTTTTCACATGTGTAAACCTAACACTTTCTCATTTGCACTTTGCATGAACTAAGAAAACAGAAATACACATAGTCTGAGCATAAAATCACTATCTCATTTTCACAAAACAACAGTATATCACAGCAGTGTGTTCCTGGTGTGGAAGGAAAGAAAACATACAAAATAAAAGTGCAACAGATTTTTTCCTTACGTGCTAAGGCAACTCCAGGAAGGACTGTTTGGTCAGAGAGTGTGATGGTGTTTGGGTAGGAACGATCATCCACTCCTGCTGCCACAGACACAACCCAAGGGCTGAATGATGTCATGGATTTCTCATAAGGACCTCCATTTCCTGCTGCTTGAACAACCAACACATTTGCCTTCACCGCATTCAAAAGTGCCAGATCCAAGATGTTTAAGAATGTGCTTGAGGATGCTCCTGGTGGACTGTTGGGCCCCAGTGAAAGACTCAATATGTCCACTCCATCTGCTACCGCCTGATGCTCAATTCCACAAACCAGAGTAAGGATTCATGAAACTGCAAGGCTTCAAACCCTAGCAGGATGTCAGTGTGTTGAGAAAGACCTGATCACATGCTGCAACAACATCTGGGATGAAGCCTCCAATCATGCGGTACAATGCCTTGTATACTGCAATCCTGAAAAACAACAAGAGTTGTTTCCTTTTATGAGATATCCATCAAACTGAAAGCAAGCCATCTCTAATTCACAGAACCAAGAACCAAATTGAGAAGCAGTTTCTCCAACAAACACTTGAAGAAATAGAACAACAAACTGCATTTCAATACTACTTCCCCATATATATTTGCTGCACTATGTACAAAGCTTTTTCCAGTCAAAAATATATGCATCTTTACTGCACATTTTGCTGCACAGTAATGTCCAACACACTAAAGAATGTTGAACCTGGAAATTGAAAGCAGCAGTTCTTGGGTGGTGGTGCACACAGGTACTTACCGGGCTCGCGGTGCCACACCACTTGCATTGCCATAGAATACACCATCCACAATCACAGGTACTCCATGATTTCCAGCTGCTGTCGAAGCTGTGTGACTGAGATACTAGCACAAAACATTGTCTGAGAAACAGGTGCTCCAAAGAAAGTAAGAAAGAAAGGAAGAAAGAGGAAATCCTTGCCATCTGAAAGGCTCTGCATGTTTGTCTTGCCAAGCAAGAAGATTTCAGGAATGGCATACAATCTGTGTGACAAGATTTGCTACAACATTCGTAGTAAGAAAACAATCTGCATTTCAGAGAGTTCAATTTGATGCAAGGATGTCCCTTCTCTGCAAGAAAAATGTCTCTGATGTTTTCTTCAGGGTTCATAGGGTTAGAGAGAGAGAGAGAGAGAATAGAGTACCTACCTGCCATGGCCATCTCCATCCAAGGGAGAAGCAAATTGAAGAGAGGCATTGAAAGCTCCATCTTCAATTGCAGCAGCAGCAAAATGTTGAGCTCCAATGATCTTTCCATTGCAAGAGCCTCTTGGAAACTCTTCAGCAACTTCACAAATGCCTCGGAAATTTGGCAGTGGAGTATACAGCATGTGCTGCTGCCCTCCATGGCCCCCAGATGCTGCAAAGCTTGGATGTGTGGGATCTATACCTGTGTCCACAATCCCTATGATCATATCCTCCCCTGCTTTCTCTGGTCCACCTTCCTCTTCCCATATCCCCTGCACTAAACCTAAGTACTCTGGTGTATGCACCGTTGTTTTCTTCACCTTGTAGCTTTTCTGGATTGCAATCACTCCAGTTGTTTTCTCGAGCAGCTCTGCCTGCACCAATTGCCAAAACAATAGACTGATAACACGTCACATCAAGCACCAACACCTCAAGCATCATCAAGCACCAACAAACCAAGCATTGCCACCACATTTGTGGAGGACGTGATCTTGGTGATGCTAGAAAAAGGCAAGGGGAGAGACAGCTTTGTAGAGAAAGAAACAAACAGGGTTCAAACCTGTTTTGCAGTGAGCTTCACCGCAAACCCATTGAGAAGATGATGGTAGCTGTAAAGCTTGGTATACTCTTGGCTCTTGAAAAAGGTTTTCAGTAGTTGATCTTGTTTCTCACTCAAATAGTTCTTATACTTCTGGATTGCATCCTTGACATTTGAGCTGCAACCAAAAAAACAACAAGTACCAGATCATCAGCCAAAATGATGGTTTCAACTTCTCAAGATGATCCTGCAGCAACTAGGAGGAGGCACATGCATGATGAGCTTGATCGAGGAAGGAAGAAGAAGAAGAAGAAGAAGAAGAAGAAGATGGCATTACCTGTGATGATGAGCTCTCCAAGCATGAGAGTAAAAATCGGCAGTAGCAACAAGACCTGGAAGGCTTCCATTGTAATTCACCACAGGATCTCCTTCAATCACAACTATGTAGATTTCAGAGTCTCTTACTGTGGAATTCTCAGACTTGATCTCTGCTGCTGCTTCACACAGCAACAGATCAAGCAGTACTACTACAACCAATCCTACAAGAAGCAAGTATGTTGCAGCAACTCGAGCAACAGCTGGTGACCATCTCCTCGACATCCTCATGATTTCTGCACCCATTTTTTTTCTCGATTAGCACACTCCTCACCATGAATCTCTAAGCCATGTGCAGCACAATCTTCAGCAAAATCTTCAGGACAGAAATCTCAAAAACCAGCTATTCAAACATAGTGATTGGCGATGCACCTCACAGAGCTGCAAATGTTTCTTCCTTTGCAACTCTTTTACATCATCATTAGTGATCACACCGAGGAAAAATGGATTTGCTAAACCAATGTCGAGCATTGTACTCTGGCATAATAACTCTAATCAATCTTTAAAAAAATCAGCTGCTGCTGCTGCTGCTGAAGAAGAAGATGATGATGAGGATGATGATGATTTCACAAGAGAGATCATCACACAAAAGATGAGCATTATTACTACTAGAACTAGAGCATTGATCAGAAATGGTTTCTCATCATCATCGTCATCATCAGCATCATCATCACTGGATACTCAGGTATGAGCAAGCAAAGTACTGTGGGATGGATTGATTCATGGATCAAAAAGCTCACAAAAGAAATTGTGGTGATCATGAGGAGGATCATCAAACAGCTAGCAGCAGAAGAAATTTACTCCAGCTTTCTACAGCATGATCAGCTCCAGTTTTTGATCTCCTGCCATTAGTTACTGAGAGACTTCAGAGCTTCCAAGCTTCACCTGAAGACTAATTTGCAACAACCCACAACATACTTGAACCTGGAAGCAGCTGCGAAGTGGTGGTGGGTGTGGGCATTGTGTGCAATGCAAGCTTGTGGAATGAAGAAAGAAGAAAGAAGAGAGACAAGACAAGACAAGAGAGGAAGAGCAATCAGGGTTTGGTATGATAACTGTGCGTTTGATCACTACTGCATCAGTGCAATTGTACATGAAATATGCCCCACTCCCTTTTGTGTTTATGTAGAGAATATGCAAAGCTCAGTTTACCATCAAAATTGGTGGAAAAACTAGTTTGGGTCCCAGTTATTTCGTTTTGTAAAATTTTCATTCCCAGTTACGTGTTTGATGCCCTATTATGCCGAATCTGGCTAGAACATTCTCGCCCCCTAATTGCCTGACTTTATGGATAACTCTAATGTATGTGGTCTGTGGAATAGGCTTTTGCTGAGGGAGGAAGAAAAGCTAATTTTGCCAATCAAAACATTAGAATGAGAGCCTTGAATTGTTTTGGGGAGAGGACTTCCATAAACTGGCACTTCAATGGTTGTAATAGAATCATAGCCTTGTCCCTAGGTGCAAAGAAAAAAAATTTGTGATACAATGAGATTGTTCAAATCTGTGCTTTGAATTGTTTTAATTAAGAGTTACCTTAAGCTCACTTTACACTAGGAATGAGGGCTGAAAAAACTTGGGGGCCCACCTTTTGAGCATTTTTGGCTTGTTGTTTGGCCCCAAGTTACTAATAAATGCTAGAACATTGATGTCATGATATTAATAAATGCTGGAACATTGGTCCCAAGGGTTGCAAATTTGCTTCCCAAATTCGATGATATACTTTTTCTCAACCTTGGGGCCAATACAAGGTCATAAAGTTCAGCATTTATTAGTAATTTTGGGGTAGATTGAAAAGATTTTTTCTATTTCAGCCTCGACTCCTAGTGTAAATCCCTTGGGGCTGATTTCAACTTTTGCTTGATTTGAGTTGAACATTGGGCATTAGTGAACTTGTACTTTCATGTTACATCCAAACAACATGCAAACTAGGAGGAGCTTTGAATAAGAATTTGGAGTTTTTACACATCAATGTCTGATTTCACTCCTCCAAGGAACAGACAGCATTGTAGCAAATAGTAATGGGCTGTCTGTTATTGGCCTTGCCTTGGTAGGCAAGGATATTGTGTTTTAGATTCATTATAGAGTATAGTAGCTCAATGGATTTTATATGAGGATTTTTGAAAGATGATATTTTGGCTTGTGTTAAAACTTGAGATTAGTTATAGAGTTATAATATGTTGAAGGATTTTGGTTTTCTTTTTTTTTTTAAGAGGAATTTCTTAAGATTATATTTTTGCATGGTGAAATATTTTATTTTTTATAATACTTCTTTTGCCTTAAAATACCTTGTAATTTAAATGGCAAGGTCACACAATGTGACACACCCCTTGTTATTACGAGATTCCAAGTTCCCTATAGTGAATCAAGAGTCAGGTGACCAGAGGGATGGATGATGGGTTGGACAAGAAAACTCCTTTCTGGTGGGTTCCAGTTTCCTGGCTCATAAGGACAAGTGGTTAGCTCAGTTGCTGTAATTTGCTACCTACTTACTAACAACCCACTAGGCCTCAGATTATGTACTAACCATCTAAATGCATCCAACTACCTAGTACTCACCACTTTTCCTTCCTACATAACTAACTCTAGGTCTACTGACCAGGGTGAACCAGCGCCCAAACTGGCAACCCTTTTTAGTTTATGGTCTTCTATTTTATTTGTGTACTAGTGGTGTCTTGATTGTTATGTTCTTTAGTGACTTGTGTTTTTGTGATTTTATTTGCCTTGTACTTCTTGTGAATGCGCTCCCATCCCTGCTTTTCAAAAATATTTTAATACAGGGTTTTTCTTCACATTTTGGAGTGAAGCCTCTTAGTGATCATATTAAGCTCTAAATTTTGTTAGATTTGAACTTGGAGACCCTGATTTTCGTTAAGGATTGAATATTTCTAACGTTTAGAAACAATTTAACTGAATGTAACTGAGCTTGACATTTCTTGGGCTTAATATGACCACTAAGAGGCCTGATGTCAACTCACTTTGAGTTCATCTACTCTTGATTCATAAGCAGGCTTCCAATTAACGGTGCACTTTGTGCATGGGTAGCTCTGTTGGGGCTAGGCTCCAGGGAGTTTTGGATGCGGAGTCCAGAGATGAGAGACATTGAGAAGACATTTGGCTGTTACCAACATAAATAACCTATACTCTAACTAAACAAACCGAAGATATCAAGTGATGTTAGGATTTTTGAAAAGCTTGAAAGATACCATTTATGATTTAACATACTTAATTACCGTACATCGATCAGTAGTAGATTTATTAAAGTTTGCCCTTATAAAAACCTGTTCCATGGCCAATTTTTCTTAAGTGATTAATTTTCTGGAATCCAAATCATTTGATTGCAATATGATTGGTATGATGTCCTACAAAAATTCCCAAATTTGTGGGCCCCAAGGGTACCTTTTTTGTGTTTAGAGTAGCTCCACCCCATATGTGGTATCTCTTCAACAATAGTTCTCACATCCAAAATTAGCTTTTACTTAATTGTTTCTCAAGCCTCACCCATAAACATGGAAACTGAGACCGTAAAAAATAGCATTCTGAAAGGTTTAAGATTCAAGGTTTAGAAATGCACCTCATGTGTTGGGTGAACTCGAGCAAACTTGACTTTCAACAAATGTTACATGCAAGTGTGATGGTTCCTGTGAGCTGCTGAAATGGTAAGAGTATTTTTCCAACAGGAAAGTCCGAGTACAGGATTTCGGGGTTTGGGTGTGGGACAGAGGACAAGGGGGCAGGGTGTCATGATATGAATTTGAATCGAATTGATTGATGAGAGGGGGAGGGGCTGGGGCTGGGGCAAGGGGGGTTGGTTGTATCTTTGATGGTCCTCTTGTCTGCTGCTGCTTCATCTAGGAAGCTCTCATCTCAAAAAGAAATGGGTGGTGATAAAACGCATCCTTGTCCTGTGAAGTAAGTGATTCTGCAAATGAAATTAGTATGAGATGCAGGCAGTGAGTGACTGACCATGGCAGCTGGATGGTCCTCTTTCTCTTCAAGGTAGGTGACAGATGGATCAAAGCTGGACACAAAATTTTGAAAAACAGATTTCTTTGGTCTCCTTTACACCCAATGCCTGGTGACTACTTAGTAATGACTGCTTAGGAGTCAGACCAAGGTGGAGGAGGAGATAGAAGTCTTAAAACACTCTTCCCTTGACCTTTTACTTTTGTATCCAATTCAATGCCCTCTAAACTACGTGCAAACCTAAAAGGGCTGTTGTGGATAAGAGAATGTCAAGCCAAATCACCGAAACCCATTTAGGAAATTGATCATCAGCCTGATATTTTTGCAAGCTAGCTCTGTCTGGGAATTTTTTTTTGACAAATTGATGGTATCCAGAGAGCAACTTTTAGGCTAGTGTACGATGTGGACAATGCAAATGTGAGGTTTGCCAGGGAGAACGGGTCTAGGAGAGGAGTTAACTTACATAATAGATAGAAATTTGAAAGATAGATGATTCATAGAACTGAACTGAAATTTATTTTTTAAGTGAAAACTCAACCCATGGAGTACTTACCTTGGATAATTTGCAGGCCATTAGCATGGTGAGTACCTAGCTTGTAAGTAATTCTGACACCAATCTAATAAACTCTTTTGTGACAGGTTGCGAACTTCAATTAGGGAGCGCGGGGTTTTGAGCTTGAATTTCTAGCTAACTGAGTGGAAATGGTCTCCAGAGTCCAGGGCGATGAAGTAAAAGAGCAGAAAGAGATTGATGTAGGTACCCCAGACACAGCTGGATGCTGTATATGTTACAGAAATGCAGATTTTGAAAAATCTTTTCTGACTTTGTGACAAGGTTGTGGTAATAAGTAGAAGAGAGAGAGAGAGAGAGAGTACATACATACAGCTGCAGATGAGTGTTGTTGGCTGCCAATTTCTCCCAGTGATATTTTTATTTTCCCCATAAGAAGAAGAGAAGAGAGAGATGGCAGCACCCCAGGAACATGATACTTTAAAGTGGGTAAGTATGATTGTTGATCTTGTATATAGGCCTCTTCTCTCTGCCTTGTATCTAGGCCTTACCATGCTGGTATTACCTGAGGCAAGACCAGCCATGTACTAGTATCAGCCTGGTAAGCACCAATATTGGCCGACTACTGAGTTTTGGCCCAGTTATCAATCAGGTTATTCATAAGCTACCAGTCGGATATTTCTTTTTCTTTTTTGATAACTGATTAATAATTTTAACAATCAATTTTAAAATTTCAAATTCTAATACTCTACCCAGATTACACCCTATTGATTATCATCCAAGTAGATTATCAATTTTTAAACATTTCCTATTTCATTATAACAAAAAGTGTATGTACATGAAATGATTTCGTTGGATTATGAGTGAATTCATTGGTTATAGAGAACGGGGCTTAGTGAAAAAATAGTGAATTCACTGGTCTAGTGAATAGAGACTAATGAACTGCACCCACATCATTTTGTAGTAGTGTTTTTACAATAAGATACAATTTTTTTAAAAAAGAATAATAATAATAATAATTTTACCATTTAAAGAACCCTATAATCAGCTAATAATCAATGGTTATCAATCAATTATTTGATACCCACCTTTATGCATAGCTGATGACAAATGAAGCGGTTACTACTATGAATAGGTTGGCACAAAACTTTGAAAAAGTATGCAATACAAGGATCAAAGTCAATACCAACCCAACACTAGCAAGTATAGTTGGTAGGTAAGTAGATCTTAAGGAATGTAAGTAAATTACTATGAAGGTAGGTAAGTAAGGCACTTGGTGATTATTAAGTAGGTAGATGTATATGGATGGTTAGTGCAAGGCTAACCATCATAATTGCCATGGTTACTTATGGGACATGAATCCAACATAAAAAGTGTTTCCTGCTCACACACCATGGATCCTGCATGGTGGGATCTATGGTGTGATAGTGGGTGCGTGAGAAGCCGTTCTCTCTAGGCTTGAGATTTGACATAAACCTATCAAACTTCATTAAAATGAAATGTTCCGCATTTTCTGGCAATGCAAACAAAGGGTGCCTTATGTCCAGTAATGAGCCATAAGGAATGAGCAAGCATTTCCCATGCTACCCAACAGGTACCTATCTAATTAGCTCAAAGTAGGGGAGGTATCCAAGTGACTATATATAAGGGAAGGTCTGTTCCTGAGGGCCTCCCCTACTTTGAGCTAATTTGAGCTAAATTTAGGGTTGATCCTTCAGAGAAGGCCTTCCCCGGTGTAAAGCACAAAAGGTCTTTTAATTCAAATGGTGGAGGGTCTGCATGTGATAAAGAGAAGGCTCCTTTAACTGACAACTCAATCTTCTATGCATGGAGGTGTGTTCTAATACAAAGAGAAAAACCTTCAGAGTGCTTTATGTTGTTGGTTGGGATATTGCACAAGGGTAGATGAGAGGGTGATGATAGAGATTCCCTTTGTGCCTAAAGAAGATGAAGAGGAAAGCTTAAAACTCATCTTCCGTGCTGGACTTTCTCATTGGCCAGCAGCAACACAAAGCTTTGGCTAGAAGTGGGGATCTCAATTGGTTCAAAGACTTC
>Ga0116228_10005525_pt1 | contig 11269 bp, 10 predicted proteins | sample S1TSphfallax_2_FD_89694 | JGI IMG/M metagenome (GOLD analysis project Ga0116228, IMG submission 89694) | Host-associated microbial communities from peat moss isolated from Minnesota, USA - S1T2_Fc - Sphagnum fallax MG | ecosystem: Host-associated > Plants > Peat moss > Unclassified | place...
ATGTATTCATGGAAAGCTTTGGTGATTACCTTTTGATAGGTAGGTGGTCCATTTTTGACCCCGAAAGGCATTACAACCCATACAATAACCCCCCAATCATTAATAAAAGCAGTTTTGTATTAGTCTTGTGGCACTATGGAAATTTGATGGTATCTAGGATAACCATCTAAAAATGTATAAACCTCATGTCCAACTATAGTGTTGATAACCTCATTAATAAAAGGTATTGGGTACATGTCCTTTTTAGTATCTACATTAAACTTCTTAAAGTCCACACAAATTATGAGTTTCCCATTTTTTTAAGGTACTACAACTGTAGGTGATAGCCAAGTAGCTTCTTCATTAGGTTTAATAAAACCTGCAATAAGCAATTTGTCAATATCCTATTTGATAATGGCTACATAGTTAAGATTTAACCAATACCTTGCTTGATGAGCAGGTGGTATCAATGTATCCAACTCAATCTGATGTTGAGTAATGTCATGTGGTATCCCTTTCAAATCTTTGTAAGTCTAGGCAAAAATGTCCTTGAACTCCTTTAACAATTCAATCAATTGATTACTAATATCAAGTTCTAGATCTACATTAATTTTAACTTGTTGCAGGTTTTGTTCAAAACCCAATTTGATCTTGGTCAATTACTCTTATTCAGTGACAGTCCATCCCACAATGTGAAGGTTTTGAAACTCTGATTTGAATAGGCGTTTCGTCAATTTTCATTTTTCTTACTTTAGGTTGGAAAATTGTTTCTAGCAAGTGTTGTTGGAAAGTATCATGGGGTATAACTATTTTAACAAATCATACATGTACTAGTTTGGTAGGTATATAAAACGAAATAAGTGACTTAGACATAGGTTTTATAGGTTTAATAACATGTTCAACTATATTCATACCTACTAATGTAATCAACTTAACAGGTTGATATGACCATATTGATGTAGGGACAGCTATGGTTCCTATCAAAACAATCTTGGTTATGTGGTAAACATCAAATCTTCTTCTTCATCATATATTCCAAAATGGAAATCATAACAAACTAACATTTCTAGACATTTGGTAGGTGCTCCAAGTTTATTAGTAATAGGTATGGTCCTAAATTGTACTAGTTCCTTGTATAATGATAGTGTTGTTGCCCTAATCATGAAACATTTTAACATCTTTTAGCCAAGGACGACCTAACAACATAGAGTAGTTGCAGTCTAGCACACAACTTTGAATTACAATAAAAGTCACTACATACATAATTCCATGAACAGAAATTTTAAGGTCTTTAATCAAACCTAAAGGTTTAGCGATGGTTTGATCAACCATATGTAAATTATAAGGTGCAGGTTTTGGTTTTGATATACCTAACTATACCCTCAACTTCTCTATAATAATATTAATTCAAGAACCACCATATAGAATAACATCTTCAATAAAATTCTTCCTTACTTGAAAATGTATTATTGCCATTTGATGATCAATGGCAACTAATGCAACTGTCAATTCTAATAAAGTAGGTTTTGATGGTACTGGGTTAAAAATGTAACGTTTGATATCAGGAAACGTTTGCAACATGAATTGTCCCAAGTTCAATGTATGTTTAGTGTCTAAAACTTGATTATTGATATCCCTTAGATATTTTTTTTAAGGCTTCTCAATAGTAACATGTTTTGAAATGACAAGTTGTTGATTCATTTCATTGGTTTGATTACTTACAACCAATTGAGTTGTGGTTGGATTATTAAGCAATCTAGCCCAATTACTTTGCAATGAACCCTCATTGATAGTAACAAGTTTTTTTTTTTTAGCCCCACTATGTTGTAGTTCTTTAATTAATAGTTTCAATGAAAAAATCTTGTAAGCGCTCTTCTTGTTGCCATTATTCAGCCCCTTTGGCTTTAACCAACCCCTTCTCCTTGAACACATGTTCCGATTGTTGACTATGAATGGTAACGGTAACTATTACATTGACTCGCACATTGTTGGTTTAAGGCGGTTTAGGTGTTGTCGTGGCATTAAAACAAATAGGTTTAATTCTTAACATGTTGTGTACCTCAATTTATTGGGGGCATTCTCTTGATCTATGTTTTATGTTATAACAATTTTACATGGATAATGAACATGTATTTCACCTTATTTAATAGGTTGGGTTTTAGTTCCTACTACAAGTTTTGTATACTTAATTGTAACAGTTGGCACAACTAGTACCTCTCTTTCCTATTATGACAAGTTTCCATTGAATGATCGGTTTTACCATAATTGGTATAGGTTAATGTTGATTTTGTTGTCATAGCAAGTATTACAAGTTTAACCCCTACATTAGCTTTTGGTGTGATTAATAGAGCATTGTAACACATATTAACAGGTCCATTTTCCTCACATACCACAACAGCTTCCTTGTGTTCAATTAAGGTATTTCTCTTCACACCTGTAATTGTTAATCAAAGTTAAGGTAATAAACCTACCCTAAAAACAATGGTGAAAAAAACATATGTTGCTATAACATGTAGACAATTAGGTAATTTCAATAGGTGTTCATAATAAACTTCAATATGTTCGGCAATTTGTTGTTGTATGTTTCATAATTGCATATAGACCTCCTCCTCATTCTTCATTGTTTTAGATCACTTGCAAAATGTTTGTTCCAACTCTTCAAATGTGCAATTTGGATGGTCTTGAACATTATTTTTTCCCTATTCAAAGATATAATCTTTGAGAGTAAAACCAAACAAGTTGATGATATCAACTTCCATCATTTCACCATTAGTTTTAATGGCCTTTTTGAACATTCTGATGTGAACATTCAAATGAGTGTCTATGACATAAGTTGGATATTATAGCTTCTTGTATGGTAGTTTGTTTGTTGGTTATGGTATAGGTTACACAATAGGTGGTTGATACCATGGTGGTACGAACATGCATGGGTTAGGTGCTAGCCATCTAAAAGATCCAATAGGTGGATTGAAAGGTGGTTCTCCTAGTGGATCTCCTTTAGGTGAACTTCCTTTAGGTGAATCTCTAGGTTGTCCACCATTCGATGGTTAATGAGTAAAACCTTTGGGTACATAAGTTGGTAAATTGGTAGTAACATGTTAAGTGGTTTGAACTAATGTAGTTGTCGTAACCCTAACCTTGGGCTCGCAACCAAGGTAAGGGCTTGCAAAGGTGTAGGCCAAGAGGGAAGCCCGGGAGTCACATCTCATGCTCTTGGGAGTGTAGGAGAGTGTGAGGGAATGAACCCTCACACTCCCAAATGAACTCCCATTTTGAGAGTTGAAGTCCCAAATTTTCAGAGAACAATTATATGGGTCAAAACCCATTAGATTGAGGAGTTCCTTATGTCATTAGAAAGATCTTGGAACTTAAATGTTTAAAGTGGGGTTGCATGACCCATTTGGACACTTCAAACACAAGTTATGGCCAAAAGAAAAGGTTGGGAGTCAAATTGCCAATTTGACTATTGACCACTAAAAGTTGGGAATCGCCCCAATTTCCTTGCGTGCAGGTGACGTGCGACATACCATTGAAAAGCTCTAGATGAAAGCTAAAACTTTTCTTTAATAATTTTCTCAATCGAAGGTCTGCACACAAAATCATGGGCCCCCAAAGTTGCAAGAGTCCCAACTTTGGGAATTTTAGGATTCCCACTTAGGAGTACCGGGAAAAAATGACATTTGGGTGTTGGACCTGTGGCTAGGCACAAAGTATACTATAAGGGGGAAGGTAGTGGCTTCCCCCAAGTTTGGGTTGTGGTGAGTCTTATGAGTCTATGTTTGCCCGTGGTGAATCCGTGCACCAAAATGCTCCAACTATGCACTAACCAACTTATTGTTTGGTTTGTGCAAGTCCATGTGAGTAATTAAATTGCTTGTCAGTCTTCCTAGTCCCATCTTGGAGCTCTAGCACGCCCTTCTACCCTAGAAGTGTTGCGAGCCAGGGAACGCCCCCAATTCCTTCTTCCATTGTTTTCACCTTTGGATTCGCAATTGAGTCCATCAAGGAGCTTGGGGGCGCGTTAGTAGTAATAGGTTGTTGAACATGTTGTCTATTGTTATTGGTCACTAGTTGAACCAATGTAGGAAATTGATTTCCAACAGAGTATGGTATATATGTTGGTGGTATAACAGGTTGTTGAGGTATTCGGTACACATTCCCAAGTACATAACATGTATAATTCCTAAAGATTAAATAATCAAGGCCTTTTGTTCTAGTTAAATATGTTGGATACAAACTAGGATCTAAAGGCACAAATGGGGTAATGACGTTATACCACATTGGGTATCTTGAAGTAAGCAACATATTGGTTTTACTTTGTACAATTGGTGTAATAAGTTGTGACCAAGTTGTTTGACAATTAACATGCATTGTCATATGACCTATATTAGGATTCATGGCTTGAGTTCTTAATACATACACATTGGGTAGTGTTATTGTAGTGGTTGGAACAATAGGATGATGAGTATTCATCGCCTCCTCCTTAAATAACTACTTTAATCTATCATTAACAAATTGGTAGTGATTGAACAAGTGTCCCATTTGATAACAATATGAGTAGGTCATAATTCTAATGCCTTGGTTTGCTCCTTAAACCAATCTATGATGTTATACTTGTGATCGTTCACTTGGTCCAAATATTGATATCATTAGCCAAGTGGTTTATAGATAATTGATTCCTTGTTAAACAAATGTGGGTGTTGCTTTGGGTTCAACAAGTTTTACATGTGGTATAAAAATTGATTGATTATATGGTCTTCAATTGATGTGACGAAGCTATTCCAACTTGTTGAGTAGGCGAAGTCATTCCATCTCCAAATTAGTGGGTACCAAATGAATATTGGTATATGGTGGTTGGTTTTGAAAACCAGGAAATATTGTAATTGGTGTAGATGCACCAATTCTAAATAGATTATAACTTGGTGTTGTAGATTGCCATGGTTGTCATACAAAAAAAACTTCATCAAACAACGGAACATGTTTATGATTGTCATCATGATAAACATTCACTACCTTCGGTTGGGTTGTTGTTCATGGTGTTTCTTGATGAATGGTTGAGAGTGTTGTTAGGTCTCTTTGCATAATTGGTTCTACTATATTTTGATGTTGGTCATTGACTTCTCTCCTCTGTGTTACATCCATGTTTGGTGTAGTCACATGTTCGTTTCCCAAGGGTTGCACTTATTGTTCATCTTGTTCTTATGCATTTTCTTGAACATGTTGATGTTTGACCTATTCTAATTATTTTCAAAGACTTATAATAACTACTCTTGACATTTTTTGAAATAAATAAGTTATAGGAAAGCCCTTGCATTATTTTTGAACAATATATTTCTTTTCCAAAATGACCTTTCCTAATAATCAAAAGTTTGTATAAATTTTTTTTTTACAAGTTGGGTGCCTATCTATCTTTTAAAAATTTACACTAACCTCACCCTATTTTTAATGTTTTCAAATTAAATTAAGATAAAAAAATTGAATCTTAAAATTTACACAAAACAAACAAACATATGACAAATCAAAATTTCAAACATGATTTTCAAACTTGATCTACTAAAATTACTAATTCAAAAATTCTAAGCGTCATTGCTTTTGAATTTTGAACCATTGTGTGGTCGTCAAATGTTAATGGGGTTTTTATATTCCCATTAAGGTTATTTTACTTATTGTTTTTTCAGCAATAGGTTCCTAAAACAACAATATGTATATATAACACACAAAAATAAATCTTAAACTACTACAAATCTTAAACTAACATGTACACAAAATGCTCATGCTTGAAGGAAATAAGCTAAAAGAAAAATGATCCATGTTCCATAATTGAAAAGTGTAAACACATTATTATAAATGAAATCCAAAAAGTCCTTCAATAGGTTTGTCCTCCTAGTCTTATACTAACCATTTCAAAATACAACAATCATAATTGACCGTTATAAATAGTCGTTAGCTAATACTTATATTAACAATCTAACTTTTTTTTTATAACACCCTTCCTAGTTACTTGTCCAACTATTGGTTTTGTCAAGTACAAGTTCTACAAATTACCTATTGATTAACTTGTCGACCTGTCTTTTTAACCCAACCATTACCTACCAAGTTTGATAACTGGTTAGGTTAATAATACATGTTAGGTCAAATAATAGGTTAAAACACCTATTAAGTTTAACAACATGTTTACATTATCAACCTATTAAGTCATTTGTTACCAAATTTTAATAACACATGTCCTTTAATTTTACATAAAACACAAATTTTGGAAAGAATTTGAACAAACTTGCATGTGTCTGCATAATCATAACTTCTATGTTCTAGATTTTTTCTTTCATGGTTCATTTGAAATGGTAATTCCTTTGTTAGAACACTCATGTGTGCACCATCATCCATAAACATTATTGGGTAATTTACATCTACCTATTTTAAAACATTGGGATTGTAATTATCTTCCACATCCTAGTCTTTTTATTAGTATTGGTTCATGATATTCAAGCAATGCTAACTAGTACACAAATGGTATGTTTATGCACTTGTTGTAATCACTCTTCAGACTATTCATAAATTCTTAATTTGAAAATTTTCCAAGTCCACTAGTAATAATTCATCCCCTATATTTGTTTCTTTTCGATCTTTTAAAATAACAAGTGGCACTCAGAAAGTATGGATAACCTCTTCTCTTGGGTATACATTATATTTAATCCCCTTCATTAGAAATTGCCTTATGTAACCAGGGAGTTTCTACATACCCCAAGTCCTCACTTCTTTTTTATTCCAAATAAAGACACCCGATGTCTTGTAGGTGATTTTTCTATTTACAAACCATTTGGTTCCAAATCTACACCCATGTTCCATGTTTCATACATTTCTTATTATGCATCTTGATTTTTTTCAAGATTTGAATTTATGTTTTGGTAGCTAGCTTCTTGATCCATTTGCCTTTGCAAATTTTGAATCATTATTCGATTCATATTGTTTTATTAATCTTTGATTTCCTTTGACTTTTGGTATATTTTTTGACTTGAGTCCTTGTAAACATTATTGCTTAGACCTTTTTTTTTTGCTTTAATAAAATTTTAAAAATTAAAATATGTAAAACAAATCCTCTTCCAAATTTCAACATTTGCAGAAAACAATGATTTCAATAAATTCAAATCACTTACAATTTATTTTATTTTTCTTTCGAAAAAAAAAAATCCCTAAGATGGTCACTAGTGGTAGGTGTAGATTTTATCCATAATTGATTTCTTTTTATTAACAAACAATACAAATTGTACTTTCAATAATATTTACAACACACACAATGTACATGATTTTCCTCATTCTAATTGTTTTGTAAATTGTATTCACATTTTTTTTTATTATAGTTATTGTTTCCTTATTTCCTAGATATTGTATTAGTTTCAGTAATCATAATTTGTGATCAAGGTTTCATGATTCATTTAGAAAACACAATAGTTTCAAAGTAGACTCACTATTGCTTCATCAATATTCTACTATTTTCTTTACTCAAAATTGAACATATCAAACATTTGTATTATAAAGTGTATAAATCCATAATGAAAAACAAGAAAATGTGATTCACAACCCAACATAGCTCTAAACTACATATTGTGTTTATATTGTATTATCCAGCTACTCTTTAAGTCTCTATGTGTGTAAAAAAAAAAACAATCTCCTAAACTTCATCAAATTCCAAAATTACATCCAAAATTGTTTCCCTTAAAAAATAATTTGAAAATCAAACTAATGAATGTTTTAATCCTATCCAATTAATTAACCATCTTCATGTTGCCTTGTTAAATCTTTGCTATTCACATGGAAATGGTCCTTTGTGGTTCATATTTCCTTTCCCCTTTAGACGGGCAATTTTTATTTAATTAAGTTTGGCAAGGTTTCAACATCAATTTGGATTCAATTGATGATGGTGAAATGATTTAGGTGTCCATGGTTGCATGAATTTTTAAATTCATGGGTTTTCATTGTGGGTTATGAAATGAACTAAACAACAAAAAACGAAGTTCCAAAGTACAAATGCACAAACAAAAAATGTGCCTTTGGTATTTGCATCCACATTAGCTACACCCAAGTAGCAACATTTATGTAGTAGGCACCCCAACATAGAGTATTGCCAGGTTTTGACAGCAAGTGCTTACCACATGCTTACATTAATATATATTTTTATTAGGGGGCATCTTATTTTCCCATGCTCAAAAATATGTGCATGTGAGTTAAAATAATGAAATTATTAGTAAAAATATTTTTCACCTAGTAGTAAACATTATAAACAACAATGATAATTTTCGCTTTACTTTGTATTGTATCAAAATCACAATGTATCAATGCATCATGCCATCATGCATTATGTCGTGTTATCATCATGAATACCATGATACAATCATATTTTGTAATAAGGGCGAGAAAATTATTGAAATTAAATGGAGAAGAAGTTGCCACATTTTTGGGTTTATGGTTACTATAAGGTAACTACTAATGAATCAAAAATTATCAATACACTACTCATGGATGAATGGTATATTGATAGTTTTCAAATTGACACCTACTATACATTTCCTACCACTTTTCAATTGTAAGGCTCTAATTGTTATATGCCACCTATTTCTTAATATACTAAAGATTAGTTGATACATGCTAAGGATTTTTTGAATTGAAAGTTACCATGCTTGTCTAAACATAGCAAGGGTAAAAAAGTTTTTTGAAAATACATGAATAGGGGGTTGTCACATCACCATGTCTACAATTATTGTAAGGTAATTATTAATGTATCAAAAAATATCAATACACTATTCACATGTTGTGTCTAGTGCATTCCATTATGATTATTTTTTCATGTATGACAAATTTGTAGTCACATATACAAAATTGGCACCTAGTTTATGTTTCCTGCCACTTTTCAATCATAACAAATTTTTATTTATCATGTGTTTTTTTTAATACATTTAGGGTTTGTTGATACACTAAAAAGGAAAATTACAAAGTATTATGCTTGTCTAAACATAACAGTGATATATATATTTCAAAATACATGGACAAGAGGTTGTCATGTTTATATGTCTATGATTGTAGTAAGATAGTTGTTAATGTATTAAAAAATAAGAATACGTTACTCACACATTTGTGAACACTACATTCCATATATCATCATTTTTTTTCCACAAGTGACAAATGGATGGCTACATATAAAAATTTGAAATTTAATTTATGTTTCCCATCATTTTTCAACCATAATCAATATTGTTAATTGTCATGTGTTTTCAATACATTAAAGATTTGTTCACACATTAAAGCTTTTTTTATACATTGAAGATTTTTTTCAAATTATAGTTGTTGTGCATGTTTAAACATAACAAGGGTGAAAATGTTTTTTCAAAATACATGGACAAGAAATTGTTATGATTCCAAGTCTATGGTTATCATAAAGTAATCATTATTGTATTAGAAAACCAATAAAATATTAACCTTGTGTGAACAAATACTATGTATGTATCATCATTTTTCCACACATGACAAATATATGGCCACATATTGAAAATTGGCACCTAGTCTACAATTCCCACCACTTTTTAAGTCTACCCATTTGTTATTTGCCACGTGTTTTTTAATATACAAAATATTTGTTGATACAATTTTTAAAATTTTAATACATTACAAAAATTAGTTGAAAGTTGACATGCACATGTGTCTAGATATAATAAAATGCCTTTTTTCCAAAATATATGAACAAAGGTTATCATGTTTCCAAGTTTGTGGGTAGGGTAAAATAATTTATTATTTAATAAAAAACAACCATATTCTAATGGCACATGGTGTGAACAATACATTCAATGTATTATCCTTATTTCTCACTTGATAAATAGTGATTACATGTGAAAACTTGACATTTAATCTATGTTCCCAAATCACTTTTTGATTGTAGCTAGTTGTTATTTGCCACTTGCACTTTTTTGGAACTTGAAATTGTTGAATAGAACATGAATTTGATATGTAGTCACTATATATTTCAAAAAAATTCATCATAATGGAATATTGCTTCAAAAATCAATCCTAATTACCATTATTTTAAATTTAATATACTTTTAAGCAAATATTCCAAAATGTGGCATGCAAGATTATTCCAATTTCCCACAATTAAGCATGTGAACCATTATTTAAACAATAGATATTGCCTAAAGGTCCTTTTATACATTCATGTATTGATGCACTAATACATCACTACATAAATGCACCAATACATGGATATATTGATGTATTACATCTAAAACAAATAGTTTATTATGATACTTTTGATGTATGACACTTGGAAATGTATGATATAAATAATTGCATATGAAAATATCACAAATCCATGATTTATAACAGCAATTTGAAAGCTTTGCCAATTTGAAGAATGTATTAAATAATAAAATATGTCATTATACATTGCAATATTGAGCTAGTTGCACCTCAATGTATCGCTTTGATCATTAAAATTTGAATAAATGATATCATGAAGGGAATTTCAATAGATTAATAAATGGAAAATAAAATCCCACATGTACATTAGTACATGCCATTATTGGACATGAAAGGTGAATTACATCAAGTAGTACATTGTCAAACCAATTATCAATATTCAAGTTCACTCAAATCGAAATTTAGTCCCTAAACAACTCAAGTGTATTAGGAAGGATAATTACATTCACTTTAAATTGGGCACATTCGTTGTTAAATTTCCATAACTTCGTTTATCCTTTATTTTGTGCTCTTCAATGAGCTTTTGAATTTAATGTTTTTTGAATCATCTAAAGGGTCAAATTTACCACTCCAACATTCAGCCTAGATATATATTCACAAATTCAATATAAGATAAGTAAGTTTGTAAAGTTGAGATGTTGCACTTATGATGATACATATAATTTGAAGTGCAACATACTACATTATTTAAGTTGATACATTCATACAATACAACTTGATACAATAAAAAACTAAAGAAAAATAAATTTGAACATCACATTTTTAATTCATCAAGTTTATTGCATATATTGTATTGACTAGATGTTATATTTTTCAAACATAAATACATTGACATTCAAATATTGATAACCAAAATTGAACTTTTCAACCTTTAAGTAATTCACAACTTGCATAAATTTGAAAAAAAAATGGTGGATAAATTTGTTGAAGATTATGATGTAGATGAAACATAGATAATGGTGTTATAGATATTATAAACAATGTGGTAGATAAGTGTTGCAAGCAATCAAAGACATAGGTAGATTTGAGATATGTTAGTACCACC
>Ga0116228_10005526_pt1 | contig 11268 bp, 9 predicted proteins | sample S1TSphfallax_2_FD_89694 | JGI IMG/M metagenome (GOLD analysis project Ga0116228, IMG submission 89694) | Host-associated microbial communities from peat moss isolated from Minnesota, USA - S1T2_Fc - Sphagnum fallax MG | ecosystem: Host-associated > Plants > Peat moss > Unclassified | place: USA...
CCGGCCGGAACCACAGGATGGCATTGCCGACCGCGTCGGCGCCGCGATCCAGCGGGAGCACCAACACGCCGCTGCCATCGTGGATGCAGTCTGCGAGTTCCGGATGCTGCACGCCGGCGTCCCGCACCGCCAGCATCACGCCGCCCGCTTCGGTTAGCAGCCGCACCGCCGCGCGCTCGGCCGCCTCCGGCGGCGGGGTGCGGCCGATGCAGCGCGAGACGCCGCCAAAGCGCAGCAGCGCCCCTTCGGCGCCGACCAGATGCAGCAGCGCCCCTTGTGCGGCGAGGAGCGATTCCTCGATCGGGGCGACGTCCGACAGGCGGTTGAGGAGCACGCGCAGGCTGGCGCTGCGCTCCAGCCGCTGGCCGTAATCCTGTGTCGCGCCCAGATTGCCAAGCAGGAGGGAGACGATCTGGCCGATCATGTCGGCTGCGGCCCGGACATTCGGGTCGGCCGTGCGCGGGCTGCCGTGGTGGCACATCAGCATGCCCCACAATTCGTTGCGGTGCACCAGACCGATGGTGAGGCTCGCCACCGTGCCCATGTTGCGCATGTATTCGCGGTGGACCGGCGACACGCTGCGCAGCGTGCTATGGGTCAGGTCGAGCGGCGCGCCATCGTCGAGCGACGGATGCGCCAGCAAGGGCAACGGCGTGTAGGCGGCGTCGGCCACCGCGCCGACGCGCTGGCGCACGAATTGGCGACGCGCCTGGGCGGGAATGTCGGATGCCGGGTAGGTCAGCCCCAGGTAGGAGTTCAGGCCCGGCGCGATGGCTTCGGCGACGACCTCGCCATGGCCGTCCACGCCGAACCGGTAGGCCATCACGCGGTCGTAGCCGGTGATCGCCTTCAGCCCGTCCACGGCAAGCCCGCACAACTCGTTGTAGGATATAGCGTGCTTGAACGTGTCGAGCACCGATTGCACCAGGACCACAGGCGGTGCATGGCCGGGCCGCATATCCAGCGGCTCGATATCGACGACGATGGAGCGGCCGGAGCGGTGCGCCCGAAGGTGAAGGCTCCTGCCGTCGGGGCCGCGGACCAGGTGCTGGCGCTGTGCCGCAGACGCCTCACCCTCCTCGGCTCGCTGCAGCGCCCGGATCGCTGCCGTGTCGAACAGGTCGGAGAACTGGCGGCCGAGCACGGAAGATGCGGCGTGTCCGACGATTTGCGCCAGATTGGCGCTGGCGTGGCTGATCTTGCCGCTTTCGGCGAGCAGCGCCACCAATGCACCCTGCGGCTGGATCGCCCCCGGGATGTGGATCGGCTCACGCTCGCACTGGGTCAGATCCATCGCCCGCTCGAGCCCCCCGGTACCAGAGATGATAAACCCGTCGTCCACGATACGCCCTTTACCGTTGCGCGCATTTTGCGCGCTGAACGTGAAGCGCGGGTGAATCCGGCCAGGTCGTCGATGCGTTTGTATGTTTGTATCGGCCCGGGCGGTGCCCGCCGCCATCGACGGGCCGGGCAGCCGCGCGCACTCGGCAGGCGGTGAGCCGGTTCTCCGCCTTGTGACTTGTCCGCCGTGTCCCCGGGCGCAATGATGTCGTATCAGATCCGGGACTATCGCCCCTTGCCTATCATGCCGCGTGCATTTTCATGTGATACCGGTTTCCATTGCGGGCAGGGAACGGCCGCATGAGTATCCTGGCTGATCCGGTGCAAATCTTCCGCCACATGCCGACCATTGGCTGGGTGTTCCTGGCGCTGATCTGGACCCGGGCGTGGTGGGGGATGCGCATCCATTGGGTATCGTTCAACAATTTGATGATTCTTCCGCTGCTGTTCATCGGCTTCGGTTTGGCCGACATTTATGCGCGGCCGCAGACGGATATCCTGGGCTGGGCGGTGGCTGCGGTGTTCGCCTTCCCGCTTGGCTTTTATACCGCGCCGTGCCCGTTGACGGTGGATCGGCGGGTCGGGAAGCTGAAGCTGCCGGCCTCGATCCTGGCGCCTGCCCGCTACCTGCTGATCTTCCTGGTGCGCAGCGAGCTGCTGGTATCCGAACAGGTGCATCCGGAGGCCCGGGACAAGTTGCTGCTGGCGACATGCATTTTCGCGGGTGCTGTGGTGGGGTATTACATCGGCTGGTGCATCAGCCTGCTGGATCATTACTGGCGCGCGCCGCCTCGGCCGCTGGCCAGCGGGTATTATTGACTGCAGCGGTAGGACAGGAAGTAGTTCTTTTTTGAAAAAAAGAACCAAAAAACTTTTACGATTCTGGGCTGAGCATATCCGGAAAAACCGAAGCCAAACAGATAAAAGTTTTTTGGTTCTTTTTTTCAAAAAAGAACTGCTTCCTTACTGCACGAGCGTCACCGACCCGCTGCCGCCAACGGCACCCAGGCTGCTGCAATTGGTGGTCAGGCTGCCGCGGCCGCTGATGACAATGCTCTGTGCAATGACCTGAAGGCAGGCGCCGTTGCCAGTCAGGTTGCCGGCGCCGTTCAGCATCAGTTGCCCGTTGGGAAAATACACCACGCCGGTGACTGCCGTGTTGGTGGCGCCCGCCTCCACCGCCGATGCGCTGGTCGACTCGCTGGCCAGCGCGACTGTCGCGGGCTGGCCCTCGCTGGTGCTGGTGAGCGCAGACGGCGCGTTCACCGTCACCGCATTGAAGCCAGCGCCGAAGGAGATGGCGCCCGCGGCGATGAAGGACGCGTTCGGGGCGGTGAGCGTGCCGCCGCCGCTTGCGGAGACATCGAGCGCGCCATTGACCGTGTAGGTGCCGCCACCGAGCGCCAGATTGCCCTGTATGCTGACAATGCCGTTGATGTCGCTGTTGGTAAAATTGCCGATCGACAGCATGCTGCCGCCGCCAGTGGAGATCGCATCGTTGCCTGACGTGACCGTGGGAATGTCGAACACCGCAGTCCCGTTCAGGGCGCCGCCCAGCGTCAGCGTGGAGCCGCCGCCGATGGAAATGCCGCCGGCGATGTCGAAGCTGCCGTTGCCGAACGCCGCGCTGTCACCACCGGCTACGGACACGCCGTAGCCGCTGCTGCCGGCGCTGGTGATCGTGTACGTGCCGTCCGGGAAGTTTGCGGAACCGTTGGTGACGGATATGCCGCCGGCGATGGTGAAACTGCTGACCGATCCGCCGCCGCCGTTGCTGAAGGTAACGGGCGAGCTGCTCGAGTCGTTGATGCCGCCTTCGATGTTCCAGTTTGCGGCGCCGGTGAAGTTGACCGGCGCACTCGCGGAAGAGCTGAGAGCGCCGTAGATGTCGAGGGTCGGCGTGCCTGACAGGGTGACGTTCACAGTGCCGTAGTTGCTGATGTTGATCTTGTTGATCTTGTAGGTTCCCGGGCCGAAGCTGAGCGTGACGGCGGGACCCACGAGGTTCAGCGCCAGCATGCTGGTGGTGCCGCCGCCGCTGAAACTGATCAGGCTGCAGGTGGGATAGGAGCTGGTCTGGATCGTGCCGTAGCTGCTGTTGCCAGGCACGGTGAGTGTGCCGCTGCACGTCGTCCCGCTGCCGCCGGCGGGCGCGCTCGGCATGGACGGGAAGCCGGGCGCCGTCGGATTGGTGAAGAAGGCATTGCTCAGGCGCGCGAACACGTCGGCGCTGGCGTAAGGGTCTGGCTGGCGCGAGGAATTGGGGAATTGCGAGCCGTTGAGCGTCGAGCCGCCGACGACGCTGATCGAACCGACCGCGGAGGTTGCAGGCGCGGTCAGCGTGGGTCCATTCGACAGCACCACGCTGGCGTTTGATGTCACGTCGCAGGCGGCCGCGGTGATCACGGTGCCGCCACTGGCCGCGACCCCGCTGCCGCCGGCCTGGGTGGCGAGGATGCAGGGCGGCGCGCCATGGATTTCGGCGTAGGCGTAGGCGCCGATCGTGAAGGCGGATTGGCCGGAGGGATTGGCCTGGCTTCGCGTCGCCGCACGGCCCAGGCCGCTGAGCGGAACGCTTGAGCTGATGGTCACGTAAGCCGCCTGTGCGCCGTCGCCGGACGGTGAATTGACGATGGCGGTGGTGATCGTCCCGCTCCCCGAGCCGTTCGCCAGCGCCAGGCCGGCGGCCGCTTTCTGCGCGGTGGTGAGGCTGCCGCTGGATTGATAGGCGAAAGCGGCCGCAATGGCCGACTGATCGACGATGCGCTGATCGACCGACTTCATGTAATACAGATTGGCCAGATCGAGCGCGATGGCCGCCGAGCAGATCATGACGGTCATGCCGACGGCGGTCACGATGGCGACCGAGCCGCGGAGTTCTGCCCGCAGGCGCCGGCGGCGGGTCATTGTCGTCTCATGCGCGGCTCACGACGGCAGCGGGAAGCAGACCGACGCGGTGAGGTTCGACGGCAGCTTGATGAAACCGATCATCGGGTAGCGGTAGGTCATCACGATGGACAGGACGGTGGCGGTGGTATTGCCGCACAGCGCCTGCGCCGTGGCGCCGGTCGTGACCGAGACATTGCTGGAGGTGATGCTGCTGAGGCCGCGCACATGCGCGGCGGTGGCGGCGTAGCTGGCGGTGTTGGAAGGGGTGGTCGCCACGTTTGCGCATGAGGTTTCGTCGATGGCGGCACAGCGGCCGGCGTCGATCGCCGCCCCTTGCAGCGCCTGCCAGCTCCAGAACAGCAGGCCCGCCTCGACAATGCCGAGCAGCAGCAGGAACAGCGGAATCGCCGCGAGCGCAAACTCCATGGAGGTGGCGCCTCTCGTTTGGCACCCGAGCCGGCAGGTATCCCAGCTCATTGCAGCCTGATGATGACGGACTGGGTGAAAGTGCCAGGCAGGAACGCCCGGTTGGCGCGGAAGATCGGCGTATAGGTGTAGCTGCCGGAGATGGAGATAAACTGGCCGGCGGTGGAACCATCGGCGCAAAGCGCGCCATTGCTGTACGGTCCGGTGTAGGTGGCCGGATTGCCGCTGACGCAGTAATAGTCCGTGGCGACAAGGCCGCCGTTGACGCTGGACGTCACCGAACTCAGGGTGACATTCGATATCGTCTGCACGAAATTGGCGACATCGTTGGACAGCGTAGTGCCGGTTTCGCTCTGGCCCTTGTTTTGCGCATATTCCGAGCCGGCGAGCAGCGCCGAGGAAAGCTGCAACTGCTTGTGATAGACGATGCTGAAATCGGAAACGCCGACCAGCATGGTGATCAGGATGGGGCTCACCAAGCCGAGCTCCAGAGCGGCAACGCCGCGCCGGGCCCGGTATCCTTTAAAAAACTGCATGGTCAAAAATCCTGATCTCGTAACGCTAAAATGCGGTCTTAGTAACGCTTAAATACTATTCCACTAATGTGACGGACCCGATGCTGACGCCGGTCCCAAGGCTGCTGCAATTGGTGGTAATGCTGCCGGAGCCGCTCATCGATATGCTTTGTGCAATGACCTGAAGGCAGTTGCCACCGCCTGTCAGGTTGCCGCCGCCATTGATCGCGAGGCCGGCGGATGGGAAATAGACCGCGCCGACGACCTGGGTGTTCGTTGCACCCTGGGTGATCGTGGACCCCGAGCCTGAGTTGCTGGCCAGAATGACCGTGCCCGCGGTGCCTTCGGTGGCCCCGGTCAGGCCGGTCGGTGCATTGACGGCAACCGCATTGAAACCCTGGCCAAACGAAACCGGTCCCGATGCGATGATCGAGACATTGGTGCCGGTGATGCTGCCGCCGCCGGATGCGGTGGCATCGAAGGCGCCGTTGACGGTGAGAATGCCGCCGGCGAGGTTGAGGCTGCTGCTCACGACGACCGCGCCGTTGATGTCAAGGTTGTTGAAACTGCCGATCGACAGCATGCTGCTGCCGCCGGTGGTGATGGCATTGTAGCCGCTGGAGACGGTGGGGATCTGAAACACCGAATTCGCATCGAGCGCGCTGCCGATGGTCATCTTGTCGCTGCTGCCGACGTCGATGCCGTCGGCGATGATGAAGCTGCCGTTGCCCATCGTCAGCGTGCCGGAGTTGTTCACGTTGATGGCGTTGCCGCTGGCCACCGAGGTGAGCGTGTAGGTGCCGTTAGGGAAGCTCACGCTGCCGCCGGTGACCGAAATCCCGCCGGCGATCGTAAAGTTGCTAGGCGTGGAGCCGGTGTCGGTGAAGGCGAGGCTGGATGATCCGCTGTAGGTGATGCCGTCGTCGATATACCAGGTGGCGCTGCCGGCAAAGGTGACCGGTACGTTGGCGCCGACGGAAAGGCTGCTGGCGCCGTACTGCCCGGGAAACAGGTAGAAGGTCGGGCTGCCGGTGAGCGTGGCGGTGACGCTGCCGGAGGAAGAGGTGATGCCGATGCCGCCGATCTTGTAGGTGCCGGCGCCGAAGCTGAGGTTCACGCTTTTGTCCGTCAGCGCAATATAGGCAATGCTGGTGGTGCCGCCGCCGCTGAATTTTATCAGGCTGCAACTGCCACTGTTGGAAACGCCGCCGTAGCTGGCGTTGCCGGCGAGCGTCAGGGTGCCCGAGCTGCAGGTCTGATAGGCGGTACCGCTCGGCGCGCTCGGCATTGAGGGAAAGCTCGGGGCGCTGGGGTAGGTGAAGAAGGTGTTTTGGAAGCGGGAAAACACCGGGCTGGATGTGTCGCCGGAGGGCAGATACGGATCGGTGAAGCGGGAGGAATTGGGCGCCTGGGTGCCGTTGATGACGGCACCCCCGGACAGGCTGATCGAGCCCACGGCTTCGGTGACCGTCGCGGTGAAGGTGGGGCCGTTCGACAGTGTGATGCTGCTGTTGGAGGCGATGTCGCAGGAGGTCGCGGCAATCCTGGCGCCGCCGTAGGCGGTGATGCCGGTGGCGTTGCTGGTCTGGGTCGCCAGGATGCAGGGCGGGGCGCCATGAATCTCGGCGTAGGCGGCTCCGGACGCGGTGAAGCTCGAGGTGCCCGCCGGATGGGCTTTCGTCTCGGTCGTGAAGCGGCCGAAACCGCTGAGCAGCACAGGCGAGGTGACTGTGACATAGGCGGCCAGATTGCCGTCGCCACTGGGCGCGTTGACGATGGCGGCGGTGACCGTGGCGCTGCCCGAGCCGTTCGCAAGGGCCAAGCTGGCAGCCTCCTTCTGGACCGTCACGGTGCTGCCGCTGGATTCGTAGGCGAAGGCGGCGGCGATCGCCGACTGGTCGGCGATGCGCTGGTCCTCGGACTTGATGTAATAGAGGTTGGCGAGGTCGATCGCGATGGCGGCGGCATAGATCAGCACGGTCACACCGATGGCGGCGACGATCGCGACAGAACCGCGTAGCTCCGCCCTCAGCGACTTTCGGTGTGGCGCGCGAAAATCCCCGCCGGGGGCCGGGAGCACAGCAGCAAGCTGGCTCGCCGCAGAACCTCTGCCGCTGCGACTGTGCGGACCGGAGCCTACCGAGGGCATGCAGGCAGGGCCAACTGGCCCGCGGTGACGCGCATCCGCCACACTTCCATGCCGAGCGGCTCCAGGAACAGATGCGTCGGGTTGTCGGCGTGAGGGTCGGCGCCTTGATGGCGCTCAAGGCGGCACACGGCGTCCTGAGCATGCAGATCGGCTGACGGCAACGGGCGCTCTGTCGGTGCGGACATGAAATCTCCTGGGGCGCGGAAATACGGTTGCATAACTAAAATACTACTCGCGGTATAGTTGTATGTGGCGCGCCCGACCGTCAATAAGATAACGGCCGGTTGCTATTTTGCTCTCGGATACGTGATCAGGGCGCGGCGTTTAGGCGCGGCTTTGCTGGCGCCTATGGGTCGGGACCCCAGCGACGACATGCCTAGCTCAACGGGAAACAGGCGGCGACGGTCAGGGTGGAAGGCAGCGGGATCAGGCTGATCATGCTGAACTTGTAGGCGATGGAGACGGTCACCACGCTGGCGGTGGTATTACCGCATAGGGCCTTAGCGGTGGTCCCGGTCGAGACGGTGACGTTGCTGGCGGTGACGCTGGACAGGCCGCGGAGCTGGGCGGCGGAGGCGGCGTAGCTGGCGGTGTTGGATGGCGTGGTGGCCGCGTTTTGGCAGGAGGTCGCATCCAGCGCGGCGCAGCGCCCGGCGTCGATAACCGCACCTTCCAGCGCCTGCCAGCTCCACAACAGCAGTCCGCCTTCGATGGTGCCGAGCAGCAGCAGCAGCAGCGGGGTCACGGCGAGCGCGAATTCAAGCGCGGCCGCCCCGCCGCATTGCCGGCATAGACGCGCCGCAGGACCGGCGCTTCGGCTCTGCCTCATTGCAGCCGCACCAGCACGGTTTGGGTGAAGGCGGTAGGGAAGAAATGCTGGTCCACGTTGAAAATGGCCGTGTAGGTGAAACTGCCGGAAATCGAGATGTATTTGCCGGCGGTCGAACCGGACCCGTCGGCGCAGGGATAGCCGCTGACGTAGGGGCCGCTGTAGGTTGGCGGCGAGCCTTTCACGCAGTAATAGTCCGCGGCGATCATGCCGCCGTTGTAGCTGGCGCTCACCGAACTCAAGGTTACGGCGGAGACAGTGTTCACGAAGGTGCTGACGTCGGTGGTCAGCACGGTGCCGGTTTCCGTCTGGCCGGCGGTGAAGGCATATTCGGCGCCGGCTGCCAGCGCCGCCGAGAGCTGCATCTGCTTGTGATAGACCATGCTGAAATCCGACATGGCGATGAGCATGACGATCAGGATCGGGGCGAGAAGCCCCAGTTCCAGAGCGGCCACGCCCGCGTTACCGCTCGCCGGCCTCGCTTGGATGACAGGCATGCGGCCCTCCCCTGCTATTGCACGAGCGATACCGAGCCGGAGGCAGTGGTGCTGCCCAGGCTGGGACAGGTGGTGCCCAGGTTGCTGCCGCCGCTGATGGATATGCTGCTGGCCACCAGTTGCAGGCAGGCGCCACCGGCGGTGAGGGTGGCGCCGGACAGCGAGTACGCGGCGTTTGGAGTATAGATCGCACCCACGTCGCCGGTGAGCGTGCTGGTGCCGGAGCTCACCGTCGATGTCGTCGTGGAGTTGCTGGCGAACAGCACGGTGGAAGCCTGGCCGACCGTGCTGCTGGTAATCGTGGTCGGCGCCAGCAGATTGACCTGGCTGTAACCCGCGCCCACGTTAAGCGCGCCGGAGGCGACCATGGAGACGCCGCTGCCGGACAGGCTTGTGCCGCCCGACTCGGCGATCGTCACCGCGCCGGCGACGGTGTAGGTGCCGGTGCCGAGATAGACGATCTTGTCCTGGATATTGACCGGCGCATTGATGTCCAGGTTGGGAAAGCTGCCCATGGTGAAGCTGCCGCCGCCGCCGGTGTAGATGCCGTAGCCGCCCGACGTGGCGGTGGGTATCTGGAACAAGGTCCCGGCCGTCACGGCGCTGCCAATGGTTATCGCGCCGTTCGTACCTTCGTAGATGCCTTTGGCGATGTTAAAACTGCCGGTGCCGAAGATCGCGGTCTGTCCGGCCGCGACATCGATGCCCGCCCCCTGGTAGCCGTCGCCGCTGGTAATGACGTAGGTGCCGTTTGGGAAGGTGACGGTGCCGAGCAGGTCGGATATGCCGCCGGATATGGTAAAGCTGCTGGTTCCGCCGTAGTAATTGTTGAAGGTGAGGCCGCCCACCGAATTGTTGATGATGCCGCCTTCCACGTAATAGGTGCCAGGTCCGTTGAAGGTGATCGAGCCGCCGCCGTTGTTGATGATGCCGTTCCACACATAGAGCGTGGTGCCGCTGGCCAGGTTGATGTTGACCGCGGCAAGGCCGGTATTGCTGATCGCGTAAAGGCTGTAGGCGCCGGCTGCCATATTGATGGTGACGCCGGTAAGGTTGGTGAGGCCGATATGCAGGCCGATGCCGCTGACGTTGGTCTGCGCGCCGCCGGTAAAACTGATGGCGGCGCACAGCAGGCCGTTGGTCACGGTGCTGTAGCTGGCGGCCGGCAGGCTGAGGGTGAGGGTGCAGGATTGCGCCGTGCCGCCGACAGGGGCGGTGCCGATGGAGGGGAAGCTCGGCGCCGTCAGCGCGGCCACCGTGGTCAGGCGGGAAAACACGCTGGCGCTGGCGAACGGGTCGGTTTGCGCCGATGAGCCAGGGAACGTCTCGTTGGCAATCGGCGTGGTGGTGATAGTCGAGCCGCCGGTGGCCGTGATCGAGCCTGAGGCGAAGATCGACAGGGCGGTGACCGCCGAGCTACTGCTGGCGAGCGCGCTGCCGGTCGAACCGATCGAGCAACTCACCGCCGTGGTGTTCGATCCGGTGGTGGTGAGAAAGCCGCCGCTTTGCAACGCGATGATGCAGGGCCCCGCCTCGTGCAGTTCGGCGTAGGAGGTGGCGCTGACGGTGAAGCTGGAAAGGCCGTTGGGGTTGGCTGACGAGCGCGTTGTGGCGCGGCCGAAGCCGCTCAGCGGCACCGCGGAGGAGACGGTGACCATGATGGCCTTGCGCCCGTCGCCGGATGGCGAATTGACGACGGACGTCGTCACGGTGGCGCTGCCGGCGCCGTTGGAAACCGCCATGCTGGAGGCCGCGGCCTGCGCCGTGGCGAGAAGATTGCCATCCTGGCTGTAAGCGAACGCGCCGGCGATGGCCGACTGGTCGGCAATGCGCTGATTGACCGTCTTGGTGAGATAGACGTTGGCCAGGTCGAGCGCGATGGCAACGCAATAGATCAGCACCATGACGCCGGTCGCGGCGACAATGACGACAGTCCCCCGCCGGTCCCGCCGAAAGCGCCGAAAACAGGCCAAAGCTGCGCACACAGGGTCCCTCGGCGGCCGTAGATACTGCCGGTATCCTGCACGGCGCGCCTTAATGCTGTGTTAAGAGCATCAGCAAGAAGGGGACAGTTGTCAGCAAACAGGTGTCAGGGGCACTGAAAACTGTTCCCTGACAACTGTCTCCCGATCAGGCAGCTGCGCTCTGGCCCTTCTTCTCGTGGCGCTTGCGCTCGTTGGGGTCGAGGTAGCGTTTGCGCAGGCGGACGGCGCTGGGGGTGACTTCGACCAACTCGTCGTCCTCGATGTAGGCGATCGCCTGCTCCAGGCTCATGCGGCGCGGCGGAATGAGGAGCATGGCCTCGTCCTTCCCGGCCGCACGGATGTTTGTCAGCTTCTTCTCTTTGATGGGGTTGATATCCAAATCGCTCTCGCGGCTGTGCTCGCCCAGGATCATGCCGACATAGACTGCCTCGCCCGGGTTGACGAACAGCGTGCCGCGCTCCTGCAAATACCACAGCGCGTATTGCACGGCGTTGCCGTTCTCGCTGCTGATGAGCGAGCCGTTGCGCCGCCCCTCGATCGGCCCGGCCCAGGGGCGGTAGCCGGCGAACAGCCTGTTCATGATGCCGGTGCCGCGCGTGTCGGTGAGGAACTCGCCGTGATAGCCGATCAGGCCGCG
>Ga0116228_10005527_pt1 | contig 11266 bp, 8 predicted proteins | sample S1TSphfallax_2_FD_89694 | JGI IMG/M metagenome (GOLD analysis project Ga0116228, IMG submission 89694) | Host-associated microbial communities from peat moss isolated from Minnesota, USA - S1T2_Fc - Sphagnum fallax MG | ecosystem: Host-associated > Plants > Peat moss > Unclassified | place: USA...
AAAATATGCACAATAAAAATTTAAAATTTGAGAAAGTGATTTTTGAAGTTTCAAGTCACCAAGAGAGGGAGAAAAGAAGAAGTAAAGATCACTAATCATCCCTAAGTTTAGTTTTCATTGTGGAACCAAAAAGATCATGATTAAAGGTTTGTACTTTATTTGTGGGTTATAGCCAGATTTGGCTAAACCTTCCTATGGATGATTGCCACTTTGGCTACACACAAAAATTCCTTAAAAAGCCACTACTTCTCATTACCATACTAAATTATTCTCCGTATCACGCAAGAAGGTGAAGGTACCAGTTGGGTTGCATAGGTGCTGGTTCACGGTGCGCCCACAGGTTCAAACAAAATCATGTGCGATGATGAAACGTGAAACCTGCGACATGGTTGGTCGGGTAACCTGAATTAAACTGAAATGGATCATACCAGCAGCAGTCTAGAGAGTACTGGTAGGTCTCCAGCTATCACACACACATATCGGTTCTAAGTTGAAGCCAAAATCCAAGACTTGCGGGGAGGTTCGAAGTCGAATCCAGAAGTATGCCCCCGGAAATTACGGGGAGGTAAGAGGAGTAGGTGTGTGTCATCTAGAAGAAATGTAGGAAACGTGAGGAGAGATGGCCTGATCATGCCTTGAGTACGAACAGTATTAAAAGGTGTACTTTTACAAAGAGCTAGCCATTGGAGCTAGCCATTGGATCCCAGCCAGCCAGCCAGCCTAACTTGCCTCTGCCATCCCAAACACGAAAAGAAATAGAATATTAGCATTAACAAACGTTATAACAACATTTCAACAAAAAATCGAAATAGGATAAAAGTACTAGGTAGTTAAACACCCTCAGAGTCTGGACTCTGCAACAGGCACCTTGTGTCTGCAAGGTCAAAAGAAGCCAGGTGTGGGAGTACACAGTACACTCCTACCCCGCTCCCAGTCACCCCCACTCAGTTAGGGAGGTACGTACTTCTAATGATTCCTTAAAAAGTGACCCAAATTTTGATGAGAACAGGACTCAAAGAAGCAGGCAAGGAGAGAGCCGTATTTGGCCCCAGGACCTCGATTGGCAACAAAGATGCTTCAGCTCCAACAATTGTTTGCTATTGGACAGCCCATGTTGCAGTCTTTGATTGGCTAATGACATGGGTGTTGCTCAACGAACTCCCAAATGTTTCATCGCCACTTTCATTCGACTTGCTTAAATAAATATCATCATACAGAACTGAGATTAGGGTTAAGGCTAGTTGCTTGGCTGAGGCAATTTTTCCTTTTAGTAAAAAGCTCTGTTGGTGCTTTGCCTCCTTGTCCTTAGTAATTTGTAGAAAATGTATAGGGTAAAGCCTGAATCCGTGGGCTTCACAGGAATAAGGGCCTGTGCAAGGCCGCAGGCTTTACTGGAATAAGGGCCCACACAAGGCCAAGCCAAGCACAACACTGATCTGGTTAAAGCCCACAGCCTAGGGCTTTGATGAGTGTAAAGACCTGCTCTGATTTTTTCACCTTTTCCCATGATACTCATCAGGTCTCACTAGTAATAAACAAAATTCAACAGATGCAGGAAAAAATACATTCGGCAGCATGCCCTTTGATTACTTAAAAAATTCAGAGTAGGTCTTTATTAATGTTGCCCAGTTCTTGATTTCAAAAGAATCTTTGATCTTAGTTCTAACTCTTTTTTTGTTTTTTAAAAAATGGATTCTTATCTGTTCTTAACATAGGTTCCTTGGATTTCTAAAGCTTCTAGTTCTGGTCATTTTCACAAAGAATTTAAAACCAATTTAAAGACCAGCTTTGGCTCCATCTCCATTAGACATGATTAAAATAATAATAATAATAATAATTTTTTGGTGTAATATTAGTTTGTTCAACAAATGCACATGGTTCAAAATATAGATTATGAAATATTAATTATGTGCAACCCATCAAATGCAAATAGCATGCCTAAAATGTAGGGCCAAGCTTATACTGTTTTTCAAAAAAAGTTGTACTTATCTATGTAAGGAACTTGTGTAAAATGGGGTAGCACCCCAAGTTCAGGTTCTAATTTAATCTTGAAAAGAGATTAGTTGCCCAATTAAGTTCCAATGACGATTCCAATAAAACTCAAAACCTCTAGTCCAGAGACCCAGAACCTTGATTATAACCTAAACGTACATGAATTCTAAAACTTGCCAACACTGATTTTTCCATCTATTCAAATTTCTCCCCCAGCCAAAAATGTGATTTGATGTCCTATTGAATGGCGTTGGTTTGTTCCATGCATACACAAGTTGGGATTTTATCTCATACGCATGGAATGAATATCAAAACATTAAATAATGTGGAATATCCATTTCATAGGATATGATTAAATCTTAGATCTTAGTTATAGACTCTTCAAAATCCTCTTTCTAAAGCATTGAAAGTCACTTTGTCCATAATGGGGAAAGACCAAAAGAAACATTATTGATCAATCTTACCAAGTTTTCAAACATCACAGGTTAGAATAGGTGGAAATTATTACAGACCAGCTAGTGGGATAATGGATCTATAGCAAAATGAAGAAGAAGAATTGTATTATTAATAGTTCACATTTACTTCTTATTACAGAGAGAAAAGTAGCTGAAGGCAGAATCAGGGAAGGAACAAAAGCATTACTTAAGGCTCTTTGGGAATTCCTAAACTTTTCTACTTTCCTCTCTAAGCTGTAGCCAAATTTGCTAGGTCCTCTTTTGGATGATGGCCAACCTACCTCACAATTTTTTTCAAAAGAACACGAATAGCAACACAAGTTTACATCTCAGATTGGTCAGAGCTTTTTTAGTTAGCAAGTTAGTATGAAAGATTGACATTTCTTTAATATTATATGCTGTTGATTTTTATCGTGTTACATAGAAGTAAGGTATGTGTGGCAATAACCTCTTTTGCAAGAATGAATCAGGTTGTTGTATGGCACAAGGTGAGAACAGTCTCCCTTGCATATGAAATTAAAATAACTACTTGTGAAGCATGATTGCCTATGGGCACCATATGTTTTGCATTTTCATTAAGTTCTGCAATGCTACTTGCAGTGTTGCATGCCTGAGCTACTAGGTTATGTAGTATGGTTGGTGATGAAGCTGGTGAGGATGAGTCTAAAGAGTAGGAGAGTGCTATGTAAGCAGATTAATTTTGTTCAATGTTATGTTCTCTCCTTGTTACTTCAATCCTTCACCTAGGATTGTTATGTCAATGTAGCAAGTCTTATTAGTATAAGGCTGAAATTGCGATTCAGTGAAAAAAATAAATTGTTTCCTCATCCATAAACATGAAATTGGGACTAAAAAAGGTCGGAGAACCACTTAAACCAATCAATGAATGTACTTAGTCAATAGCTAGTGTTTTAGTTTGTGCTGTGCCTTTTGCCAGTCATACCATCATGTGCACAAATGTCGACCCAAAGCCATTTTACTACCCTAAACTAATATAATATTTATGGTTCTTCATTCAAAACCTGATGTGCACATGTGCCGATGGAAAAGCTCTAAGTGTATGCATATGTTGTAAGTGATGTAAAGCAACATACAAAGAGGAATAAAGTGGACTATTTAAATTTCTAATTTGAAAACCTTCTGCCAACACACTTTCTTGGGACAGGAGCATGGATATGCAATGTTTGTACCCTAAGTCAAATTTCGTTTTTCTTTGTGAAGTGAAGTTGTTGAAGTGTCACATGATCCATAGAAATGTTTTGTCATCACACAATTTTATCTCTAGGTGATATTAGATGTTACAAACATTGTGTTTACTTGTTATCAATGTAACATTAAAAAATAAAATTCAATAAGAAATTTTAGGATTTTGAACGGAGGATGATGAAGAATCCTATGAGGAACCATGCTTCTTCTCTCATTATTGTTCAAGGAATTAGTGTATAATATGTTGCTAAGATACTTGGAAGTCCTTGTGGAAGTGATGGGTGTGTCTTCTCAACTACATGAACATGATGAAAATTTGGGTCAGTTTTCAGAGTTGCATTGCATTGAACTTTTCAACTTCATTAATGTCAAATCATAATGAGTTGACATTAATGAAATCAACCCCAAAAAAATAACATGAATGTTCAATATAAATATTGAGACTTGAAATACAAGAAAAATGAAATTATACTGGTCCACTCAAGGGGATCCCAAAAATATACCTTTTGTATTATCATTAAATATGAGTTTAGAAAAAGATTATTATGATTTTTTTTTGAAAATTCATTTTCCTTTGTGTGACAAATGATATGCAAGAACCAACCCAACATAATCATTAAACATATATTAAAGATTTTGAAATCAATTATAAGAATAACATATCTCATATGACTTGTTCATAGTTGAAGTTCAAATCACTTAATTCATTACTTGTGGATGAAATATATTTGTGATATTTAATTGCCATCCATAATGTATGAAGTTCATCTTCCTTGATGTCCATTATTCACCCAACATAGAAATTTAATTTGTTTAAAAAAGTTCCTTTGACAATGGATCTTATGAAAGTTCCCTTGAACTAGCTCCCCAAAAATGTGAAAACAAAGTTGATATGTGTTCAACACTATTTTCTATGATGACCTTGCACCATAATGTTATTTACCTTGTGCTTGTTTAAACTTTCTTCATGCCATAAATAAAATTCTTATGTGAATAGATTTAAACAATCATAATAAAGAACCTTAATTGAACCTTACTATATAAAGACATTTTCAAATTGTACATGGTTTGTTATAAGTGTGCAAAATAAAAAATGCAAGTTATTGGGGCATGAAGGTGGTTGCAAGGTAGGGTGGTTCACTTTTTGCGTTGCAATCTAGTTTTTTTGTAGAGTGACATACATTACATGCTATTAATATAACATAAAACAATACTTTTTCAAATTTGTGGCTAGATTTAAATTGTCAACTTGAAGAAGAAGACATCTATTTAAAAAAATTACAACATACATACATTAAATATGTACTAATGGACTTTTGAAGTTGAAAAATATGGATTGGTTTATTGTTTATGCTTTTATGTACATGCATTTTTGTGTATGAATTTTATTTGAAATATATTAGAGTGATTCAATATATAATATGTTAAAACAAAAAGAACATATGTGCAAAACAAATTGCTAGAAAAAAATGTAGCTAAAAAAGGTTATGAACTTTTGAATGAATTTCTTAGAATGGCTATTCTTGACATGGGCTTTTTAGTTCATTAACCACCATGTAATTCCACACTAAATTAATGATATCAAAATAAATTGTCATTTTAGTATTACTATATGGACTTTTAGGGAGTGGAGCATTTGCCAAAAAATGAGCCACCTTAGAGTGCACAAACCTGTTAACAATCAAATTGTGAAAAAAAATTATAAAAAATCTGCTTAGTTTCATATAAATTCCCAATAGGGAACCAAAACAATTACCTAATGCTTAAATGTTTTTCCATTCATGTATCAAATTTAAAGTCAAATGTTGCATGGACTTTTCTTCTATTACTTTTTTCACTTCTTTCCATTTTTGCTTAACAACCTTGCATAAATTTAATATTTGTTGGTTCCAAAGAAGTATAGAAGAATTAAAGCTAATTTTTTTGTCATTCTTGACCCAATCATTTTCTACACATAGACACAAAGACAAATGGTATTTCAATTCATAGTATGTTCAAGAAATTAATTAAATAATTAACACACAATTTTTTAAAAATCCACAAATCAATGTACATTTGTGACTTGTAAAGTTAGAACTCACAAGAATGCAGTAAAATATCCACATTCACTCCATTTCACATTGAAATTAAGATTTTTTTATTATGAGAGAACTAATTCAAAATTTGCAAATTCATAAAAGGTCTCAATTATAGTTTGAAAAACATAATCATTCAAATGAAAATTTGAACTTAAGGTAATTTTGAAGGACATTTTTTAGTTGCATAAGACAAGTTGCAAAGGACATGATTTCTCTTAGTGTAAGTTCACCTAATGAACATGTATTTGCATAGAAGAAAACATGTTTTTCTTGTACAAATGATTTGAAATGAATTACATGATTTTATACATTCATTTTGATTACTTAAAAAAAGTCCAATTAAAACAACTTATATAGTCAATTTAAAGGACTCAAAAAGATATTTACATAATATTCAAGCTATTTGAAAATGTTATTTATTAATTTAACAAGACATCATTTTATCCATTGACATAGAACACTCCACTATAGTTGTAATAATTTAAATAAAGAAAAAATCCAAGTTTGAACTTTGTAATCTTTTAAAATATAAACATTCATCTCTGAAACCCCAATCATGAATTAACCTTTTTAAATAATTAAAAAATAGTTGAAAATATGAGAATTGTGATTTAATATCATTTTCCAATAACAAGTTATTTTTAAAATTAGATAATAAAATTTAAAAATTTAATATTAAGCACTAAAGAGTGGCATCAAAAGTATTATTATAATCACATGCCAAAAGTTCAAAAAAATTTGGTTTTAATTATAATAGGCGCACTAATCAAGCTATACAAGTCCATGTAGGTGCTTTAACCACCATTGACATATAACATTGTGTTAAATTTGACTAAATATACAATTTCTATAAGCCATAATGAATAGATTTAGTTTTTATGTGACTCAAAATGGATACAAGCAATCATTTGAAACTAATAGCTTTCACTTTATAATAAATTAGTTGTGGTGTAGCTAGGGTAATAACTATGCTTTTATAATAGTGTGATTGTATGTCAAGCATGATTTTTTTTCAAATTTTCAGTGCAATCGATGGATCGTAATTTTTTTGATAATTTGTGTTTTAGTCCTTCAAATTTTCATTGTTACTGACAAACAAGTCTATTCCAAGAATATGAATCTTTCTTTATTTTATTTCTCATTTTTAATATTTCTAATGTTCACGAGTTCATTCAATTTGAATATGGCTTGATGCTTGAAACCTTATATCAACATAATTTTCTTTCTAAGGAGTCCTAATCCTTAAAGAGCGAATTCATGTTGGGAGTCCTAGGACTACTCCCTCTTACTCTCACATGCATTATCCTGTGTATGCACAAAGAATCAATGATCTTTTACCCTCACCTTATCTCAATTTTGTGCTTCACCTAATCTTTTGTCAAGGTTCCAATATGTCTTAACTTATACCTAGGAAAGAGTTGTCCTTGTAATTCACACACTACTTCAGTGAGCCACAGTTTCATTGAGTTTCTCAATCTTCTTTCTTTCTTTTTCAACCAAGTTGCATCAATGATCTTCATCACATGCATTAGCTTCAAATCTTTCTTGCTTTCTAAGTCACTTTCTCTCTCCTTACTTTTTTTTGGCTTTTCAATTGTTTTGTTGTGAGGATCCATCACTTCAAGACAAGCACAAAGGTTATGAACTGCAATGAAAAATACTGATAATGCTTTTTGAAACCTTAAACATACAAATGAAAGCAAAAACAACTGATTTAAGAAAAGAAAAACTAAAATACACACTCTTGGTGAATGTGTGTGGTCGGGGCTTAAACACCAACTCTAAACACAAAGAAAAATGACATGACATTGTGGGCTTGAAGATGAAATGCCCACGATGCTGCCCCCAGCCCGCCGCCACCGTACACTTCAATTTTTCACCACTGTGTGTGACTCAGGCTGTCCAGCTCATGCTTTTCAAGGAGTGCTTAAGGGTTGTTGCAAGCTAAGAAGGTTGTGCAAGCTAAGAAAGTTGGATAAAAACTTTCATGGCCAGGCTGCCCACCTGTTCCAAACATTGGTTGGGAGTCAGGGCTGAGGGGGGCCTAGTATGTATCTTTTTGGGTTTTGTAATTCATTGAGCATTGTTGTAACAAACTCCAAACCTGCCCTAGGTCTCCTGCACATTTTCCTTTTTAGTGGCAATGAAAATGCCTGACAAATTGCCTTGGCTGAGTAGGGTACTGATTACAGACCTACAAATATCATCCTCGTGGAAAGGTTTTCAATGTTTCAACTTGCAACCTGGCTGGGACCATCACCCCACAAAATCAACCCAATATGGGCTACTTTTCAATGTAAATTGCCACTGTGCAAATGTTTAGAGGATGAGGGCATGCAAGAGGACGAGTGTTAAATGTAAGCCCAAAATTTCACTAATGCTCTTTTATGCTGCATAAAAATAGATTCAACTTTCAAAGAGCAAGGCTTTATGTGTTTCATAAAGACCATTGTGAAAACAGAACGCCAGCTTGTGGGGCAGAGAAATAACTGCACACTCTATTCTTTGTAGGGAGCCCTCTAGTTGAAAAATTGTAAGAGGTTTCTACATAATTTTCTTGACCACAATATGTCTTATGGCGGTGATCATACACTCGTAATAATGATCACAATGTGTATGTTGAACATGGAATTTTTCTGTAAATTGTTGAATCTGCCATCCCAGACCATAATGTCATAAAATGGCCTTGATCTGCCCATTAGGTGGGGTGCATCACGTAGCTCGTCTGAATGGGCTTTCCTGGCACCTTACCCAACATAATGTTGTGTCGGGCTTGGCTCTTGACCATTGATGAACACGAAAAAGAGAAACAGCATCATGCTTGAGTCACAAAGTACACACCTTGGGTGAAGGAACACCCACACTGGTTCGTACCATGGTAAAAACCTCAAATTTCTTTTCAATTGCTTGTCAGTTGTAAACACTATAAATATGGAAATTTTCCCATCCTTAGACTAAAAGATGGTCTCTAAGTAGTGGTTTTTTCTTTCAATTTTGTATATATATTGTAGCAACAGTGGCGAGTCTCCCAAGACAGATTTCGACTTAATTGGCTACAGTTTTGTACATGATCATTAAGACTGTAGCCAACAGGTGCACCAGTGGTGACACCGCCCCCCCCTCCCCCCAAAAAAACACACCAAATTTTGACAACTTATTTTTGAGAAAAGGGAAATTTTGTGTAGGGTAATGCCCTGGCCCAAGGGCATTGCATGACATAAAAATCTGTCCATTTTCATCAAATTCAAAGATAAATAAATAATTTGCTCACAACCGTGAGAAATAACAGTTAAAAATGAGGTGTGGCATTTCGAAAAATGAATTAAAGCAGGTGAGATAAAGCATTTTCTGAAATATGCTCTGTGAGATCTTACACCTTGTACGCACTCCTCCAACTACACTAAGAATTTCTTTGGAGGTTTTTACATCTAAAATCTGAATCAGTGTTACCATTTGATGATTTTTCACCACAAAAATAAAACAAGAGGTGTGTCATACTGTGGCCTTGCCATTGACATTAAAACCTATCTTAAGGCAAAAAAAGAATCATAAAATCTCAAATAATTCACCACGCATAACTGTAATCTTTAAAAAATCCTCTGAAAGAAACAAAAATTCTTCAAGATATTATTATAACTCTGTCACTAATCTCAAGTTTCAACACAAGCCAAAATATCGTCTTTCAAAAATTCTGGTATACAAAAATTAGCTAGGGGCCAAAACCCCTGGAGCCACTATACTCTATAATGAATATAAACACAATATCCTTATCATGGTAGGCAAGGCCAATAAAATAGACTATCTCTCAGTCCAAATTTCACACTTCCTGGGTAAAACATGGCCTAATTATAAGGCCTTATCACTTGATTAAGAAGGTGAAAGTACCAGTGTAGATGCTAGTTGAACCTGGCCACAAAGTACCTGACAAATTATTGGCAAAACACAGCTAACAAGAAAATGCATGTACAACAAACACCACATGAACGGGAGCAGGGAATGTTTAAAGAGAGTTGCAGGAAAAAGAGGAGAAGACTGCTGGCCACTGTTTTTTTTTGTGGTGTTTATAAAAAAATAAAAACGCCCCGGAGAAACCGTCCCAACCCTCCCCCCATCCCCCCGCTCCCCCCGCCGGACCCCAGACCCCGGTCCATCGAGAAGAATGTCGGCGCAGCAACTTCGCCGCCATGCCAGGCACCCACCCGCGACGTCTACACGAGGTAGGTACTGTGTGCCTTGGTTGGCACCCTCCTGCCACCACTTGCAGCATGGGAGCCGCAGCGCTCATCTTTCCATAGCTCCGGAGCTCTCCCTCTCTCTCTCTATTTCTATCTCTCTTTATGAGGTTTGCTGCAGTTTTGTACTACGTCCTTGCGATTAGGCGTTGCTTTTTGCTTGCAAGAGTGAGTTGCAACATGACGGGAATAGAAAATGAGAACGGGGATCATGTGGATGGATCAGTGCTCAACAATATTGGGGTTAGCTGCTGTTGGGAAAGCAAAGACATGACGATCTCTAGTGCTGCGCCGCCCGGGAGAGCTGGCGGAGGACGTAAACCCGTCGCGTTGACCGAGCTGGCGAAACTTATGGCGGATTTTGCAGTGGATCGTGAGTGGGACCAGTTTCATAGCCCGCGGAATCTGCTGCTTGCTCTCGTATATTCTGTTTTAACTCCGACGTTTTCCTAATTTTGTTTTCTAGTGTTTTGAATGGTTTTTTTTTTGTAAGGCAAATATTTGTGTCTTGTGAGCAGGCTTTTTATTCCACAACAATGCTAGAATTGGGAGAATTGCTGGTTAGAACTTATACCCAGCTTTCTGTACTGGTTTATAATCCAATCATCCGAAACAAGATGAGGCCAAATATAGTCTGTAAATCGACTTAAAGAAAATTGAGAATCTCTTACAAAAGCTTTGTTGTATGATCTCCAATTCTTCTGGACTGCAGCAGAAGTGAGTCTCTTGGCTCATCTTTTTCTCTAAGCCTTGTTTTCGCCTGTTCGTTTTAAGAATAGTTATCGTCTTACCTGCGTAAGGAGGTTTGTGCACTGGCAACTTCTACATCTCCCGAGCGGGTATCCTTTATGATACTCAGCAACCACAGATAGTTTACATGGAGAGCGCGCATCATCCCGGTGATTGCTCATGAGTTACTACACTACTAGACTCATGAATACATAATTATGTCATGTTCTGCAGGTTGGAGAGGTGGGGGAACTCTCGGAGATTTTCCAGTGGAAAGGAGAGGTACCACGGGGCTTAGCAGACTGGAATGAAGCGGAAAAGGAGCATTTAGGCGAAGAGCTGTCTGATGTGTTGTTGTATCTAGTTCGCCTGGCCGACGTGTGCGATGTCGACCTCGGTCAAGCCGCTCTGCACAAGCTTCAAAAGAATGCAGTGAAATATCCAGTCGACGTCTGCAAAGGCTCGTTCAAGAAATTCAATGGCGTTTCCGCAGTTGGACACAATGTATAAGAATATATTACATAATTGCCCAGCGTTACAAGTAGTAATTTCTAGTTTGGTTTCTTATAACTTC
>Ga0116228_10005528_pt1 | contig 11266 bp, 12 predicted proteins | sample S1TSphfallax_2_FD_89694 | JGI IMG/M metagenome (GOLD analysis project Ga0116228, IMG submission 89694) | Host-associated microbial communities from peat moss isolated from Minnesota, USA - S1T2_Fc - Sphagnum fallax MG | ecosystem: Host-associated > Plants > Peat moss > Unclassified | place...
TAAGGAGTTTATTCAAATTTCAATAAACTTTTAACAAGAATTAACACCATCATTAGCTGATTTTATTTGGTCTCTTGTCCTTTTGGAAGGCCAGAGTAAACCAGCACCCATGAATGCACCAGTTGACCATTCTGTCCATAGGATGGGCTGCATTTTTTCATCTGGCTCCTGACCTTGTGCTAACCAACATTCTACCACAGTCAACCTTTTTTGCACCTGACCTTTGGATATATTTTTTCTTTTTATTTTGGCCATTTTTCCCCTAACCCTGACCCCTGGGCTACCCTCGCACTTAGCTACCCTACTGACCTACATATTGGCCCTACCTACCAACTAACACCCAAACCCACTACATACCTATCATTTATCTTTCTCTCTCTTTTGGCAAAACCTCTATCTCTTGTTTTTCTAAACTTTTATCTTTTGACAAAACCTCTATCTCTTCTTGGTTAAACATTTATCCCTTGACAAAACTTCTATTTTTTAAATAAACATTTTTTTTTGGATAAAATCTCTATTTTTTCTTGACCAAACTTTTAGCTTTTGTAAAACCTCTATCTCTTGACTAAATCTTTGCATCTCAACAAAATCTTTATATATTCTTAGGTAAACCCCTACCTCTTAGTAAAACTTCTATCTTTCTTTGGCTAAACTTCTACTTTTAACAAGACATATTTTTTGCATAACTAACATTCTACCTTTCAATTTTTTAAAAATCTCTTCATGGGTAAACTTTTACCTCTTATAAAAACCTTCATATCTTCTTAACTAGATTTTAAACTCTAGACACAACTTTTCAACAAAGTTTCTTTACTTTTTTATTAAAACTTTCCGTTTGGGCCAAACTTCTATACTTATTGGCTAAACCTATATTTGATAGAAAAATCTTTTTATCTCCTATCGAAACTTTTTCTATTTCTTAGCTAAACCTTTGCTTTTCAACAAAACCTCTCTATTCCTTTGCTAAACCTTTGTCTCTTAACAAAACCTTTATATTTTTTAGCTAAACCTTTATTTTTTGGCAAAACCTTTCTACTTCTTAATTAAACATCTACCTTTCAACAAAACCTCTTTACTAACTTGAAGTGGGTATTGCTAATGGGTCAAATGCGTCATGAACTAATAATTCTTTTTACACGAATATTTTATTGTTTTAGAGTTTATGGCATTGCCAATAAAAGTTTACAATTCAAATTGGGATATTGTAATTTTTTTAAATTCATTTGTTGCAATTAAATTTACATCCAAATTAAGGTGTTTCATTTTTTTAGGTATCTTGAATTTAAACCTACCAATTCAATGGTTGTTAATTTGGAATGTACCCCAATTTGAGAGCCTTATGCAATACTTGCAATTGTGGTGAGTTTATATTATCATTTGAGGAGTACATATAATTAATGTAAATGGGACAACATTATCACAATACATGTTTGTTTTATGGGATCAAATAATTGAGTATTGTCATTTTATTACAACTATGAAAGTAGTCTTAAGGTGGTTTTTGTTCATGTATGTTAATAATGAATGTTTTTTTTTTACATTATTGACGCACTCCCAATTCCTTGAAAGATTCAAATGTGAGTCCAAGTAGAAAACAGCGGAAAAAGGAGGAGTTAAGGCATGTTCCCTAGCTCACAACACTTTGAGGGGTAAAGGGGTGTGCTGAAACTTTGGAATGGGACTAGGAAAAGTTGACAAGCTTCACTCACTCACACGGGCTTGCACACAACCCACACAAGGTGGTTAGTGCATAGTTGGAGCACCTTTGGTGTTAGGACGAGCCACGGGCAACACAAACACACAAGACTCACCACAGCCCGAACTTGGGGGAAGCCACCACCTTCCCCCTTATAATATACTTTTCACCTCTCCACAGGCCTCACATCCAAATGACTTTTCTTTTTCGGGACTCCCATTACCTGAAATCACGCCAGTTGGGACTCTCGCGACTTTGGAGCCCCATAACTTTGCGATCAGACCTCGGATCAAGGTGCGGTCTAAAATAAAGTTGTAGCTCTCGTCGAGAGTTTTCCAACGGTATGTCTCACGCCATCTGAAGCTACGTAAATCAGGTCGATTCCCAACTTTTTATGGTCAACAGTCAAACTAACAGTTTGACTCTCGGCCTTTCTTTAGGCCATAACTTGTGTTTCAGATGTCCAAATGAGCAATGCGAGCCCATTTTAGACATTCACGTTTCAAGAGCTTTCCCATAATATAAAGAATGCCACAAGCCATTGAGTTTTGACTTGTCAAATCGCTCTCTGACGTTTCGGGAGTCCACCGGGATTCCATCTCCCAAAGTGGGAGTTGCCTTGGAAATGTGAGGGTTCATTCCCTCACACTTTCTTACACTCCCGGGAGTATGTGATGTGACTCCCGAACTTCCTCTTGTCCCGCACTCTTGTAACCCCTTTGCTTTAGTCGCGAGCCCAAAGCCAGGGTTGCAACAATTATGGTGATAAAAAAAAATACAATGCGAATAAGAGAAGGGCTTCTTTTTGGGAAAAAAATGCAAAAATCACAATATTGAAATAATGAATTCTTATTGGTTGTTAGGATTAAGCATTTTAAAAATTCTACTATTAAACTTTTAGCCAAATTTGGGTACGTCCTTTTGTGGATGATTGTTAGTCCACTATTCAAAAAATGGAAAAAGAAAACCCCAAAAGAATTAACATTTGTAAAAATCATTGATTATTTATTTTACCTAATTAATAGAGAGTTTTGTTGAAAGGAAGAGGCTTAGTTAGGAATTAAATTTTTTTTGCCAAGAAGTAAAATTTTAATAAGGTAGTGGAAAGGTTTACCTAAGAAATAGAGATGTTTAACTAAGATGTAAAAATGTTTTGTTAAGAATTACAAGTTTAACCAAAAAATAAAGAGGTTTTGTCAATAAATAAAAATTTAAAGAAAAAAAGATAAAAGTTTAGTTAAGAAAAGATAAAGGTTTTGTCAAGAGATAAAAGTTTAGTTAGAAAAAGATAAAAGTTTTGTCAAGAGATAAAAATATAGTTAAAAAAAGACAAAGGTTTTGTCAAGAGGTAGAGATTTAGTAAAGAAAAGATTGAGGTTTTGTTGAAAAGTAAAAATTAACTAGGAGAAAATAGAGTGTTTAGCTAAACTAAGAAAAGATAGAAGTTTTACCAAGAGATAAAGTTCAGCCAAAAAAAGAAAGAGATAGAGGATGAGTAGATAAGGGATTGGTTGTTAGTTGGTAGGTAGGGCCAAGAAGTAGGTCAGTAAGGTAGCTAAATGAGTAGGGTCACTAGGTGGGAGGGTAGTATGGAGGTCAAGGTGTTCAATCACTGGCCCATCTGCCCTATTCACATGCAAACCAGAAGCATGGAGGGCCACCACTGAAAGAGTGGGTGGCAAGCCTATCATGGCAATACACCCTGAATCAAAATGAAAACGTTCATATCCTTAATGGCCAATTAACCACAATGGAAGCAAATGTTGCAATTCCACAATCCATGTAAAACAGAATAGAGTCCAAACCTCAGCATCCACATGAGTCTGAATGCCAGGGTACACATAATGTGGATCCTCACCGCTCACAAAGTTATAGTGGGTCATGAAACACTTTCTCTCTGGACAGAGACATTGATTTCTGTGCCCAATCTTGTGTCCAACGCTTAGTTTGACGAATTACCTACAATCAGTCCTCACTGCCAGGTCTGACTGGACCGCGTGATTTCTCCTTGAAAAACACAGTTTGTAGTAGTAGACTGTCTCTATCACTTCTTTGAAGCTAAGCGTTGGAAACTGGAATCTCAGCAAAAAACGTGCTGACAAGTGTTTGTTGGCATGTATATTTGGATCTTGGCTGAAACATGACACTGAGCTTGTACAGGTCGTCGACTCATGAAGATGACTGAACCATATTGATGACCCGGTCTCTTTTGGTTCAGATCATATCCTGCTTGTCTGTAGGACCATAATTATACCATAATTGTGCAGATTGTATCTGTCTTCATCTTTGCACTAGCTGTTTCTTGCTGTATAATAAGTTATAGCCTAACCCAAGCAGCTGCTTTCAGGTGTCCACCCGGCCAGAAGATTGGTCCCTTAAAGACGCTTTAACTGTCCACCCAATCTTTAAGGATAGATCTGACAATTCAATCTCTTTCTGGTCTGAAGGACTACAATTTCTCTTTGCCATGAGGCAGTATCCTCGAAGGATTAGATTTACTAAGAATCACAACTACGCTTCAATTTCAAGGACTGAATGAAGCCAAAGCATGCTGATTGAAGGACTGAATGAAGCCAAATATAAATTTGCTGAATGAACATTAAATTTGCCAAAACATGTTAAGGAAAACACTTAATGCTGATGAACATTAAAACGGTTGGCATTTGAAGGACTGAATTTGATGAGCATTAAAACGGTTGCCATTTGTTGCTTAGGCTAATGGCAAGGGTTGGAACTTGGGGAGTATGGGCATAGAAGAAGCCAGGGCACGGGCACTTTTATTCAGAGGTTACTTATATTGGTTGGTAATATTTTATTCCTTCTTTTGAGTAGGCTGATGACAATGAGGCATCCCTAGTTTTATCAGACTCTTCTCAGACTTGGGTCACAGAAGTCTCTGGGCTTTGGACCACAGATTGCACATCCACAGTGCAAGCCTGCCTGGAAAACTGAGAGTCATGAAAATGAAGAGCACTTTCTTTCAGGAAAGCAATGATTCACTCATATGTGCACGAGGTCTATTTATGAAGCCTATAAAGGTGTTCTCCATGTGTCCTCTTTATTCCTGTGTGGGGTCGGGTGGCGTGGGTTGGTGAGTGGGTCCTCACAACATACTTTCAACTCATTTACGCGTTGTTTTGGTTTTTTTGCACGCTAACAATTTCTCCCAATGACACAAAAGAACCCTATTCTTTAGGGCGTTGACCTAATCCATCCATGCTTTACTGACTTGACTTTGAAAGTTTCCCAAACACACTAGAAAGGGTCCGTCCGTGCCTTGTTTTTTTTCTAATACATACTACTACTTCCTAAAATATTTTGCAGCCAAGAAAGTGAGGACATGAAGACAGGAACCTCATCCCAAGTTTGGTGGCATGTCCATACAGATTATGTGACCAAGCAGCCACCAGTGCACCCAACCCCCCCACCCCACTGGAGACGCCCTTGTGACTCAATTGTGGATGAACCTGGAGACCCTGATTTTAGTTGGCCAGAGTGAACCAACATGGATGATGTGTGGATAGCAAAAAAACTCTTTCATTGTATTCCTGACCCATAGCTAACCACAGTGGTCACTATGTATCAACAACCATCCACATATATCTAACTACTACTAACTAGTAGCACCTAGATAGTAAATCACTTTACATTCTCTGTACCCTGACTTAACCTCGGTTAGTTAACTAGGTAGTGTGCAGTGCACTGGTGGTTGCTGGGTTACATAATTCAATTTAGTCTAAGGATAGTTTAAAAGCAAACCCAGAAAACTTGGAGGTTTTTACCATGGTACCCATGCCCCTTCTGGTTCCTCCAAGGCGCTAACTACCTGGTGGGTAAGTAGGTAGGGATTGTACCTATGTAGCAAGGTAGATGCAGGTAGGTGGTTTGTAGTTAGTAAGTACCTTGTTGGCTATGGGGAAAGGAGGCCAAAAACAAAGTGTTTTCCAGTCCACAAACCATCCATCCTACTACATCCATCCATGTAGGAAAAAGTGTTTCCTGTCCATGACACAATATCCATCCTGCATGGTACTATTGCGGGTGCTGGTTTGATGACTCGTCTCTGGATGATGTTTTGAGGACACAATTCTACACTTGGAGTGCCTAAACTATTTGCACACTAGGAAGGAAAATGATTTCATCACCAGACTAAGTCAGCTGTGAGTATAATCAGATAGGTACCAAAATTTTCAGCTCTCATTCAATGTGTGTGTGTGCCTTCACGGGATTGTGTTCAAGATTCCGCAACATGTAGCACACTGGTCACAAATGTTGTTTTCAGAATAAGACTTTGGTGTAGAATATTGTTGGATGAACAGTGCAGTGTGCCCCACCCAATATGGACCGACTCCTTCTCACTTACAATAATAACATTATTCCTTCCCTAGAACAGTGCCCAATGCTTAGCTGCAGCCCAACCTCCTAACTTCCAGAATGCAGGAAGTGGAGGACATTGAAGGGAAAACAAGACACCAGAATGAATTGTCTGGAAAAGAAAAAAGCCTGAAATAACATGGCCCCCTACGAGTACCAGAAAATCAATTGTCTTTGGAAAAAGCCTACAAATAAGGGCTGCAAGGTTGACCCAAAATCAATTTGAGGTTCGTGGACAAGTTGCACCCTTGCAACCTGTCCTTTCATTAGATTATACAATGGCAACTTCTGTTCATAAGACTTTCTTTTGAAACCTGTTGCAAAATCTGCCATGTATTTACAGTTTCAAAGACTGTGTATAACTCAATTGAACTAAAAGTAAACCTGGTTGAAAGACATCTGAGTCCCAACTATATTCTCAAATGATGAGGAAATCTTGTGACCTGTGCCTCTAGAATACCTTCTTCAAAGTTGTGAAGGATTGTTTCCCCCCTTGTCCTTAATATACGGTTTACAATGAAATGGTTCCACTATAGCTAACCACAAGTATCTTAATTATCACTTGAGAACTGACTGGTCTAAAGATGTGACAGAGAAAGAAACTGTATTACACTTACAGCATTGACAGCAAAATGTTATGATGCATCTTCCTCCATTGCTTCACTGGTTTCATCTTGTGGAGCCTCCTGTAGTGATTTTTTTCTTTGACATGCCATTGAATCCGGTTGCCTTCCAAAGTCTCTACCTCCAGAAGACCCTGCAATTATACCTCCAGTCATGCTTTGTCGTGGAGGTGTTGGAGGAGCCCTGGTAGGAGAATTGGGTTCACTACCACTTGATGTGCACTGCAGATCTCTTGTGTTGGTAGATGGTGGTACCTTTTGGTGACTGGTTCCCACTAATAATGCTGGGGAGGGTGAACGAGTCTGTGGCCTGCTGCAGGGAGGGCTTGGAGACTTGTCACGAGGTGGTGTGGTAGATCCTTCTTTTTTGATAGGATATGGAGCCTTTACCCGTACCCTGCAAGATTCAATGTTTGTCAAGGCAACTGCACACACTGTTCATGTCTGTCCCAGTATATACTCCCACAGGCTTTGGTAAATACAAGTAGTGTTACAGAGTGATCAGAATTTGGCAGAAAAGCTTGAACATCTAGCTTCTTTGTTGGACACTAAAAAGTAAATATCATACCTGTCTTTCCGCTTCTCCAGAAATCGTGCTAAGGATGCCTTTCTTGCCTGTGGCAGCTCTGTGACTGCATAGACACATCCTAAACATCACTATTTGGTCCACCTTAAAGCTGAGGGCAATACTGTCATGCCAGAATGTCAAATGTGGGTACTACACAAAATTTCTTGAGAGGGCTGCCCTTGGAGGACAATGAAGCTTACCAACAGGGACACTCCTAGCAATGGGTCGTGGGAGGACATTTGCATAAGGTGTTGGTAAGATGGGTATTGAAGGGCCAGCAGTTACTGTGGTAGCAGGTCGTGCAGTAGGTGGTACTGAAGATGAAGTTGACTGGGGGATAATGGTGGAGAATGGCTGAGATGCACCTCCAATTCCAGGCAGGTTCATGAAGCTGGAAGGCCGAGCATGTCCTCGACCAGCTATTAACATAATAGCCTGTGCCTGTGATTGCCAAACTGACAAAAATTCATATGTGTCCAAGAAATCACTATCTCACAGAAACAGGGAGAATGAACAAGCTATTATACAAAACAAGCAAAAGAAAAAATATTTGATCCCTCACCTTCTCCAGAGGGACTTCATCATAGACATGGACCATGCCTGCATAGAAGATAGTGAGCTGTGCAGTTGGCTGATGCACACCTGCTCCACCCACCTGAGCTGGTCTGCTACATTTGGCAAGTAGGAAATCACTTCACAGGATTGATACTGTTCAACTTGTACCCAGGAAAACTTATAGCAGTCAAGCCATAATTGCACAACTCAAGCACTTGCAAAATCTATTATATGTGTACCCAATAGCAAAGGGAGTAATTTCATTAAGAGATCAACTAATGGGTACCTTGCGAGAGTGGCACTTTGTTTCATCCCATTTTGCATCAGGTGTTGCATTTGGGAAAACTGCTGGTTGTCTGTGGCTGCCCCACTCTCGAAGTTGGACACTCCAAAATGCACTGGCAATGGGGAACCAAAACCTGCACTCTGAGTTGCTGCTGGAGGGTATGGCTCCATGTCTGGAATCTGTACAGAAAGTGGAGGTGACTCTGCATGCTCCGGAGGCTGAGCACTTCCTCTTGCTTCAATATCTCTGCAAGAGGATGCCTCTAGTACTGCTGTGTTCTGCACGGTCTTTGGTGCCTGAAAATCTCCAATCGATGTCTTCCTACAGTTTTGTTGTAAAGCCTTGTGAAACCACCCCACCTGCCCCAAATGAACATGCACCAGTGATGAGTCAACCAGTTCAATTTGTCAAGATGAAGATATTGGTCTTCAATGCCTATAAAACCTGAACACAACTTGAATAAAAGTTGGATTGGAAACTTACAGGAGAGGTGGAGGGTTCTGGATGAGGCAAAGGAGACAGCACAAGACCACCACTTATAGTCTCTTTTGTCTTGCCCGCTTTGTCATCCTCACTTGAAGCTGCTCTTTGTTGCTGTAGAGCATCTGCTGGCTTCTTAGTCCATGAAGACAGCTGCATCTCTGTCCAAGATACCAAAGAAACAGATAAACATTCAATTTCCTGGAGCTTCACAACCTAATAATGCCAAATCACCTTCCTGCAACCCATTTGATCATTCCTTGAGCGATCAGATCTCTCCTCACATCTGAAACCCTGCACCAGGAGATACTCTCACTCAGCAGGAACTAAGAAGGCCAGGAAGACCTGTTGGGATCACTTTGCTGTCAGATTTGCACCATTTCAGAGGCTTACTGGTTCTTTCCCAAAAGCGTTAAAGCTCCCCCATTCTACCTTGTTTATACATGCTCCAACTACCTGGCTTTAACATAAACAGTTGCAGCAGGCCATATGATGCACGCCGTTGCTCTTTTCAACGGAACTCAGTAGAGTTCAAGAAGCTGCTCGATAAACCACAGCAACGTGATCAGGCATCAGCTTACAAACCCTGCATTACGGCAGCACCTGCAAGCTCTTTCGAAGGATTCTTATCAAGGTCGTGTCCTGCATAGGTAGTTCTCGTATGTTTTCTCAGTTACTCTACTCCTGTCATGGTCCTCACCTGACAGGCTTACAGACGTCATTGCCTTTTTCCTTTCCTTAAGGGAGGAGGAACAACGTCTGCAGAAGTAACGAAACGCTCTGAAAATGGCTTTGTTGTGCAGTCAAAAGTGTGACCAGTGCTTGGTTTTTCCTGTTTCACGAGTGTAATCAGTGTTCGATTTTTTTATGCATGATTCTCAAGTGCAACCAGTGCTTAGTTTTTCATAAAAAATTGTCCTCTTCCTCTGGGCCTGCTTTTATGAGTCGATTCTCTGATCCCTGATCACGATAATCCTAAGCATCTTCCTCAAGAAGCTGCTTCTTCTTCAGGTTATATAAGATTTCCAACTAGCAAATGTTCAGGAGTTCACAGAAAATTACCTTTAAATTCAGTCTGTTCGGCGCCTTGTCGCAAACGAGAGATGGATCTCTCCCTCTCTGCAGCCTTCTTGTCAGTTTCCGAAAGCTCCACTAGAGCAGTCGGCTTTGTGGCCATCGCCGCTGCGTCGACAACGTCGCCGCCTCCCATGACCAGCTTCGACTCCGATAATAACGTCCTGCCGGGAAGCGGTTTCACCAACGTCGTCGTGCCTGCGGGGTCGCCTCCCTCTGGAGCGCTACTACTCTTGTCCTCTGCTGACGGTCTTTGACTGGCGAGAACCCCCAAGAAATCCACGGCCACCCCCTCCCTCACCATGGCGATGTCAGGTAGTCACTCGCGTAGGCTGTCGCCACACTACTTAGTCGTCGACACTCTCCCGAAGTGTCAATCCTATTCACTTCTTAGAGCAACCAAAAGTCGGCCAAAGCAGCAGCAGATTTCCCGCAAGACGAAATACTAACAAGAGCTCCGAGCGTCATTCCGTCGCAGAATAGTACATACGGGTCACAAACGATCTTCAAGTCATGAATCTAATGCTACGAACAATATTAACAAAAATACTAGTACTAAATCACGTGAAAGTTGAAACCCCACTACAAAAGATCCACACATGAGCAAGTTCCCGCAGCAAAAACCAACACTTTTCTTGCGGAAACTGGATTTAAGAAAAATAAACTAAGTTACAACTACTATTGCTGCTGCTCAGCGCCGGCGTCGATCCATCGATTGGTTTGTTTTTCTGTCTGTCTGTCTTCTGTCTGTGTCGGTCGGTCGGTCGGTCGATCTGTCGTTTGATCGATCGATCAGTTCGAGACTTGTTTGATCGTAGACTAGTTATGCAAGATTATTGTCCGGCAGCAAACACGAAAACAATAACAATAACAGCAGAAACGAAACACAAAGCTCCGGAGGTGTAGTAGTTACAACAACCAACAGTAAGGGACTATTGTTAGAACTTAGAAACTTAGGATTTTTGCTCGCCGACGACGTTGTTGTTGTTGTTGCAGCAGCAGCATTTCAGATAAAACGAAGTTAGGAACGAAAGTTAGGAGTAGGAAAAGCAGCGCTGAACTTGGTCCCCCAAAAAACGAAAAAAAAAAATTGGTTGTGTTTTTCAAATCTTTTGGAGCTTCATGTTTTGTGTGTGAAAATGTTTTGTGTGTTTGTGAGTGCGAAAATGTAAAGTTTGTTTGCGTGTGTGTGCGTCTGTGTGTGTGAAAATGTCATGTTTTGGGTGTGTGTGGACGTGCAAAAAGGGTTTGGGCCCTACGATGTGCCAAAAAACAGGTAGGCACCTATGAGGCCAGAAAACGCACGTGCTTTGCATGGTTCAAACACTTGCATGATGGGTAGTAACTTATTGCATCAAATTCTCCGGTTTCATTGTACAAAGCTAACCGACCCCCCCCCACCCCCCCCGCCCACCTTCTCTTTTTTCTCCCCTTTTTTACCCACCCCCTTTTCCTTTTTCCCTATTTTTGTTGCCCTGTAGCTTTAAGAGAGTTTGGGGGCGGGGGGGGGAGGAGAGGGTATGACGCCTTGAGTGAACCTCCTGGTACCCACACTGGTACCTACCATGGTATAAACTAAAGACCCCAAAATCCATTTAAATTGCTTCTAA